>Ga0233440_1004138_pt1 | contig 10407 bp, 10 predicted proteins | sample SI_123_September_5_FD_182791 | JGI IMG/M metagenome (GOLD analysis project Ga0233440, IMG submission 182791) | Seawater microbial communities from Saanich Inlet, British Columbia, Canada - SI_123_September2016_120_MG | ecosystem: Environmental > Aquatic > Marine > Inlet | place: Canada: British...
AATGCCATTCCAATCTTGAGATCTTGGCCCATACAAGGACCCATACCTCAAGAAGACAAAATCTATCCCATAGTTTTCTTGATATGCTTCAATTATGATTTCTGCTGCCTGCTTACTTGCCCTATAAAAAGAGCCGTGCGAACTATAAACATACATAGTTGAGGCGTAAATAAACTGTTTAACATTATTTTTCACTGCCGCTTCTAAAGCCTTAGTTAAGCCCATAATGTTTATTTCGATTGTATTGTATGGATTAGATTTTGCCTCGGAAATATCAGCAATGCCTGCAAAGTAATATACACAATCAACATCTTGCATGGACGACTCTAAGATATCTGAATCCATTGCATCGCCGACTATCATATTTTGGTCGCACCTCAACCAGGGAGAGGGAGATTTATCTAATATACTAACTTTATTTCCATTTTCACTGAGTATATCTGCAGTATGACTACCCATAAATCCAGAGCCACCAATAACCAAAACATTCTTAAATACTTTACTCATAAACCCATCCTTTGGACGTCATATTCTTCTTTTGGAACCTCTCCCTCAAGTGGCTCGCCCATTAAAAAACGAACAGCCTCTTCTGTAGCTTCAACTTCCATCCTGGTCCTGCAATCAATTGACATAGAGCCCATATGTGCCGTTAATAAACACCTTTCTATATCTCTTAAAGGCCCATCATACGGCTCCTGTTCAAAAACATCAATAGCGGCACCACTCAAATGACCAGATTGCATCACACTATAAAGGTCTTTTTCATTGATAATTCCGCCACGAGAAGTATTAATAATCATTGCATCTTTTTTCATCGACAATAACTGCTCTTCTTTTATGGAATCTTTAGTTAATCCAGTCAATGGAAGATGAAGGGTGATAATATCTGCCTCTTTGAAAATTTTCTCTTTATCTGCCCACTGAATAGGTAAATTTAATTTATACAATTCATTAGATATATCATTTGCTAGAATGTTTGGCGCACCAAAACCTTGCAAATGCTTTATCACACCAATACCAATGCGTCCAACACCAATAACACCTATAGTAACATTTGACAAACGTCTGCCAAAAAAACGATGCCATTTTCCATTATGCATTTGTAAATTGGAAACATGCGTTGAACGCAATAAAGTCAACATCATGCCGACGGTTAATTCTGAAACTGCAGGTGCTGGCGCATCTGGTGTATAAGATACTTTAATCCCTCTTTTTTCTGCTGCCAATAAATCCACACTATCAAGGCCAATACCAACACGAGAAATATGCTTTAACTTAGTAGCATTGTTCATGACTTTTTCAGTAATTTTCTCTGTCCCAGCAACTATAACATCAAAATCTCCCACCATTTTTGACAGTTCATCTTCTGTAAGCTTCTTATTTAATGGATTAACTAAGTATTCAATGTTTGCTTTTTTAAGTAATTCAAGTGGTAAATTATTTTTATCGGCAAAAGGGACTGTGGTTATAAGTACTTTAAACATAATTCATATTCATTTTTTTAATCAAGACTGTCAAATTTGCTACACACCTTAGTAAGAAAACACCATATAACTCATTTAAGAATGGCAATTTCTTCATATTTACCAACATTAATACCCCCTTGAGTAATTTCAACAATCTGGTCACACCCCTTTAATGTTGTTAGCCTATGGGCGATAATTAATATTGTTAATTCCTTCTCTAGCCCTTCTATTGCTTTCATGACAGATTGCTCAGTCTTGCTATCAAGTGCACTAGTAGCCTCGTCAAAAATTAATACATCTGCTCGCTTATAGAGGGCTCGTGCAATACCAATTCGTTGACGTTGCCCTCCTGATAAACGCACACCCCTTTCACCGACAACGGTATCATACCCATCGGGCCACCCTTTAATTAATTGGTCAATTTTTGCCTGCCTTGCAACCTCCTTAATACGATCATAATTAATTTCTTCTTTAGGAATACCAAAAGCAATATTCTCCTTAATAGTGCCATCAGAAAGATAGATAGTTTGCGGCACATGGGCGATATGAGATTGCCAAGTTATATGATTTTCTACATTAATTGGCTGACTATCAATTATCACCCCCCCTTTAGTTGGTGTAAGCAGGCTCATAATAATATCTAGCAAGGTACTCTTGCCACTTCCAGTAACACCCATAAATCCTATACGCGAACCTTTGGTTATAGTAAGATTAATATCTTTCAGGACCCATGGAGTATTAGGTGCATATCTAAAACTTAAATTTTTAAGAGAAATCTCTTTGCTAAATGAGATAGGTGTTAATTGTGCCTGAATAGCGTGATTTGGTAGTGGCTGATTAAGTAAATCAAGTATGTCATTAAAGGAGGACTCCGATCCTTTGATAAGAGTGTACGAACTATAAGCTTGTTGAAGCACTGGCAATAAGCGTTGCGCTCCCAGCGCTAATGCTCCAAGTATGGGAATTGTACTCTTAATCTCACCTTCTTGCATTTGCATTGTGTAAGCTATTCCTGAAATTAATATAATGCCAATAGACTCCATAATATAACGAGGACTCTGGCCAATAAAGGCATTATTACCCGATGCCCTACGCAGAGGAAGGTCTGCACTGCGATACTGCTGACAAAAAAACTGCTGAGTCCCATCAATAAGAACATCACGAATTCCTCCAAGACCTTCTTGTAAGGTCTTGATCATTTGAGTAGATCTTTCAGCAATACAATGACTATTACCTTTAAGTTGTTGTCGTGTATATCGGATAACTATCCAATAAAGAGAGCCAAATCCAATACTAGCAATTGATGCCACCGTACCATCTATGGTAAACAAAGTAGTAATGATAACGGTCATTATGATAAATGAACTAATCAAAGTGAGGGCTGGATTGATAACGCCGCTAATAATTATACTAGTTTTATTAATTATTCCATTAATTACTTCACTACTATTACGAGACAGATGAGTTGTATATTCTTGGTATAAGGTGCGACGGTAAATATCAATACTTAAATCAGCTCCAGTCGCATATGAAAAACGTACTACCACATAAAGTAAAGTAAGACGAACAATGCCGGCTAACAGTGCAACAGATATAAACAACAAAGTCAGTGGTAATAGTAGTTGATCTGAAGATTCAATCTTAAAAAAGCTAATCAGTGACTGCATCAGTTGATGTTGATATAGGAATTCTGGATCAGTGAGTGCACCCAGAAATGGCAACACTGCCCCTATACTTAAAATCTCCGCTACAGATGCAATAATCATCAAGATAGCAATAAGCCAAAACTGCTTCTTACGACGTTTAGATAAATAGACCCAGAGTTTCTTAAAGTTCACAATAATTTAACCGTTAATCATGTCAAATTAATAGGAGAATCTATCAATGGTGATAGTGCCGAATTAATTGTAGATAAAAACATCTTGAACACTTCCATTTTTTTTAAAAAGTCTGTTTAGTTAAGCTCTATCAGTGATGGTGGTGGCACAGTGAGCAACTGCTCAAGAAGAGTTAAAATATCCGCACACTAAGTGTAAAACTACACTGTAGTTTACCCCTTATCTACTGGGATAACAATACCTGTCTAGTCCATTGTCTCTGAATTTATTCACTAAGGCACTCATATGGGGCAATACGCCCTCTACCAAGCCCTGAGAAGCCAGCTTACTCTCAGTCAAGTAAAGTTAATTCGATCCTCTTGAAACTGTACAAATGCTAGCACCTTACTTAAGAAAATTTTCAGCAATTGCCACTCCAATACCTTTTGAAGCGCCTGTTATTAGTGAATTCTTTCCTTAGAAACCCAGATTCATGCCACTATCGCTTGAATTGATATGGTGTGCTTGTATCAGAATTAAGACATTCTACTTCTTTTCCATATTCTTGAATCTGGGCTCTAATATCTAATCCAACATTGCTAGACCACTTATCCAAAAGAATGTTAGTTACATTACCCATCTTGCCATCACCAATCATAATACCTTGCAAAGAAACGGTTGGCAAAATGCAAAAGGGTGTGGCTGTCATAAATGCCTCATCAGCTGTATAAACATCATAAGGCTCTATATTGCATTCTCTACAAGGGATTCCTAACTCTTTAGCAAGAATAAAGATGTAGTCTCTGCTAATACCGCGTAGAATATTCCTGCCCTCTGGGGTTAGTATTTCACCATTTTTTACTATAAAGAAATTATCCCCAGTACCTTCGGTAATAAACCCATCAGGATCAAGAAGTAGTGCCCAATTATTTTCCCCCTTAAATTGCGAAACCTCAATATTGGCCATTTGATAAAAAAGTCGACTTCTGTTTTTAATTTTCGGCTCCATTAATGAAGCTGGTATAGCCCTCTGAGAAGGTATAACTGCATTAATTCCACTATCATATAATGGAGCCATGGAAGCCACCGTCCACTTAAGTGGGAAATCTGCAATCACAACTGTTGGCTCTAACTTTCCATCAAAAACAGGGGCGTACAATCCAAGCGGACCACGACTAACATTTATCATTAGTCTGTGTTCATCATGCTCGTCGAATACCTTTTCATTCCTCTCAATTGTTTCATAACATGCTTGCTCTAGCTCATCAATTGTCATATTGATTGGTATATGCAGTATGCCAACTCCTATATAAAGTCGCTCTAGGTGCTCTCTTAATTTAAATTGCTTTTTATTAAATGAGCGAGTCATCTCAAAGACCATGTCCCCAAACATTAGGGCTGAGTCAAAAATGGAGATCTTTGCATCACTTTCTGGCACAAATTTGCCATTCATATAAACAACTCTACCTGAATCCATATTACTCCTTAATTAAAAACTCTTTCATTAAAGCTGAGCACATCCTCAGATCTTCTGCATTATCTATTTCGAACATTTTCCAAAACTCCATTTTAGAAAAACCAACTTTACCGCCAAATCTATTGTCATTGCTCTGAATAACTTCTGGTTTGAACAAATAAAAAGATCCGTTTTCTATAATTTGCTCCTTAAAATCCTGCCTTCTCTTTCTATTTTTGTAGTCATAATTAACACTACCAACAACCCCTGTATTTGACTCTTCCCAAAAAAATAGATCCTCCGCCATACTTGCGGAAAACATTGAGTCATATTTTTCTTTTTGAAACAATTCAATTGCATTGTCTATGTCTTTTACTTCTCGCAAGGGTGATGTCACTTGTGGAGCGAGCACTAAATCCACCTCTGTATCTTTTTGTATTACTTCAATAGCATGCATCCAAGCTGATTCAGAGCTCGCTAAATCTCCAGAAATATCATCAGGGCGCCGTATAGTTTTTGCCCCATACTTTTCTGCCACATCCAATATCTCTTGACTATTAGAAGTAACCCAAACATGAGAAACATACTTTGAGGATAAGCACTGCTCAACAGTCCAAGCAATTAAAGGCTTACCACAAAAATCAATTATATTTTTATTACGAACACCTTTAGAGCCACCACGAGCAGGAATAATGCTATGAATATTCATCCTGCTATTTTATTTTTTACTACCATACAGTTCTACCGCCCTCAATAGGAATAATTGCACCATTAAGATAACTAGAAGCGTCGGACAGCATCCACAACAATGCACCTTGATATTCACTAGCATTTGCCATTCTGCCCATTGGGATTCTGGCACTAACTTCTTTTAAAAATTCTTCAGGCTGTCCATTTTCTACACCACCTGGACACATGGCATTACAACGCACATTTTTATCCGCCCAATAGGTCGCTAAATATCGCGTCAAACCAATTAAACCCGTCTTCACAACTGAATAAGTAACTGGTTTAACATTTTGCTTACCATTATCAATACCATCTTTATAATAAAGCCTTTGATCTGGTGCAATCAAGCCCAAATCTGATGAAATATTGATAATTGAACCACCATTAGGATTTTGTGAAATTGCAAAACCATAATGTTTGGCGCATAAAAATGAACCCGTTAAACCAACAGCAATATCATCATTCCAAATATCTAAAGGAAAGTTTTCCAATCTGGAAAAATTAATTTCTTTACTATCTTCCACCTTGGGATTGTTTGACGCATTGTTAACCAATCCATCAATCTTACCGAACTCTTTGATTAGCAGCCCAACATTGTTTTCAATTGCGTTTTCATTAGTAATATCAATCGCAAAACCAATTGAGTCCACCTTATATTTTTCATTCAACTCATTGGAAAAATCATCGACTGCCTGCTGTGATAGGTCCAATAATATTGGTGTTCCACCATAACACGCTACTGCCTCAGCATGCTTCCTACCTAACAGTCCCGTTGCACCTGTAATAACAACAACCTTGCCATCTAATTTAAATAGTCGCTCAAGCATTAAAACATTCCTACCGTTTGACCACCATCAACTACCAAAGTAGAGCCCGTAATAAAACTCGCCCTATCCGAACATATAAATACAGCAGAATCTGCGATTTCTTGTGGGGTTGCAAAACGATTCATTGGTACTGTTGATTTGATGATTTCATCTACGTGCTTTTTATTTTGTTGAATTTTCTCATCCCAAGACCCGCCTTTAAAATACACATTGCCAGGTGCGATGACATTTACTCTTACGCCATCAGATGCTAGTTTCCTTGCCATATTTTTGGCTAAGGCAATAATTGCCGACTTAGCTGTTGAATAGTCAGTAGGAGCTCCAAATGCCTCCACGCCGGTAATTGATGAAATAAACAGTAGAGAACCTTTGGTTTTCTCCAACATTGGCAAAAAAGTCCTGGCAGTTTGCAAGGCAGACTCAAAATTACTGTTCCACGTCTGTCTCCATTTTTCATCATCGGGTAAAGCATCTGGAACACTACGTCCATCACCAACATTAACCACAACAATATCTAAACTACTCCACTTATCTTTAATTTTTTCTTTCAAATTATTAAGCGAATCAACATTGATACAATCACACTTACAAGCAAAAGCATTATCTATGCCATAGGAATTTTGTAATTTTTCTTCACTTTTGAATAGGCTATTAGACCCTCGAGACACTAAACAAGTTTTTGCACCTTCTTGCAAAAAACTTTCAGCAATAGCTAAACCTATACCTCTTGATGCACCTGTTATTAGGACTTTTTTATTGTCAAGAGCTAAATTCATGTTGTTTTTATTCTACAATAATTGATGTTAATTTCTTATATCAGAAAAATACTTTTCAATCCAATTTAATTGACTTTTAAATATCTCAACACCCTCATCATCACGATAGGCTTGCATAATAAAAGGACCTTGATAATCAAACTCTTTTAACTTCCTAAAAAATTTTACAAAGTCAGCATTGCCTTCGCCCAATATTACTGGCCCTCCGCCCAACGCTCTATCTTTAATGTGAATATCTGTAATTCTGTCACCATAAAGCTCCAACTCCTTGTCAGAATCAAATCCTAGAGCGGCACTATTGCCAATGTCGTAATTAACTGAAATATTCTTAGAGTTCAATTTATTTAGCAATTCAATAAATGGCTTTGGTGCTAAATCAGTTTCTAAAGATAAATTAATATTCTCCTTTTCAATTATTGGAATAATTTTTGCTACTTGCTTAACAAACTCATCAACCGCCTCTTTTGTTTTCAAACTAGATTGATCGACACAAGGAATAACAATGTCTGTGACCTTTAATACTTTAGCTGCTTCTAATAACTTTTCTAAAACTTTAAGGCTTTCTTCTACGACCTTATTATCGTTTGAATGTAATGGAGCCTCCATGAAATAATCAGCACAAATAGTTTTCACTGACACGCCAGTATCCCTGCTAATATTAACTATTTCATCAACGCCACCTGGTTTTAATAATGGATTTTTATCTGCATCATTGAAATCGAGAATAAATTCAATCAAATCTAAACCGCACTCTTTAGCAACTTTGAATTCATCTTGCCACATTCCGATAGGGAAAGCTTGGTATCTTCCTTGATATTTGGGCACTAAACGCCCTTGCATTGCACCAATTTTATTCTTCATATTGTTAACAATTACTTCCAGTCAAGATGCTGTCGAAGATTCTCAGCAATAGGAGATTCCGCCTTAATGGTTCGCTTTACACCATCGCCCATTGCTTTTTCAACTTTTCTTACTGCGCCAACTAATTGCCTAAAACCAGCTGGCTCAACAGATGCAGATTGATCAGACCCATACATAGCCCTATCTAGCGTTATATGCCTTTCTAATGAGGTGACTCCTAATGCTGCAACCGCAGTAGAAATAGCTATTCCAGTCTCATGACCACTATAGCCAACATCACATTTAAATTTATCTCTAAGCGTGCTGATCATTTTAAGGTTGGCATCCTCATCCTTCATCGGATAAGTTGAAACCGTATGCATCAGTTCAAACGAACAATTCGCCTCTTGAAAAATTTCGACTGCCTTTTGAATATCATTATAAGTAGTCATGCCTGTTGATATAAATGTATGCTTGCCTTCTTTGGCAATCATATTCAATAAATCTTCATACACAATCATAGCTGAAGCTACTTTATTATATTTACAACCAAACTGCTGCAAGAATTCCTGACTGTTTAAATCCCATGCAGAAGCAAACCACTCAATGCCTTTTTCTTTGCAATATTGATCAATTTCTCTATACTCATCAACACTAAATTCTAATCCTGCCTTTTGTTCACGCTGAGTAGTTCCCCATGGACTCCCTCTTGATGAATCTAAAAATTCTTGAGTATATACGTTATCAAGGTCACGCTTCTGAAATTTAACCGCATCACAACCAACATCTGCTGCAATATCAATTAATCTTTTGCAAATTAACATATCACCATTGTGATTAATTCCTATTTCAGCAGCTATAAAAATCGACATAGTTTTCCTTTATTCCTTTTATTTATTATATAGTATTTCAATAAAATCTAGAGCTAACACTTCTTCCAATAATTCTCGCGCAACCCCCTTACCGCCAGGAGTTTGAAGTATAACATCTACAATACTTTTAATTTTTGAATGACTATCAATTGGACAAACCGAAAACCCACAAGATTGAATAACATTATAATCATTGAGATCATTACCGACATATAAAACGCGATCCATTTTGTAATTTTTTTCCTTAACTAAGGATTTGAGTGTTACAACTTTATTATGAACACCTTGTAATACAGGGACTTTTAGTTTCTTAGCCCTTGCTGTAACTACTGGATTGACCTCAGTTGATAAGATATAAGTTGATTTATTAAGTTTACGGAGCACCTCAAATGCAAGCCCATCAGCACGACTACAGCCCACCCACTCTGTTCCATGCTGATCTAGATAAACAAGATTATTCGTCAGCACGCCATCAAAATCGAAAACAATCATATCGATAGCATCTATTGATATATTTTTCTTAACTATTGCACTTTTACTCATAACTTATTATTCATTTAATTGACGTTTAAATAAATATTTGAAACTACACTCAGTTTTTATTTAAAACAAAATTTTACAATAGCTACCGCACTAAGAAAAAAATAAAAAATGGCAGCAAGAATTATTTTACTATGAGTACTGCTTAATTATCTAACTTTTAGGAATTGCATTCTCACAGATATAAACACCTTCCCTATCACCAATAATTTTACTAATTGGTATTATTCTTCCTTGAATTAATAATGCTACAGCCTCTCGTTTGACCTCTCCAATGATTACTTTAAAAACATTGTATGATTTATTCAGTCTTTCATAGGATAAGCTTATTCTTTTTTTAGGGGACTTGGGCGAATCATTTTCAACAACCACATCTCGGTTCTTTGGGTGCCTATGATTTGGAAATAATGACGCTACATGACCATCCTCCCCCATACTAAGTAGAACTACATCAAATTTATCAACCTCTTGAAGCGCTGATTCATATTCCAATTGCGCCTTATCTTGAGACATCTCTGCTTGAATAAAATGGATATTCCTTTTAGGAATAGGGCTATTATTTAACCAAGTCTCATTGATAACATGATTGTTACGATCCTTATGATTTACAGGCAAGCAGCGCTCATCACCTATATAAATATGCCATTTATTCCAGTTTGAATCAGCTTTAGATAAAATTTTATATAGACTGAGCACACTTTGTCCGCCAGTCAAGACTATACTGAAACAATCTTTTTCAAATATTGACTTTTTTGCAATATTCAATATTTCTTGTGCTAATGCTTTTGAAAGAGACATTTCATCGTCAAAAATAAGCCAATTGTCATTTAATATTTTCATGAATGGCAACAACTACAATGACCTTGGTATTTACTCATCTTGCCAATACCAGGGTTAAAAGTATTAGTTGGATCAAGTTTTTTATAGAATCTCTGTAGGCTATTTTCTGCCTCATACAAGTGCCCCACACTATGCTCGGCGGGGTACTTAGCGCCTTTATCATCAAGCATAGCCAACATTATTGACTTCATTTTTTGTCTATCAGTGCCTTTTTTAAAAATATAATTTTGATGAAAAACATTAC
>Ga0233440_1004150_pt1 | contig 10384 bp, 11 predicted proteins | sample SI_123_September_5_FD_182791 | JGI IMG/M metagenome (GOLD analysis project Ga0233440, IMG submission 182791) | Seawater microbial communities from Saanich Inlet, British Columbia, Canada - SI_123_September2016_120_MG | ecosystem: Environmental > Aquatic > Marine > Inlet | place: Canada: British...
AACCCCTTTCCCACCTTGAAAACGAAAGAAAATAGGGTACAAATGACCTAAAAATGCACCTAAACCTGCGGCCACAAGATTTTCAACACCGGGTGCAAATTGGTGAACGAGCAACACCGGAATTAACCCTTTCAACAAATCACCCAGCAAAGTAATAATGGCGGCCTTTTTGCCACCAATACGCATCACATTTGTTGCCCCAGGGTTATTAGAGCCTTGTGTTCTAGGGTCCGGTAAACCCATGAGCTTACAGGTAATAATGGCGCTAGAAATAGAGCCTAGTAAATATCCTGCTATGGCAATTGAAATGGTTAATAACATCAATAATTCCTGGGAAAAGGTGAATCCGTAGAATTTTACCACAAACCAATGGTAGGATGCGCTTCATGGACATTATCTATATAAAATCGCTCAGCATAGAAACCGTTGTCGGCCTTTATGACTGGGAACGCAAAATCAAACAAAATATTATTTTTGATATTGAAATGGCCACTGACATTCGCCGCGCAGCCGCTTCTGACGATATTAAAGATACGACTAACTACAAAAGCATCTCTAAGAGGCTCATCCAGTTTGTTGGCGATAGCCGTTATCAATTGGTAGAGACCATGGCTGAGGATTGTGCTCAACTCATTTTATCTGAGTTCTCTGTCCCTTGGGTTAAAATTACACTGAATAAAATTGGTGCATTACGAGGCGCGAAGGATGTTGGTATAATTATCGAGCGTGGGTCAAAACCATGAATCAAGTTTACATCAGTATAGGTAGCAATTTAGATAGGTCTCGTTACATTAACCAAGCAGTTCAAAGCTTAGATGAACTATTTGCGCCAATGGATATCTCTCCTGTTTATGAATCTGAAGCATTTGGGTTTGAAGGGGATGATTTTTATAATTTAGTCGTCGCTTTTAAAACAGATTTGCCTTTAGAAAAGCTTCACCAAACCTTACGGCAAATTGAAGATGCCAATGGTCGAGATAGAACCGCACCTAAATTTTCAGCCAGAACGCTCGATCTCGATATTCTGACCTTCGGTGAACACATTAACCACCAGAAACCTTTTGATGTCCCGAGAGATGAAATCACTAAAATGGCTTTTGTCCTCAAGCCCTTATTTGATATTGCAGCAGATGCCATTCACCCTGAACTGAATCAGTCTTATCAAACGTTATGGCAAGCTTATGACCAAACTAAGCAACCACTCACCTTAATCGAATTTCAATACACTTAAACCGAAACCTACCCAAAAGTTGTTCTGCCTCCATCGACAGGGATAATTTGACCTGAGATATACAAACCATCTCTGATTAAAAATAAGACTGTTTTTGCAATATCATCCGGCGAACCTTGGCGCTGCAACGGAATTCGATTCAAGATTTCTTGCTTCATGTCATCAGTCATTTCCAGCTCTGGCCATATAATTGCCCCAGGAGAGACGCCATTCACCCTTATTTCTGGCCCAAGTTCCCTGGCTAATGATTTGGTGAGCATCAATAAACCCGCTTTTGCCGCACAATAAATAGGGTGTGCTTTAAGTGGCCGCAAAGAGTGAATATCAACAATATTGATCACACAACCTTGGGTTTCTTTTAGCATTGGTGTCATTGCTTGGGTTAAAAAAAATGGGGCTTTTAAATTGCTTCCCATTAAATCATCCCATTGATCTAACGTGGCTGTCCCTACAGGTGTTGGAAAAAAACTCGATGCATTATTAATCAACACATCACATCGACCAAAAACAGATTTAGTATGCTCAGCCAATGCTTTCCAGGTGCTGTCGTTACTGAGATCACCTTGGTATAAAGACACAGAGTTTGGTCTTACTTGCTCTAGCTCAGCTTGTAGTACTTTTGCCTTTTGCTCTGAACTCCGATAGTGAATAACCAAGTTCAATCCCTGTTGATGCAAGAGGCGTGCAGTTGTGGCACCAATCCTTGCTGCAGCACCTGTAATTAAACCAACTTTTCCATGTAAATTGCCCATATTTTAAACCCTGCTATAACCCTTAATAAACTCAATCTAAAGCCATTAGCTTTGTTTGAAAACCCGTTAATCTTCAGCCTATTTAAAAATACGTCCAAACAGCCAGTTTTGAATGCCCCAGGAAAAACCATAAAGCGTCATCAACAAATGGCTAAAAAGTCACCCCGCATGCTATGATTCTGCACCATGAAAAGTACACTCACAACACTACCTAAACCTAGCCCTGAAGCCATAGCACTTAGCAATGCATTAACTCAGGAAATACATTCTGTAATCAAGAAATCCGGCCCCATACCCTTTTCACAATTCATGCAAATGGCGTTGTATCATGGGCAACTTGGCTACTACCAAAACGACTTAAAGAAATTTGGTGAATCTGGGGACTTTGTCACTGCGCCTGAAATATCCCCACTGTTTTCACATTGCTTAGCCAACCAGTACCTTGAGCTAGCTGAAAAACTCCAGGTGAATCAAATTATAGAATTTGGTGCCGGCTCAGGCCGGATGGCGCTGGATATTTTGCACTACCTCAAACAGATCAATCAACTGCCTGAGCAATACCTCATTATCGAAACCAGCCCTTCACTACAAGAGCGGCAAAAACAATTATTACAATCACAGCTACCTGAGTATTTCTCACACATTCAATGGCTCAGTGCATTACCTGAGCAATTTGAAGGCATCATCTTAGGTAATGAAGTCATGGATGCCATGCCGGTAGATCTCTATCAAAAGCACCAAGACAATATCGTAAAAGCCTACGTTGATGCTGTCGATGGCGAACTCACTTGGCTTTGGCAAACGACAGAAGATGTAGCCTTGCCAAAAGATGAGGATTACCAAGAAGGCTATGCCTTTGAATACAATGCATACCTTTCACCATGGGTTGCCAGTTTAAGTGACTGCTTAAAAAAGGGCGGCATACTCTTAGTCGATTATGGCTACCCCAAAAGTGAGCTACTTCACCCTCAGCGCACTGAGCGAACGTTCACCTGTCACTACCGACACCACACTCATGATGACCCACTCAGCTATATCGGCTTACAAGATTTAACTGCACACGTCGATTTTACAGACTTAGTTGAGGCAGCAGAAGCCAACAACCTCGTTTTAGCCGGTTACACGACTCAAGCACAGTTTCTAATGGGTGCAGGGTTACTAGAATTTGCAGCGTCTTTAAACACCGTCGAACAACTCAATGCCGCACAACAAATAAAAACGCTAACACTCCCATCAGAAATGGGTGAGCGCTTTCAAGTCATGGCGTTATGTACTGAAGAAGTCAGCAATTTACGTGGTTTTGTGTTTGATTTAAGCCATCGACTCTAAACTCTAAAAGGTATCTAGAGTTACTGCACTTTTCATGTAGTTATGATGTATAACAAACAAGAAGAACGAAAGGTTGAATATTTTTTCTCTGTCGTTGATGCTAATTGAAGTAGCATAAAGTCTAAGGTCAACACCAATATAGCTTTAAATAACGGCAGAGAAAAACGTATTTAACCTGCAGTTCATACACAAATAAAACTACTGGCTCTCAGCCTTCAACTGACGAGAAAACAAAGACTTAACCGCTTCTCCAGGAGATTTATTTTCATACAAGACCTGGAATACCTGTTCTGTAATGGGCATATCCACTTGATGTTTTTGTGCTAATTGATAAACAGATTTGGCCGTAACATAGCCTTCAACGACTTGCCCAATTTCATCCATCGCCGCATTAATACCAACACCTTTTGCCAGTAACAAACCACAGCGGCGGTTTCTAGATTGATCATCTGTACAAGTTAATAGCAAATCACCAAGCCCTGCCAACCCCATAAAAGTCTTTTGCTGACCACCCAAAACAGCGCCTAACCGGCTCATTTCAGCCAAACCTCGTGTCACTAACGCTGAACGGCTATTTGCTCCAAAGCCTAAGCCATCAGAGATACCCGCCGCAATGGCCAAAACATTTTTAACTGCACCACCCAATTGCACACTGATCATGTCATCAGTGGTATAGGCTCTAAAGGTTTCATTGCAAAAGCTATCCGCCATATCTTGAGCCAGCTGCACATCTTTAGATGCAATAGTGACAGCCGTTGGCAAACCATTAGCCACCTCAGTCGCAAAAGTAGGGCCTGACAAAACCGCGGTAGGAATTGAATCTCCTAACACGTCTTTACAAACTTCATCTAAAAATTGGCTGCTGTTTAAATCTAAGCCTTTAGTCGCCCAAATAATGCGGGAGTGGTCAGTTAAGTACTTTTTAGCGTTTTCTAGTAAACTTTTAAAACCATGACTCGGAACTGCTACCAAGTAATCATCACAAAACGAAAGGGCAGTCACTAAATCTGCTTCAACAGACAATTTTTCAGGAAACGGGATATCAGGGAGGAAGATGGTATTCACGCGTGTTTTAGCAAGGTCAGCAACGTGGTCGGGTTCAAAGCCCCACATTAAGGTCTCTATACCATTTTTAGCCAATAAAATGGCCAGTGCAGTACCCCAGGAGCCTGCACCTAAAACGGCTATTTTTCTCAATGGCCTTTCAGCTTTAGTGTTTACGACGGCTTTTTACCTTGCTGTTCTTGAAGCTGCTGAACGTGTTGAGCATACACGGCCTCAAAGTTCACAGGCGGTAATAAGAATTGAGGAAAGCTGCCTTTATTCACCAAATCAGAGACCACTTCACGCGCATAAGGGAATAGTTGAGTTGGGCAATAAATCCCGAGCATTGGCCCTATTTCTTGATCAGAAAACCCTGTAATCGCAAAAATACCTGTTTGTTGTACCTCGCAAAGATAAGCCGTTGTTTCGCCTACCTTCACGGTTACGGTTACGCTCAAAACAACTTCATACACATCGTCCGCAATTTTCTTCGGCTCCGTGTTGAGGTTCATGTCTACTTTTGGTTCCCATTTTTCTTTAAAAATACCCGGGGTATTGGGTATTTCAAAAGAAACATCTTTCACGTAAACACGTTGAATTTGAACGTTTTTTTCAGCTTGATCTGACATGTCAGTCCTTCTTATTATTATTTATTTTTTAGTCAGCGGTAAGTTGGCGCCTTCCCAAGCAACAACACCACCTTGAAGGTTATACAGTTTTTCATAACCCAGTTTTTTAAGTACTTTACAGGCAGAACCCGAGCGAGCGCCTGTACGGCAACTGATGATAATATGAGCATCTTTATGTTTTTCGAGTTTTGAAAGTTGATCGTTTAACTTAGAAAACGGAATATGGATGGCATTTAATATATGGCCTGTAGAAAACTCTGATGCCTCACGAACATCAAGGACAACGGCTTCTTCGTGATTGATAAGGCCGGTAGCGGCAACAGGATTAAGATTTTTGATACCATTGATAGAAGCGCCTAACACATCCTGTATTAACAAGACGATTATGACAAAAGCAACAGCAGATAAAAGTGGATGATTCCCTAAAAACTCAGCAAACTGACCCATGCGAAAATGCACCTCTTATATGAGTCGAACACAAAAACTTGGAAGGGAATTGAACCACCAAGGGCAAAGAGATGCAAGCCCTTGGTGAAAACAGAGGTCTAGCGATTTAACTTATTGATTGCAGAACACGTCACGCATCATGCTGATTAATCGCAAAGTGCGAGAATCACCAACACGATAAAATACACGGTTTGCATCTTTACGAGAGGCTAAAATACCTTTGTCACGCAAAATGGCTAAATGTTGTGAAATGTTGCTTTGTGAGGTGCCTACTTGTTCAACAATCTCTTGCACACTGACTTCTTTATCATTCAAAGTGCATAAAATTTTCAAACGAAGTGGGTGAGACATCGCTTTTAATGAGCGAGATGCTCTTTCAATATCACCATCTTCGCTTAGCAAAAATTCTGCAGGTGAGTTCATATCAGTATCCATTGAGGTCGCGTGAAAGTCACTAGTGCCAGTTATAATTTTATGTTGGTCCATGCAGCAACGCCTTCTTATTAGTTTATTAGTTATCGATCTTATTGTTCATCAGTAATTAATGATGTGTGATGGTAGTATTTTCCTGACAGTCAGCTTATTATTACTACAATCTTTGGTCTTTTTATGTCATCGCTTTGTTATATATTAAAACACGTTGGCATATTAAAGCGCGGAACCCTTTGGCAAATGTATAAAAAAATATTTCCAAAAAGTGATTTATGCGCTATGCGATTAAAACTATCATAAGGTATTAGTATGTAGCAATACATGTACTCAATTGTTTTGAAAAATAGTCGTTTTTCGCCACATTTAGGCAAATTTTACAGGGTTTTCCCTTACATAAAGTAGCGTATCACCTTACAAGGAAATGGATAGAAAATGTCGTCGTACCCTAAACCGGTAGTTTTACTCATTATGGATGGGTGGGGTTATAGCGAAGAAGTCGCTAATAATGCCATTCTTGCGGCTAAAACCCCTGTCTGGGACAGGTTATGGAAAGAACACCCACACACCTTAATTCGTGCCTCTGGTGCAGAGGTTGGGTTGCCTTCAGGTCAAATGGGTAACTCAGAAGTAGGCCACATGAACATCGGTGCTGGCCGAGTGGTTTACCAAGAGTTTACTCGCGTCAGTCGCTCTATTAAAACGGGGTCATTTTTCAATAACCACACCTTAACAGACGCGGTAGATTGTGCCATTAGCTGCAATAATGCAGTACACATACTTGGCTTACTTTCAGATGGCGGTGTTCATAGTCATGAAGAACATATTCATGCCATGGTTGAGCTTGCGGTTAAAGCAGGTACAAAGAATGTACACGTTCATGCATTTTTAGATGGGCGGGATACCGCACCACAAAATGCGGCACGATCAATTACCTTGTTAGAAGACAAACTGGTCGAGCTTGGTGGTGGGCGCATTACCTCCATCATTGGTCGGTTTTATGCAATGGATCGTGATCATCGTTGGCCGCGTGTACAAGCAGCTTACGACTTAATCACTCAAGGCATTGGCGAACATACCGCAAAAACAGCAATGGAAGGGCTTCAGGCCGCCTATAACCGTAATGAAACAGACGAGTTTGTAGTCGCAACAGCAATTCCAACGGAAGAAGGGCCTGTCAGAATTAATGATGGTGACGTGGTTATCTTCATGAATTACCGATCAGACCGCGCAAGACAAATAACACGTCCATTCATCGAGCCTGGTTTTGACGGCTTTGAGCGTAAGCACTTTCCTAAGCTGTCCAAATTTGTCAGCTTAACCGAATATAAGTCCACTTTTGATATCCCTGTGGCCTTTCCAGCAGAACGTTTACAAAATGTTTTTGGTAAATATATTGCTAATATTGGGTTACGCCAATTACGCATTGCTGAAACGGAAAAATACGCACATGTCACCTTCTTTTTTAATGGGGGAATAGAAGACCCGTTTGATGGTGAAGATCGTGTATTGGTCAATTCGCCAGACGTTCAAACCTATGATTTACAACCAGAAATGAATGCACCTGACTTAACCGATAAACTGGTTGAGGCGATTGAATCTAAGACCTACGATGTCATTATTTGCAATTATGCCAACCCCGATATGGTTGGCCATTCAGGGGTATTTGATGCCACAGTCAAAGCCATTGAGTCACTCGATTTTTGCTTAGATCGAGTGTTAAAAGCAATTCATAGAGCCGGTGGTGAAATCATGATCACCGCTGATCATGGAAACGCTGAGCTGATGAAAAATGAAAAAACAGGGCAGCCTCATACAGCCCACACTAACAACCCTGTACCTTTCATTTATGTGGGCCGAGATGCCACATTATCAGAAACAGGTGCACTATCAGATATCGCACCGAGTCTTCTGACTGCCCTTGGCCTTAAGATACCGGAAGAAATTACAGGTCGCTCCCTGATACAATTTACCGAGTCAAATGAAGACTAAAAACCTACTACGGTTTACCGTCTTATGTTTGTGTTTCTGCCCAGCTTTAGTTTGGGCAGAAAACACATTGCAAACCACCCAGAAAAAACTGAAAACCATTCAGCAAAGTATTAATACTTTAAATCAAACTTTAACCGTTAAATCCGACACTGAAAAACACGTACTTAGCCAATTAGATAATCTCAACCAAAACTTAACGAGATTAAATGAAGGATTATTAAGCACTGAGCAATTAATTAAACAACATCAAGAAAGCATCACTAAAACGCAACTAGAGCGAAGGCAAATTAAAGCCAAACTCTCTGAGCAACAATATAAGCTCAGCCGATTGTTCCGCTCTTTCTATCAAAATCAACGATTTGAAACTCTAAAACTCATTGCTAATCCAAATAGCTTTCAACATCTTGCTAAAAATAGACACATTCACCAATATTTTCTGAGTCTTCGGCAAAACGCCATTAAGACCTTAAATATAACGCTCAGCCAATTTCAAACACTAGAACAACGCTACCAAAATGAAATGAGCTTATTTCAACAGCGGCAAGCATTGTTTGCTCAGCAACAACAGCAACTGAAAACAAAACAACAAGATTTCCTCGCACAATTAAAGCAAACCAAAGGCCATTTACTCAAAGAGCACCAGCAGCTGTCTAGTTTAAGAAAAAATGAAGCCAAACTGGTTAAGCTCATCACGCATTTAGAGCACACATTGCAAGATGTCAAAGAGGACAGCCAAAAACAAACCCCTTTTTCTCAAACAAAAACAAAATTACTTTGGCCTGTTAAAGGCCGTGTAAAACATAAATTTAACGACAAAAGGCGATATTCAAAATGGGATGGCATTGTCATTTCTACGCCACTTGCTAGCCCTATAAAAGCAAGTTATCGAGGCCAAGTGGTTTATGCCAACCCTCTAAAAGGCCTAGGAATGTTACTCATCATTGATCATGGTGAGGGTTATATGTCTTTATATGGCTTTAATCAGCGCTTAAATAAAATTCGGGGTGATTGGGTTGAAACCAATGAGACCATTGCTTTCTCTGGGCATAGAAATGAGCAAGAAAAAAATGTTTTATACTTTGGTTTAAGGTTAGATGGACAACCAATAAACCCTGCTAACTGGCTGAAAGCACGCTAGGTAAATGGGATACAGGTATGATAATGTTGAAAATTAGCAGTTCTCACCTTTTCGGGGTTTTTTCATGAACATCAAAATTCAAAGTGGCTTAGCATTAAGTGTCGGGCTATTTTTAGGCATAGGTTTAAGCATTGGTCACCATGCTCAAGCAGATAAAAATAGTGTTGCTAGCAGCGGCCTCCCCCTAGATGAGTTAAGGACATTCAGTGAAGTCTACAGCCGAATCAAGCGAGATTATGTTGAAGACGTAAACGATAAAACACTCTTAGAAAACGCGATTAGAGGCATGCTCAGTGGGTTAGACCCACACTCAAATTATTTAAATAGTGAGCAATACAAAAGTCTTCAAGTTGGTACACGAGGTGAGTTTGGTGGCTTAGGCATAGAAGTAGGCATGGAAGATGGTTTTGTCCGTGTTATTTCACCCATTGATGACACGCCCGCTCAAAAGGCAGGTGTTAAAGCTGGTGACTTGATTGTTCGTTTAGATGAAACCCCTGTAAAAGGCTTAACGTTAAGCGATGCAGTTAAACTCATGCGTGGAAAAGTGGGCACTAAACTGCACTTAACCGTTGTCAGAAAGGGTGAAGATAAACCCCTTAAAATCACCATCGTCCGTGACATCATTAAGTTAAAAAGCGTTAAGTTTAAACTCTATGATGAACACTTCGGCTACATTCGAGTTTCTAATTTTCAAGCAAAAACAGCAGAAAACTTACGTAACGCAATCAGTAAATTACAACAGCAAACAAAAAACCAACTCTTTGGGTTAGTTTTAGACTTACGCAATAACCCTGGTGGTATTTTAATGGGCGCCGTCGAAGTCGGTGATGCTTTTATTAACAAAGGGCTTATTGTTTACACCCAAGGCCGTGTTAAAGATTCCCAACAAACGTTTAAAGCAGCACCTGATGACCTTATGGCCGGAGCGCCAATCGTTGTCTTGGTAAATGGCGGCTCAGCGTCAGCATCCGAAATTGTTGCAGGTGCCTTACAAGATCATAAGCGCGCGATTATTGTCGGTACTAAAACGTTTGGTAAAGGTTCAGTTCAAACCATTTTGCCAATGAAAAACGCAACAGGCATGAAATTAACCACCGCTCGCTATTACACACCGTCAGGTAAATCAATACAGGCAAAGGGTATTACACCTGATATCATTCTTGCTGATGTGTCTCTTAAATCAAATGAAAAAACTGGCGTTGAAGTGACAGAAGCAAGCCTTACTGGTCACTTAGAAAACGAAAAAACAGGCGCAAAGAAAAAATCTATCGCAAAAAAAGCATCTGACATTGCACTAGATGATTTCGAGCTTCATCAAGCATTGAATATACTGAAAGGGTTAAATGTTTTATCGGCAAAATAAGGTCTATAACCTTTTAAAAATAAATTT
>Ga0233440_1004166_pt1 | contig 10363 bp, 10 predicted proteins | sample SI_123_September_5_FD_182791 | JGI IMG/M metagenome (GOLD analysis project Ga0233440, IMG submission 182791) | Seawater microbial communities from Saanich Inlet, British Columbia, Canada - SI_123_September2016_120_MG | ecosystem: Environmental > Aquatic > Marine > Inlet | place: Canada: British...
ACGAAGCCACCATCTGTAGAAATACTGGCTTGTTTTTCTATGGGATTTGTCACCGCTACAACTTCTTTTGATGGGGCTTCTTTTACATCAAAAAGTGCTTCAGCCTCTCTTTCTCGCTTTTCACTTACTTTTCTGCCCCACCCTTGAGTGACTTTTCTTAGACTTTCACATGACATTTCACATCCTGTTGCATCACTAAACAATTCTGCCGCTAATGCAAAGGACTTTGATTGTAAACCTTGACCAGTTGCTATTCGAGCTATACCTGAACTCCAATGGTCATGGCGTAACCTTAGCTTCTCATCTAGGGGGAAAAAGAGTTTGCTTTTCACAATTGTCGCAAACATAATAGGCTCGTTCTAATACTGTGTCGCCTTCTATTCCATATATCATTTTCTCTCGATAATCCTTAAATGTCATTGCTTTCTCGCATTCATCACAATCTGGAGCTTCCAAGGTTTTTCCAACATCTCGCCCATTTATGAGCACCCCAAGAGATTTACCCATCATTTCACGTCTTTCAATACGAGCACGATTTTCTATATCTTCAAAACTTGCATCTGGGTTTTTATCATACCAATTATCCATCTCATCAAACAGTTTTTCTGCTTCTTGCATAAATGCTTTCTTTCGTTTTTCTCGTGATTTTGGGCGGGACATTTTTTTCTCCGTTTTCATTTTTTTGACTATTTTAATCCCCGCCACACGAATCGTGGGCATACTCAAATTCGTCCTAACGATCCGCTTTTTGTCGTTGGGACTGATGCAGATTGGCGCCCTCTAACTCGCCAGCACCTACGTTTATTGGTAAGCCGCATTGGAAAACGTGTTGGTGTCAATAAAGCTCACCCTCATCGTTTTCGACACACCTTTGCAATCAACTATCTAAGAAACGATGGGGATGTCTTTACTGTGATGCGTCACACCAAAGGCACAGAATATGAACGCACGCTTGGCACCTGGCATCAGGCATTGGATATTTTGATGGATGAGCGCGAAGGTACGTCTTTACCCTTTCAGCTTTTTGCCTTGCCCCTGAACAGCTTCCTCGATCGACCAGACTGGGACGAGGAGCCTGCTTCCGTGCGGTGGACAGTTTTGACAGCCCAATCCAATAACTCTCCGCAAGAGAATAGCCTGAGCAAATATCTAAGCCAAGTTCCGAAGCAGAAAGCACATCAAGACCGAATTATTTTAGCAGCCTTGCTACAAAGTCTGCGCGAGAACGACAAAATCAAGAGAAAAGCACGGCGTTACCCCACGCCTGATGCAAATTTCTTTGGCGGTATTGCGACCATATACACAGCTTCTCACGGCGAAGATCTCAGTGAAATAGAGCAGGCTGCTTTCCCTTGGGCATCATTATTTCTCTTGAAACACTACTTGCATTTGCATCCACTCCTGAAGAAGAATTTAGCGGGCCGATTGAGTGCTGGTTCGCGTGGCATGAATTGGAATACCGCCATTATTTTGCATCGAATGCAGACAATCGTAGACATCTTCCTTGCCTATCATGGTTGGCGCAGTGATGGACCGCTACTTGCCTATACGGGGACTGCGCCTTGGAGCAAAGATGATGTCAGAACTTTTAGGGTGATGGTGAAGATCCGCCACTCGGCGATATTGATTCCAAAAGGAGAGGGATTACGCCCACGTCGAGAAGAGATCAAAGCTGTCGAAGCAAGTCTGGCATGGGTCCTGAAAGCTCTCTTTCGCTATATGTGATGCGTCACAAGGTTGATGATGAAGCGCACCAAACGTACAGTGAGCTTGCTTCCGTTTAACGAAATTAGTTGGTCTTTGAACAATTGTCGATTTAGCGGAAGCAAGCTAAAATTTGGGTGCGCTTTTCTTTCATCCTAAAAAGAGTTTAGGTTTTACAGGAGCCACTTTGTCAGCAAAAAACTCATTAAAAAATTCATTGATCGATGCGGATGATTCGGTCTTGGTCGTGATAGATGTTCAGGAAAGTTTTCTGAAGAAATTTTCGGCTGACGAGCGAGAATTGCTGCTCAATCGGATTGGTTGGATCGTTAGTGTAGCCACAAGATTGGATATTCCTTTGGTTGCGATGGCCGAGGAAAGTGTTGCCCCGCCGATTGCAGAAAAGTTTCCGAAGGATACTCCTATCCATAATAAAATGGTCTTCGGGCTGGCTGGCGACCCTAAAATTCTTGCGGCTGTGAAAAATACAGGTCGAAAAACCGCCATTCTTATTGGTCTCGAAACCGATGTTTGTGTTGCACACTCGGCTATTGGGCTTTTGGAAAATGGTTTCAAAGTGGCTGTTATAGCGGATGCGACGGGATCGCCAGGAGCAGCCCATGAAATAGGCTTGGAGCGGATGCGAGGGGCAGGAGTCTTGGTTTTAAGTGTAAAAAGTGTTTTTTACGAGTGGCTTCGTACAGTTGAGCGCGCTATTGAGTTCAGCGAGAAATATGACCAAGAGGTCGGTGATCCGCAGGGAATTATCCTATAAGGGAATGAAGAAATGAAAGAAAAAATATTACGCATCAATACGGCAAAAAGAAAAAGCCAAAAAGACTCTGTCCCCGAAACTTGGCAACATCTTGGCGGGCGTGGACTTCTAGCCTGCATCCTTGTGGATGAAGTCCCCGCAACCTGCGAGCCGCTTGGCGCAAAAAACAAACTCATCTTTGCTCCTGGCTTGATGGTCGGGCATCGTCTCTCCTCTTGTGACCGCATCTCGATTGGCGGAAAATCTCCACTCACGGGCGGCGTGAAAGAAGCCAACGCAGGCGGCACAACAGGCTTGGCGATTGCTCAACTCGGCATCAAAGCTATCATTCTCGAAGACAAACCCATCAACGACGCGTGGCAGATCATCCATATCTCTGCCGAAGGCGTGAAATTTGAATCAGCCGATGAACTCATCGGTATGGGCGTATACGAAACCGCCCCCCACCTGCTTGAAAAATACGGCAAAAAAGTCGCCATCGCCCTCATTGGGCAAGGTGGCGAAATGGAACTGAGTGCGGCAGGCATCCAAAACCTTGATAAAGAAGGCATTCCCTCCCGAATGGCTGGGCGTGGCGGCCTTGGCGCGCTGATGGGGTCAAAGCGTATCAAAGCCATCGTCATCGATTTCAGCGGTGGCAAAAAACCATCCATTGCTGATCAGCCTGCTTTCAACGCGGCGAAAAAATCCTACACAAAAGCACTCATCGGACACCCGCAAACAAAAACCTATCACGACTATGGCACTGCCTCTATGGTCAATATGACCAGCTATTTTGGCAGCATCCCCACGCGCGGTTTTTCAGAAGGCACTTTTGAAGGTGCAGAAAAAATCAGCGGCGAAAATATGCGCGAAACTCTCCTAGAGCGTGGTGGCGAATCCAACCCCTCCCATGCCTGCATGCCCGCCTGCACCATCCAATGCTCCAATATCTATGGTGGCGAAGATGGCAAAACCCTCGTCTCGCCCCTCGAATACGAAACCATCGGATTGCTCGGCTCCAATCTTGGTATCGATGATTTGGATACGGTCGCCCGCCTAAATTGGGAACTTAACGATTTGGGATTGGACACCATCGAGATCGGCGCGGCCCTAGGAGTCGCCGCCCAAGCAGGTTTATTGGATTGGAACGACGGGACGCGCGCGCTTCAACTTGTTTCCGATATAAAAACAGGATCCCCACTTGGGCGGATTCTTGGTAATGGTGCCGCGACAACGGGCAAAGTGCTCGGCGTGGAACGTGTTCCGGTGGTGAAGGGACAAGCTATGCCCGCCTACGATCCGCGTGCCATCAAGGGGACGGGAGTCACCTTCGCCACCTCCCCCCAAGGTGCTGACCACACTTGCGGATTAACCATCCGCGCCAAGATCAAACATACTGAGCCAGAAGGGCAAGCCGAACTCTCCCGTGGTAGTCAAATCAATATGGCAGGATTTGACACCCTCGGTGCTTGTCTCTTCGCAGGTTTCGGCTTTGCCGCCGCTACAGGGAGCATCGCTGCCCTCCTCAACGCCCGCTACGGTTGGGATGTGGATGAGAATATCCTGCAAGAATTGGGCAAAGAAACCCTCAAACTCGAACGTAAATTCAATCGCCTAGCAGGCTTCACCCCCGCCGATGACCGCCTCCCTGAGTGGATGACGCGTGAAACACTCCCCCCTACGAATGCAGTTTTCGATGTCTCAGACGAAGATTTGGATAATGTGTTCAAATGGTGATCAGAAGAAATTCAGCAATAAACATTTTACGCTCAAGACAAATCCACTCTGTGAAAATGATTTAGAAGATTTCATCAAATGCTATAATCCAGAGAATCGCCATCAACGTGAAGAAAGCGAACGCTTCAAGCCCTTCACCTATGATGAGATCATGCAACGCGATAAAACCAGCCTCGACATCTTTTGGCTCAAAGATGACTCGCTGGAAGGCACAGAGAATCTCCCAAATCCCGATGTGCTAGCGCATGAGATTGTGGGAAATTTGCAATCTGCATTGGCGCAATTTGAGAGTATTGCAAAAGAGTTGGGGGAAGAGTAAATGATTTTTTGAAAACATAGGAGGTAATATGCCATCACAAGAATCTGTTGATAATGCTCCTAAACAAACCAAGCTTGACCGTGCCATTGATAATATCGTTCGCAGGTATGGCTCTGAAGTTATCAAGCGTGCGGGTGTGGTTGATGGTATGACCCCAAAGAGTATCCCAACAGGATCACTTTCTCTGGATCTCGCAATTGGCGTGGGCGGAGTTCCGCGTGGTCGTGTGACCGAGATTTATGGTCCTGAATCAAGCGGAAAAACTGCTCTGGCTCTGAGCATCTTGGCTGAATCTCAGCGGCTAGGTGGCACAGCAGTATTCATTGACATGGAACATATTCTCGATCTCCCTTATGCTGCCCGTCTGGGTGTGAATCTGGATGACTTGCTGCTTGTGCAACCCAAAACGGGTGAAGAAGCTCTTGGGGTTATGGAGGCATTGATTCTGTCTGAAGAGGTAGATCTTATTGTGCTGGATTCCATTGCTGCCTTAGTTCCTCATAATGAAATCGATAGTGACATAGGAGTGGATATTAGGGATTGGATTCCCAAGCTCATTGACCAAGCTATGCGCAAACTTTCAGGACCGATAGCCAATACAAACACGTGTGTCATATTCACGAATCAACTGCGCACACAACTGGATGTTATGTTCGGAAACCCTGAAATCACGACAGGTGGTAAACCGTTTCGTAATTGGGCGTCTGTTCGACTAGATATGCGCCGGATCCAGTCTATCAAGGTTGGACCAGAGATCATTGGCTCACGTACACGTGTACGTGTTATCAAAAACCGGCTGGCACCCCCATTTCAGAAGGCTGAATTTGACATACTCTTCAACGAGGGAATTTCAAAGCTGGGAGATCTGCTTGATCTTGCGGTAGAGAGCGAGATTATTACGAAGAAAGGCCCTTTCTATTCATATGGTGACATTTCAATTGGGCAGGATCGCGTAAACGCAGTTGAGTTTCTGCGCCAGCAAGATAAAATTGCCACTGAAATTGAGCATAAAGTCCAGCAGGAAATCCTCAAAACTACAGAGAAAAGCGAAGATAAATAGAACTCCAATTAGCATTTCTCAGGCAAAAGTTGTATGATGAAAGAGAAAAAATATTTTGACTTAGAAATGGAGTAACCGATGATAGAGTTGAAGAAGAAAGCCTATTATTGGATATTTGTGATCGGAACAATTTCTCTTCTCTTATTTTCTTGCCAGCCCTCAGCACCTGAGTGGGGAAGAACACCAAGTCCGACTTTTACGAAAACACAGGTACAGCAGCCAACACTTTCTCCTGTACTCATATCTACATCTACACTTGGCCCCACACTCATACCTACGCTCACGTTTACCTCTACTCTTGCGCCTACGTCTACACATACTCCTACCCCGATTATTTTACATGAGCATTCTCCTACATCGTCCAACTTGATTTTTGTTGGAAACCACTATAGTACACACAACATGTTTTTTTTAGGAGGCTATGTGGAGGGGGCCTGGCTTACTCCTGAAGAAGCATCTTCTTACTTCAACATTCTGAGTGCTCTTAATTACTATTCTCTAGACGGTGTACATGGCTCTGCAACTCTTACTGATTTTGAAAAATCTATCGATCCTGTCGTCCGTTGCACCCATGAACACTTTTGGATTAGTGTAGCATCTGAATTACCTCCCTTCGCTATTGGGTTGAGTGGATTTGAGCCTCTGCCTTCATCTGAAGCAATAGAAAACCTGTCTCCAGAGAATGAAACATATCGCCAATTTCTAAGAGAGTATCTGATTGAACAAGGAATCCCAACGCCAAATGTGCAAATAGAGCGCGTATTACGCGTTGATTTAGAAAATGACGGGGTTGACGAGGTTTTAATCGAAGCATCCCATTTTGTGGAAAAAACTGGGCATAGTGTTTCCCCAGGTGATTATTCTTTAATCCTGCTACGTAAGATCTCAGGAAGTAGCGTATCGACTCAGTTAGTTGTCGGTGAAATTTACTATGAAGATGTAGTGAATGCATTTCCGCATTCTTATTTCTTACAAGCCCTAATTGATGTAAACAGTGATGGGAAAACGGAAGTTTTTGTAGGCATCAAAAGGTGGGAAGGCGATGGAACAATTCTTTACGAATTGCAAGGAAACACTCTTGTAGAAGTTTTGCAGATGTTTTGTTATTTATGATGGGAATTGAAAAATAAAATTTATCCCTAAAAATAATCAACCGAATATTCCTACCGACATACTCACGGACAGAGCATAATGCAATCCGGGTTCGAGTCCCTTCACGTCCATCAGAGAGTCACTATTCCTAGTGGCTCTTTTGTTGAAAAACCTACAATCTTTGACAACCTCCATGATACGGGGATGATACAATTCACTTGCTATTTTTCAATTTGATGATAGAATACTTCGCTTCTGACAGGGCTGTAACCAGCAGACCCGTTAGACTACTTAGACAAAAAGACCAACTAGACCAAAAGACCAAATAATGTTTATTGATCAATCAGAAATCTATGTAAGTTCAGGCAAAGGTGGCGATGGCATCGTTCATTTTCGTCGTGAAAAATATGTCCCACGTGGCGGTCCCGATGGTGGCGATGGCGGCAAAGGTGGCGATGTTATCTTTGAAGTCAAAACCCATCTCAACACCCTTGCTAACTTCCGCCATAAACGCCGCTATGTCGCCGATAATGGCAAGCGCGGCGGGCGTAATAATCGCTATGGCAAATCTGCCAACGACCTCATCATTCACGTCCCGGCTGGTACGCTGATTTATGATGATGATAGCGATGAGCTTCTTGGCGACCTAACCCAAGACGGGCAACAATTAATTATTTGTGAAGGAGGACGGGGAGGACGGGGCAACACGCACTTTAAAAACTCCCGTCATCAAACGCCTCGCACAGCGGAAAAAGGCGAACCGCCCGTGGAAAAAAACATTCGCTTGGAGTTGAAGTTGATTGCCGATATCGGCTTGATCGGCGTCCCAAACGCCGGGAAGTCAACGCTTCTCACCTCCCTAACCAATGCGCGCCCCAAAATTGGTGCTTATCCTTTCACCACTCTTGTACCCAATTTAGGCGTAGCCAAAATAGACGAATTTGAGAGCGTTGTCCTCGCCGATATACCGGGATTAATCGAAGGTGCATCTGAAGGTGTGGGACTGGGGCACGAATTCTTACGCCACATCCAGCGGACGCGCGTTCTCATCCACTTGCTCGATGGGATGGGAGAAGACCCCATCGCCGATTTTAGTCAAATCAATTCAGAACTTTCTCTCTTTGATCCAAAACTAGGTGAAAAACCGCAGATTATCGCTTTCAATAAAATGGATCAGCCTCACGTTGCCGAACGCTGGGAAGAGGTTAAAGCCGAACTCGAAGGGCGGGGACATGAGGCTATTTCTATTTCGGCGTTGGCGCGCACCGATATTCGTAAATTGTTGATGAAAGCGGTAGAAAAACTTTCACAGATGCCCACGCTCGAAGAAGTTGCTCCCTTGCCCGTTTACCGCGTGGAAACTGACCCTAATGAATTTGAGATTAACCGCATAAACGATGGAGATTGGCGCGTTAGTGGATCTGCCATTGAGCGCGCCGCAGCAATGACTTATTGGGAGCATTTTGGCTCGATTCGCCGTTTTCAGAAGATCATGAATACGCTAGGGATTTCAAAAGCACTCACTGAAGCTGGTATCGAAATAGGGGATACGGTTTTTGTCGGTGAGTATGAACTGGAGTGGAACGAATAGAACGAGTAAATTAGTAATCAGGAAGTAGTAATCAGTAAAAACAAAATCCTGTAGGGCGAAATGCCTTGCAGGATTTTTTGTTATGTACATGCAAACATAAAAGTGTGCAAGAGCGACATAAATCTCGTACCACGCCCCGTAAAGCAAGATTCATCTTGCTCTTTCGCGCAGATTCACGAGAAGAGCAGTTTCTCTTCCAGATGCCCTTTAGGGCAAAGGGGACTTCTCTTGAGAGGAAAGCTTATTAAACGGTATCAAGCCAAAAACATGCGCGTCCCCCTTATTCCCCAATTAGTGATTCGGGGCGCAGAATCTCATCCAATTCTTCTGTACTAAGCAAGCCTTTTTTCAATACAATTTCCACCACGCCTTTGCCTGTTTGATGCGCTTCGGCTGCGACTGCGCTGGCGTTCTCGTATCCGATATGCGGATTTAGGGCGGTGACAATACCGATCGACTTATCGATCATTTCACGCAAATCATCTCGGTTGGCGGTGATGCCGACTACACATCGCTCGGCGAGCGTGGTGCAACCGTGACGCAAAAAGCGCAGGCTGTTGAAGAGATTTCGGACGATAATCGGCTCGAAAGCGTTGAGTTGGAGTTGACCCGCCTCTGCAGCAAATGAGACGGTGATGTCGTTGCCGATGACTTCAAAGGCAATCTGATTGACCACTTCGGGGATAACGGGATTGACCTTGCCGGGCATGATGCTGGAGCCAGCCTGCACAGGCGGGAGATTGATTTCGTTGAAACCCACGCGGGGACCGGATGAGAGCAGGCGCAAATCGTTGCAAGTTTTAGAGAGCTTGACTGCAACACGTTTCAGAACACCAGAAAGTTGGACGAACGCGCCTGCATCTTGCGTGGCTTCGACCAAATTCCCCGCCGTAACAAGCGGAATTTCGGTCACTTCACCGAGAAATTTACAGGCCACTTTCGCATAGCCTTTGGGTGCGTTGATGCCCGTCCCTATAGCGGTTGCACCAAGATTAATTTCGTTAATTAAAAGCGAGGCTTCTCGCAAGCGATCTCGGTCTTCTGAGAGCATAATCGCAAAGGCGCGAAACTCCTGCCCGAGTGTCATCGGGACGGCATCTTGGAGTTGGGTGCGTCCCATTTTGAGAATATCATGGAATTCATCAGCTTTTTCTTCAAAGGCTTTTTGCAGAATACCCATTGCTCCAATCAAATTATTGATTTTGGAGTGCAGGGCAACTTTGATGGCGGTGGGGTAGACATCGTTGGTGCTTTGGCTCATATTCACATGCTCAACGGGATGCAATTCTTTATATGCCCCGAGCGGATGCCCCAGATACTCAAGCGCACGATTAGCGATCACTTCGTTGGCGTTCATATTCGTTGAAGTTCCCGCCCCGCCCTGAATAATATCTACGACAAATTGATCGTGGAACTCGCCCGCGAGAATATCATCACAAGCACGGATAATGGCATCTTTGCGCTCATCATTAAGCAAGCCAAACTGATGATTTGCCAATGCCGAGGCTTTTTTGACGCAAGCTAGCGCATTGACCAATTCTGGGTAGGCGCTGATGGCTGTGCCAGAGATAGGGAAATTTTCAACGGCGCGTAGAGAGTGGATCCCATAATAGGCATCGGCAGGAACATCCTTATAGCCAAGCAGATCGTGTTCGGTGCGGTTTTTTTGCATTATTTCTCTCCTAAGGTAGGAGACACGCGGGTTTTTGCCTGAAACGATCTTTTGTCTAAAAAGCATCAAGGGCAAGAAAGATGACTTACTTTATAGGCAAAAATCGAGTGTCTGAATTTATGAAAAATCGTACTGTGTATTGCCCGTTTCGTAAAGGCAATTCTTACTCCTTTTTTCTTCGTAGTGATGGTCCTAAAAAAACATCCTTACAGTTTTGTAATCTAGCAGGTTTATATGCTTTTGCTATATAACTCCCTAAATCCCATGATAAACTTTTTTCTATGACTACAGATAAAATCACTCCTGAAAAAAAGAATTTTTGGCAAAAACTTGTTTCGCCACACCCTTCCATAGAAGATTTTGCAGAACGTCGCTTCGCCTCTGTTTTGGCAATTTTATTGCTTGCACTTCTGCCTCTCTATTTTTTACCT
>Ga0233440_1004167_pt1 | contig 10358 bp, 9 predicted proteins | sample SI_123_September_5_FD_182791 | JGI IMG/M metagenome (GOLD analysis project Ga0233440, IMG submission 182791) | Seawater microbial communities from Saanich Inlet, British Columbia, Canada - SI_123_September2016_120_MG | ecosystem: Environmental > Aquatic > Marine > Inlet | place: Canada: British...
TCGCGCTCTTCCTGAGCGTCGGCTGCGCTCAGATTACGCCGAGCTACGACCATGTTCTCGCAATCAGCGTTGACGGTTTGCGCTCAGACGCTCTCATCGCGGGTGGGCCTGACGAGTTGCCTCACTTTCATCGTTTAATGCAAGAGGGTGTCGGCACCCTTAATGCCCGCACTGACCCTGACTTTCAGGTGACTTTGCCAAACCACACCAGCATGCTGACTGGGCGTTTTGTCACCGCCGGCCCAACGGCTCACGGTTGGACAGGCAACTCGCTTGCACCCGCTGGCGCACAATTGCTTGACGCAGACGGCGAGATCCTCCCTGGTGCTTTTGATGACTGCAAAGAAAATGGGGTTCTTAGCGCGCTATTTGCGGGTAAAGACAAGTTCCAGCTCTTTACAGAGACTTGGGAGATTGACCAATCCGTCATCCTCAGCGCCAGCGTTGAAGCTGATGTCATCCAGCAGCAAGAGACGCTCACCCATGCAGTGCTGGAGCATTTCGAAAAGGCCACTCTTCCTGACAGTTCTCGCTCAAGGCAACTTGTTTTCTTGCACTACTTGGGCCCCGATGTCGCTGGGCATATGCACAACTGGGATATGACTGAAGATTCGGCGTATCGACTTTCTGTTCAGGAAGTCGACCGCCAACTAGGCCTTATTTTTGAGTGGCTTGATGCTCACCCCCATATTCGCAGCCGGACGGCCATCTTGCTCACGGCCGATCACGGAGGCGGATCACCTTCCAACAACCATTGGGGCAACGCCGGAATGTGGATTAATTACATCATTCCATTCCTCACATGGGCGGGCGAAACAGCTAGTGTTGGCACTCTCAAGAATAATGATTTATATGCGATTAATCTTGATACCCGAAAAGACCCCTCTCTGCAAAATCCGCATGGTTTGGCTAGCGGGTTGCCGCCCATCCGCAATGGCGAGATTGCAAACCTCGCGCGACATCTTTTGGGCCTGCCCTCACTTCATGGTTCGTCACTAAACGCGAGACAAGATTTGGTTACCCAACCCTAATCAAAATGATGCGCAAACACCTGCTCGCACTCGACCAAGGGACGACCTCTACGCGCGCGATTCTATTTGATGCTGACGGCAGCGTGGTTGCTGTAGCGCAACAAGAGCTGCCGCAACATTTCCCGCAAGATGGCTGGGTTGAGCATGACCCCATCGACCTCTGGCAAGATAGCGTCTCGGTTTTACGCGAAGTCCTTGAGCGAGGTAAAACGCTCGCGAAAGATGTCGCCGCATTGGGCATCACCAATCAGCGTGAAACGACCCTTCTCTGGGATCGCAAAACAGGTGAACCACTCCACCGTGCGATTGTATGGCAAGATCGTCGCACCTCCGAAATCTGCGATTCTATGCGTCAAAATGGCCTTGAGCCACAGTTTCAAAAGAAAACAGGGCTCTTGCTAGACCCTTATTTTTCTGGAACAAAGCTCAAGTGGCTACTCGACAATGTTCCCCACGCGCGTGAAAAGGCAAATGCTGGCCAGCTCGCATTTGGCACAGTTGACTCCTTTTTACTTTGGCGACTTACCGGCGGTGGCGCACGAGCGCGGGGCACTGCGCCATTGCATGCAACTGACCCGACAAATGCATCTCGCACTTTGCTGTACGATCTTGCTCAAGGTGATTGGTCTGCCGATTTATGCGCTGCTCTCGATGTACCCATGAACCTGTTGCCAGAAATCCGCAACAGTTCTGATGCTTTCGGCGAAACGCACCCCGAGCTTTTCGGCACGCCGATTCCAATTCGAGGCATTCTTGGTGATCAACAAGCCGCTCTTGCGGGGCAGGCCTGCCTTGAAGCTGGCCAAATGAAAGCCACATTCGGCACGGGATGCTTCACGCTGCTGCACACCGGAAAAGACATTTTCCACTCCAAAAATCGTCTCTTGACAACCGTAGCAAACCGAATCAACAATGATGATTCATTCGCTCTCGAAGGCTCAATTTTCCACGCCGGAACGGTGATCCAATGGCTTCGTGACGGGCTTGGGCTTTTCAAAGACGCTGCTCAAACAGCCACGCTTGCGGCAACGGCCTCTTCCGACCGCCGCGTTTATTTAGTGCCGGCTTTCACCGGCTTAGGTGCACCCCACTGGGATCCACACGCCCGCGGTGCCATTCACGGAATTACCAGAGATGCAACGGCCGCCGATTTGATTCGAGCAGGGCTTGAAGCGTCAGCCTTTCAAACCGCAGACCTGCTTGATGCCCAAGTGGCAGACGGCGCACCTCTGCCTGACCTACTCCGCATTGACGGCGGGATGGCGGCCAACGACTGGTTTGCGCAGTCTCTTGCCGATATTACGCGCATCCCTATCGAGCGGCCGGCAAATATTGAGACCACAGCTTGGGGCGCCGCGGCCTTTGCAAGTCTTTCAGTACGAGCTGACGGCAACCTCGCCGATCTTGGCAAAAAATGGCGCAGGAATGGGCTTTTTGAGCCAGCTATGAGCCAAGATGAGGCCGAAAATCGCCGAAATGGTTGGTCAGATGCCGTCCGACGAGTTTTAAGCACCTCGTGATTGATGAGGCTGATTTATAGAAAACTCAGATATACACCGAAACAGCGTCAATTATGCCCCATAATGGCTCTATGCGTTTCTCCTCACTCGTCCTTTCCGCACTTGCCGTTGCCGCTTTAGCCGCGACCGCTTCTGCGACGCCTCAATGATGCCCCCCTCCGAGTTACCAGGGTCCTGGTGACACATCCACACCTGGCGGCGGCGGCGTTCCAGCCGCACCCGCAGCTCCTGCAGCACCCGGCGCAGCAACGGGCGGCGCACCTGCTGCACCCGCAGGGCCAGCGGCTCCATCCACGGGTGGCGGCGCAGCCCCTCGCTTGCACATCGTTCATGGCAAAACAGCCAAGAAACTTTTGCAGATGCCATGGGACTACCCTGTTTTCCATAAGCCTCAGCCACAAAACGCCGCGCCGACTCGTGGCACAGTTGCCTCTGGCCCCCGGGTGGCTCTTCCAGCTGAGCGCGCCTACGCAGAGATTGCGGGCGACGATTTGCGCCCACTGCTAATTCTGCGCGAATGCGACACCTGCAACGGAACAGACGACGCCTTGCTTTCAAAAGGTAACGACAATCAACGCACCTTCTTGATGTCGCGCTGGTTCCACTGCGTCAAGTTACCCACGCACATCACCGAGGTTGACCACCCCTTCCACGCTCTTTTCGAAGACAAGCACCCGCCACACCTTTTCGTTAGTGATTACGACGGCTCCAACGCCATCCCACTCAAGGGTGACCAGTCGCGCACCGAGCTCTGGGAAGCCATGGATTCCGTCCTTGAGCGCTCCTACAAAAAGAGCCCTCAAAAGGCGATTCGCGAGCTAAATAAAATCATCTCGCAATACGATCGCTGGGATGCCGACGAAAAGCGGCTCCTCGAGCAAATCGACTCAGAAATTGAAAGGAACGGTCCGAAATCTTCTAAACTGAAAAAGTTAAACAAGAGTTTGACTAAAGTCCGGCTGAAAAAAGAAGCTGTGGCGCAACAAGAAAAAGATGTTTCCGAACTCCTCCTCACGGTCAAACCCAAGCCAAAAGAATAAACGCATTTCTTTTCGGTTTCTCTCCAGCCTGCTGGCCTGCCTCTTGGTAAGCCTGCAGGCTGGGTCTTTATACGCCGCCCAAGACGACGAAAAAGAACCAGAGCCAGACCCCTACACTGAGGAAGACCCGGCGCTGATGCAAGCTGCCGGCATTGTCGCCTACGCACCGTTCCCCTTTATCGGGCAGCAAAAGACCGACAAGATTGAGTCAGTCCTTGGCAATATCGATTTGCTTTGGGTCGAAACCGAGCACTTCCGCATTGGCTCGGCTTTGCCTAAGTGCTCACTTGGCACGAGCCAAAAGAAAAAGAAGGCCACTCGTGCCGAGATTGCTGAGTTGCGCAAGACGCTGCCCAACATCCCTAAAAAGCCTAAATTCGTTGACCCTTGGTTGCGTGTGCATTTATACGCTAGCCGCCTTGAGGCTTTATACACCGACATCGAAGATCGCTTAGGCGTGCCTGCGGGTTACTGGCCAACGGCGCCTGGGCAAACCCCTGGCGGCGAATATCGAGGCGAAGGCGCCTATATGGGCATGAAAGACAAATTCACCATTCTTCTCTTAGAGAAGAAAAGTGGAATCTCGCGCTTCTCGTCTGCTTTTGCCGGCCAAGAGCCTCAAAGCCCTTTTGTTTGGTGCTTTGGCCTTGAGGGCAATATGTTTTTCGGGTCGGCCTGCGAGGAAGCCGAAAAGACTTATTACGACGACACCCTATTGCATGCGCACATGACTTTTCATGTTACGCGCAATTTAATTGCGGGCATCAAGCACTTTGCTTTTAACCCTCCATTCTGGTGGCACGAAGGTTTGGCGCACTGGTATGCACGGCGCGTCAACCCCGACTCCAACAATTTCTCAAAGGTCAACAACGGTGATGTCGATTTGCGTGACGAAACCAACTGGGAGCCCAAAGTGCGCGCGCGCGTAAAGCACAAGTATTTCCCTACTGCCGAAGAGCTGATTAACCGCGAAGACTGGACGGGCATCACTTTCAGCGAAACCATGATGATGTGGTCGAGGGTCGACTACCTCATGTCGCTTGGCGACGAGGGGTTCTCCACCTTTATGCTTGGTGTATCGAGTCGAGTCGGCGGCGCAATTGCGCCAAGCCACGCTGTGATGGCCAAAGAGCAGCTCAAACTCCTTGACCAAGCCTGGCGCCTCTCCCCTGGAGAGTTTGACAAAGGCTGGTCCAAGTGGGTAATGAAAAATTACTCGAAAAGATAAGCGGAACGCAAGCGGCCGAAGCACCGTCCATTTTGTAGTTACCCACCTCAACTCCCTGCTAAACTGCTACAATGTTGCAATTACTGCTTGCCTGCGTTCTCGCGCTCCCCGCGCAATCTTCTGCCCCCGAATTGTGCGTCGAGGTCTCTCCGCCCGACGGTTGGGTGCCCCTCCAATTAGTCTCCGAAGTCCGCGAACGCTTCATCGATATGGATCTCAGCTTGCTTCAAGCAGCTAGCTTCGACCCAACCGCTGCCCGCACAACGATTAACCTATTTGACGACATCCGCCCCGTTGCTATTTTTGAAAGCATGATTCCTGGCACGAATGGCGCCTGGATCTGGACGGGCCGACTTGAGGGCGACGCCGATGGTGATTTCGTTTTGGTCTCAACTCAAGGTGCTGTGGCCGCAACCCTGCGCTGGCAAGATAATCTGTACAAAATCGAAGGCACTTCATTAGGTGGGCACATTGTTTGGGAATCCGATCAAACCGCATATCCAGAATGCGCCACTGGAATTGGCCAAGCCGTCCACAGCCATGCGACTCAGAAAAGCTCGCAAAACGGAAGTCTTCCAACCGCTGGCACCCCGAATATCGATGTCATGATTGTCTACACCTCGGCGGCGCGATCCGCTCAGGGTGGCACAAACGCTATGAATTCGATGCTGAATCTCGCCATTACCGAGACCAACCAATCCTATTCGTCGAGCCAAGTTGACCAAGAGTTGGTTCTCATCCATAGCGCTGAGCTGTCGAATTACACTTCCAACTCAAGCTTTTCGACCGAATTGGGCCGACTCAAAAGCACGAACGATGGCCAGATTGATGAGATCCATGATTGGCGTGAGCAGTACGGTGCAGACATCGTATGTGAGATTGTTTCGGGTTCTCAGTATTGCGGCATCGCCTACTTAATGACCAACCCAAGCCACAGCTTCCGCTCCAACGCCTTTTCCGTAGTCGCGCGGTCTTGCGCAACCGGCTATTACAGTTTTGGTCACGAACTGGGTCACAACATGGGCTCAACCCATGACCGCGGCAATGCGAGCTCGGGCGCATACAACTATTCCTTTGGCTTCCGCACGAGCAACAATCGCTATCGCACGGTGATGGCCTACTCGCCCGGCACAAGGGTTAAGCGGTTCTCAAACCCTAATGTGACCTACAGCGGATACGCGATGGGTGTGGCAAACAGCGAAGAAAACTGGCGCTCGCTCAACAATACAGCTGACACCTGCGCAGGTTGGTACGACAGCGGATCAGGCGGCGGTGGCGGACGCTATGCCGTAACAGGCCTCGTCGCAGGCGGGACGGCCACCCTCACCATGAATGAATGCACGCTGCTTTCTGATGTCGTCTTCTGCTACTCAATCTCAGGCCCTGGCCCAACTCAAAGCCCTTATGGCCCTCTTGACATGAGCATGCCGATTAACCACATGGCGCCTGTAGATGTTGTCGGCGGCACCGCAACGACGCAAGCCCCCGTGCCTGCAGGGCTTAGCGGCATAACAATCTGGACGCAAGCCATCGAGCTCGGCTACTGGGGTGTAAATGAGGTCTCAAACGGGCTAGAGCTGGTCATCCAGTAGCGAAACGCCTTAAACACATACAGGGTGCTGACTTAGGTCAGCACCCTGCTTTCATTTACTGCTAACAAGCAGCCTCGAAGGAAAGATGGTCGGGGCGAGAAGATTCGAACTTCCGACCTCTGCAACCCCATTGCAGCGCGCTAGCCAGGCTGCGCTACGCCCCGGACACCTTTCTCGAGCAGCAAAAGCCACTCATTGAGGGCGCAAAGTGTACCCCTGCGCCCATTATTCCGAAAGATATTCCTTAAGTAGGGCGTTTGCCATCCGCAATTGAATGGAGCCAACGAAATGGCCACTAAATTGATGATGAAGTCCTTACTAAAAACATTCCTTCTGCTCACGGCTTTTGCCCTGACGCAGATTTCTTGCGTCCCAGCTCCTGAAGATGATGACGGCGGCAATCAAAATCAACCCATCGCAGGCAATGGCGATACCGGCACAAGTGGTGGAATGGGCGATGACGACCAAGAGCAAGGTGATGATGAATCCGGCGACAACGCTGTAGCCATTGCCGAGGGTTCTTTCAGAATTTATGCCGACGACCTTCTGCCAGCAGTTGGAAGTGGCATTTTGGGCATCTCAAGCAACTTCGCATGGCCAAAAGCGCTTGAGATGTATGGCCAAGCAGGTGGGCGAGGCGGGCTATTTCGCTTATTCGTAAACATGTTCTCGGACAATGATATTGAGGGACGGAGTCTTCGTGATGCTAGAGACTCTGGCTTACTCACGATGATTACGGTTACTGGGACGCCGTTCGAACTGGCCACAGCCTTCGAGGGCGAAGAGCTAGGGCCTTTCTTTCCAGTCTACGCCCGCTCCATGCCTTCTGACCTTGACGCATACTGCGACCTAATCATTGCACGCATTGAACGATTGGATGAAGATTATGGAATCATTCCTGATTATGTTGAGATTTGGGACGAACCAGATATCCCACACTATTGGAGTAGCTCGTTGGAGAACTTCCTTCTTCTCTACAAGGCCGTTTCCCTTCGAATTCGCCAAGAATTCCCAAGCATCAAAATCGGCGGCATGGGCGCAGCCAACTGGAGATCAAAGATGGGTGGTGACCAGCCCGCTCTCATTACGATAGCCGAACAAGCTGCGGCAGAGAATCTACCACTCGACTTCATTTCCTGGCACAACTACGCACCGACAAGTGAACTTGTTCGCAGTAAATGGTGTGATACAGCACGCGGCCTGCTTGCCAATCTTGGTTTTCCCGAAGCAGAATTGATGATGACAGAATGGAACCTACACTCTGCTGTCCAAGGGCCTACTATTCAGCACGACCGCTCTAACTCAGCAGCAAGCTTTGCTGGCTTCATGACAACTGCTATTGAAAGTGGTATCGACAACGCTGTTTTCTTCAAATTACTGGATGACCCAGTAGAAGACCTTGTCGGAGAGGGTGTTGGATCCATCTCGCATCATGGAATCAAGAAGCCCGCATTCCGCTTAATGGAAGAGTTCATGCCAATGATGCAAGAAGTTCGCGCCCGGACGGAGCGTTACGAAAGCGAATATAGCCTTCAATTATTCTCCTCACGGTCAGGCAATCGCCTCCGAATGGTACTTTCAAACTCCGTAGAAGATGCTGAATGGGCCTACGCGTCAGCCTGCCGAGAGAATGGTTACTCAGCAAGCACAATGTGGATGCTCTATAAACTAGCCGTTAGTGAGTCAAGCACACTCTACCCGTCAGAGATGAATCTAATGAGTGCAGGGATGACTGCAGAAGAAGCGTCCTTTTCCTTCGCACTAGAAAGCGAGTTGAGGACAATCAAGTCTTGGAAGAGCAACAACCGCGAGGTTGAACTCAATCTCAACACGAATAGCGACTTTCAAATTGCACGCGTCGTTCGATTCGATTCGAGTCACAACGCTCCAACGCAATATGTTGATGCCCTTCAAGATAGAATCGCACATTCAGAAAAAGTGGCTCGTCAACTCGCCCGCGAAGCGACCGTCAAGGAGCTTAATGATATGGGCTACCCAGTTACGCTAGATCAAGTCACTCAATACGAAGGCAATCTTGCAGCCATGGGTACCAAGATGGGAATGTCTCACCAAGAGCTCAACTACATCTCAAGATTCCAAGGGCGGGCCACATTCGAATACCGCCTCGAAAGCGAAGCGATGCTCAACTCACTGCCTGAAACAGCTCTTCAAATTGAAAGTGCAGAGCAAGCAGCAGTCACCCTCGAAGGCAACATCATCAGGCTAGAGATTGAACCTGAAGCCGTGACTGTCATCGATATCCAGCTCTACTAGATTTCGAATCGATACACACCCCGCTGCCCCGGGGTCTCTTCCACCGCGACTTCAAGCGCATGGATAGAGGCCCCGGGGAAGGCGCTTTCAAGGCGTTCGCGGAGGTGGCGCCCAACCCAAGCGGCTAGATTTTCAGCCGATGTGTTGTTGATGGGCAGGATCAAAATATCGGCGGCGGGGGCAGCGTAGTAACGCTCTCGATAGCGCACCTCGACAATGCCGTCATCGCGGGTTACTACTTTTAGTTCTTTGTGCTCACCTGGGATGAGCCATCGCTCGTCAAGCTCACCCACCAGGCTGCGGACGACGGGCTTTACTTTTTGAAAATCAAACACCAAACCATGCTCACACAACTCGCCGCTGACTTTGACATAAACACGATAGTTGTGCCCGTGCAATCGCTCAGCCGAACCATCAGGGAAAATCAAGAAATGCGCGGATGAGAATTTAAGATTCTCTTTATCCACTTCGATAGACCAGCTTTCCATTTGACTTATTAAAAACGAATGTCAGAGAGGCGGAACACGGGGCCCTGAATGCAAGTCTTGACCCACGGCCAATCACTGAAAGCACCCGATTCCGAGGAAGGGGTCGGGCATGCATTACAAACGCCAATGCCACAGCCCATGTATGTTTCGAGACTCAAATAAGCCTCAACTTTTTGCTCGCGTGCCCAAGCGGCAAAACCGTGCAAAAGTGGCGCTGGGCCACACGCAAGAAAAACAGCATCAGAGGAAATGCGGCCCTCAGCAATTTCAGTTTGCACGGCCTGCACCGCATTGCCTACAAAGCCCAAAGAGCCATCATCTGTGGCGCAAACCAAACGACCGGGTGCTTGTTGAAAAGCATCAAGTTCATAAAGTCGATCAGCCGAACGCGCGCCATAAATCATGTGCGTATTCTTGCTTTGAGCCTCGCGTTGGCGCAACCAAGTCAGGAAAGGTGCGCAACCAACGCCACCAGCGACAGCCACGGCCTCGCGATTAAAAATAGTTTCAGGGAAGCCATTTCCTAGCGGAACGGTAATTGACACCTTATGCCCAGGGCGCAAGGCCGCTAAAACCCGCGTGCCACGACCCAAAATCTGAATGAGAAAGGATATTTTTATGCCACCATCATAATCGTAAATACTTATCGGCCGCGGGATTACAGGGCCGGCTCCATTTTCAGGAGACAACATCGCAAATCGCCCCGCGCGCAGCTCACCGATGGGTGCGCTTAATTGCAACTCAAGCACAAAAGCATCATTGCCGCAAGAACGGGTGTTAGTAATCAATGCAGAACCGCATCGAGCATCAGCAGAGAGGGAAACCATGCGCGTTAGATTGTAGAATGGCTTCCATGTCAGAGCCTGTAATTGAACGCCTCTTCGTTAACCGCAAACTACTCAACGAGCACAAAGTTGATGTGCCCGCTCACTCGGTTTATGCCTATTGCTGGGCACTAACGATAGATGGCAAGCGGTCGTATTTTTCCACCGAAGAAGAGGCCAAGGCGGCCTTGACGCCGACAGAGCAAACGGCTCCTAATCAAGAAGCCGAAGCTGGCTCTTAAAGTTGGCTAAGCGCGAGGCAAGCGGCACGCCCGAAGACCCTGTCCTTGCAGCAGGCATTGTGGTCTGGCGAAAGAATGATCACGGCGTGATTGAGTTCTTGCTGTTGCAAAATGCTCTG
>Ga0233440_1004168_pt1 | contig 10358 bp, 10 predicted proteins | sample SI_123_September_5_FD_182791 | JGI IMG/M metagenome (GOLD analysis project Ga0233440, IMG submission 182791) | Seawater microbial communities from Saanich Inlet, British Columbia, Canada - SI_123_September2016_120_MG | ecosystem: Environmental > Aquatic > Marine > Inlet | place: Canada: British...
GCTGTCATTGCACTAGCAGTAGTGTCGTCACCTTCAATGTGTGCGTTAGAAGCTGAAGCACGTAATGTGTCAGTCTGCCATTCATGGTAAGTGTTTGAAGCCTTTACTTTTTTAAGTGATGAATAGAACGGGGTCTCTTCAGGTGAGATGTTATAAATTACGTTCTCTAAGTCCTCGCGGATTCCGTTAGCGTCATAGCTATCAAATGTATTTGATGGTTGTGCCATGTTATTACTCCTTTTATTAGGTATTTAAAATTAAACCAAGCGCATCATTGATGTCACCTGTTTTACTAAGTTTTGCCTTTTGGCGGTTACGAACCTTCGTTGCAGAATCATTAACTCTCTTCGCCCCCGCTTTAATAGTCGGTCTAGCTTTCTTAGTCTTAGCGACTGCCTTAGCTTTACCTGACATAATATCACGGTATTTCATAGCATCATTTAAGACTTGAATTGCTCTATGGTCCATCACTTGTCCGATTTCATCGGCTGAGTAACCATAATGCTCACGTCCTACTTGTACTAATCTCTCCTTAATTTTGCTCGCCTTATTAGAGTCTGCAAATTCGGGAATCTTCTGTTGTAAGGTTTGCATCTCTTGCTTTAAATAAGTCTGTTTGGCAACCTTCTCTGCTTGTGAACTTTGATTGCTCACTTGCTGAAGTTGTGCCATCTGACCCTCATAAGCCACCTTACTCTCATCGTAGTTTAACTTCTGTTCCATGTAACCGATAGGGTCACTTTCGAAAAGTTCTCTAGATGGTGGAGTAGGTGCTTGTGCTACGCCTCCCTGTTGAAGTTGCTGATAAAGTTCATTTATCTGCTGACGTTCGTTCAGTAATGCTTGATACACCCCTTCAGCTTCTTTGCGCTGTTGGGCTGCTTCTTGCATACCTTTTTGGACGTATTTCTGTCCGCTATAGCCTTGCTTTAGTTCATCAATCGTTACTTCTACGTCTTTACCGTCAACCTTGACAGTAATGTTAGAAGGCGACTCTTGAACGGCATCCTCTACTTGGTCAACTTCGTCCAACTCTGCCACGTCTTCATCAGATTCCTCATCAGTTTCAGTGTCATCGTCTTCTTCCTGTTCAGTGTCTGTAATTTCCTCTTCTTCAGACTCAGCAGTTTCCTCTACATCAGTAGCCTCTTCTGTTATCTGAGTTTCTTCTTCAGTTGTTTCTATTACTTCTTCTGTTGGAGCAATAATGCTCTCAATGGCAGACTCAATGCTACCATCGTTTGTAGTTTCAGTCGTTTCCACGGTGCTGATACCTCCTATTTACGTTTCCGCTCACTAATCTTATGGTCGTCAATGACGCTTTCCATATAGCTAGTGATGCTTTCAATCGCACGAACAATGTCATGCGCATCATCACGCTCTTCCGTAGTGGAATGAGCATTCATAAAGACCAATACTTGCTTCTCCATGACTTCTGAAATAATGTCCTTAAAGGTGTCATCATTCATCAATGTCTTTATTCTAGCAGATTTTTCACCTAGATTCATTAGAATCTACCGCCCGTCACTGCCTGTGTAGGTTGTTGCTGTGGGTATCTAGGCTCGTTTTGCATCTGCTTAATTCTTTCGATGTCAACTCTTGTACCATGGTCGCCTAAAATCTTAGCGGCATCTACAAGTAAGTCTTGGTCCATTTGGTCACGTTTACGGTCATCTTCTGAGATAGCCTTCTGTGCTTCAATCTCTAACTTCATCATATCAGTCTGAGATTTAGCCTGTGCCTTAATAGTCTCTGCCTGTACTAGCGCTTGTGCTTCAGGTGACTGAGCAGGTGGTTGATTAGCTTGCGCTTGTTGCTGTTGCATGATTAATTGCTGTTCAGTCTCAGGACTCATAGGACTGTAGTATCTATCAGTATTTCTAACACCTGATAAAACTAACATATCTGCTAAAGTATTACGCATGCCTGTCATAGTCACAAGACCGTTACCAGGACCGTATGCTTGCCAAATCTGCATCTGAGTTTGGAATGTCTGATTAAGTGCAATTGCCTTAGTGTCTTCTTTACCTGTGCCTAAACCTACGTTTACAGTTACATCCATAGATGAGTTCCATGAACGAGGGTCAATCGGTACATATTGTCCATTCAGACGCATCATAGTCTCTTCACAAGAGTTTTCTACAAGAAGGTTAAGCATTAGCTTAAATAAACGCTTCATGCCTCCCTCAGCGATATTTCGAGCAATTACTTCAACCTGACCTGCGCCCTGTTGAGCAGTAAGTTGTGCCGCTGTAGCAGTAGTGTTTTGTAAAGCACTTGGGTCTAATCCCATAGAAGCCTTAGAAACACCTGTCTTAACTTGAATCTCGTCATCTAAATATTGCATTGCTACAAGTGTCTGACCTGCAACAAAAGGAATAGCGTTTGCTTGAATAGCGCCTTGCACCTTCACACGTCTAATCGAGCCAATCTCGTTATTCATGATGTCGTCCATGTTCGCTTGACCTTCAACAACATCAATAGATGGGTTGTTTACAAGTGCCACGTTATCCATCATGCCACGTAACATAGCAGTAGATGAATCTTGGTCGTTCATGATTAGGTCAGCAATAGAGCGTCCATAGAATGTATGAGGCTCAGGGTCTATTTCGAATATAGCAAAAGGAACATCGCCCCATGGTTCAAAGTCTAATAACTCTTGATTACCACCACCTAAGATGAATCTGTGCATGGTAGCTTCGCCTGTGCCATAAACATCCATCTTCATGTATGCTTCTGTAACTTCTACTAATTTCATTGAAGGGTCTTTTACTTGCTCTTCATCGTCTTCTGAGTAACCACTACGCTCAAATTTTTCAGAATCAGAGAATGTGTCATCAACAGAATTACCTGATAATTCAGATACAACGTCAAAGTCATAACCCATAGACACTAAGTCGCCAACACGCATTTCTGTCTTGTGAGCAACTACAAAAGCATCTGTAATACTTCTAGCGTTTCTATCTACATAGAACTCTTCAGGTGGAACTGACTCAATCATCATCTTGCCTGATTCTTTCTTGTGACTAATCTTTAATGTGTATTCAGGTCTTTCAACTTGCATACCGAACTCATCAATAGACATTTCCATCTCTGTTGATTGCTCAATAACTGTCACATCATCATCATTAACAATGACTGACATCTCTTCTTCAGTTAGGTTTGAGTATGTATGAATCTTAGACTCTGCTGAGTCTTCCCAATATGCTTTTAAAATGCCTGTCTTCTTTACTAGAGCGTCATGAATTGCATCGTTAAGCAAAGTGTAGCCATTCAACTCTTGGAAGCGGTAATGAGCATATTTGGTAGCTTGGTCAGCCATAGACACTTCTTCTTGAGAACTTGGAACATACTCAACAGGATTGTCAGATGATAGGAACACTCTCATAAGACTAGGCTTGATTGCTCTTACCGTATCTCTTACTTTAGTTGCTACAATCTTAGAGCGACCTTCCTCTTCACCAATGTCAACTTGACCATCAAAATAACGCTGTGCTTTAATACGGTCTTCTGTAATTTCACTCTCTACGAAGTCAACAGCTTGACTGACAGCATCACTAACGATGCCTTGGATGTCGTCTTCACTCATTTGCTTTAATTCTGCCATGTTTTATCCTATTGTGCTAGATTGAATTGGTCTAGTATTCCTTCTTGCGGTTGTGTTGCCACCGCTCCAGGCATTGCAAAGTATCCTATGCTAGTAATAATATCGTTTATTTGCTGTTGTAGTTCAGCACCAATTTCACCTTTACCTGTTAATGCTTTCTTTACGACATCAGGGTTCTTTGAGTAAAGTATCTTAGCTACTTCCATTCTACCTTTATCGTCCATCTTAGGGGCGATTTTATCAATAGCAAAATCAATCATTCTAGTGATTGCAACTCTAGTCGGGGAATCACCTTGAGCAATACCCTGACCTTCTCTTCTAGCTTGTGATAGACCTCTACCTGAAGTATCAGAACCACCGCCTGTTCCACCTGCTGTAACTTTATTTTTCATAGTTTGAGCGGTCTCGGCAATATCTGCCTTTTTAATGATTGTGTCTATGTCTTGGTCAGGGAATACAGTTCTAATAATGAAAGGAATTGCCATGTCCTCATCACCTGCCACTTGACCTGCTCCACCGCCCTTTCTTAGCTTATTGCCCAAGCCATTCATAATACCCGCCCTGAACGCTTTTAGTTTTTCTAGAGCGATTTGAGCGGTTTCACTATCCTTACTAGTTGTCTCATCTAATATTTTATTAAACTGATATACCGTTTCATCAGGGTTTGTAAATCCTCGACTACCCGCATTAAACGCATCCTCATTAGTTTTAAGGACTCTGAATCCGATTCTCGCTTCTCTCAGTTGTGGTGAAATTTTATTTAGTTTTGCTTTTAAGTCGTTCGCCACATTACCCAAGATTGCGTCAGCTGTAGACACTCCTGTTTTATGGTCACGAATAGTTCGATACACCTCTTCAGCATCTTCTAGTGTAGGCTTTTTGTGCATTATCAAAGTTCCACTTTCGTCAAACTTAAAGTAAGGAACAACATTACCCCTAGACTTGTTTATTGTTTCCAATACAGTTTGTCCATCGGGAACTCTGTTCAATGCCTCCATCAAGTCACTAATCATATCGGGCTGTAACTCTTCAGCACCCTTCCAAGCCTGCTTGTAAGCCTCTGACATCCCTTCTTGAGTACCCTCTTGACCTTGTCTGAATGTAGAATAAGCACTTTCAACCGCCTTATCACCTTCAACATCAAGCGCAGACCTAGACATTGTATCTCTTAAATCTACACGAGTTTCCATTGCTCTATCACCCATTTCCTTGGTAAGAAAACTTTTAACTTCGCCACCCTCGCCAAATATAGAACTAATAGCATGCGCTAAAGTTTTATTTTCAGCAAACAACCGCCCTGCTTGAATATCCGTAATAATCTCGCCTACACTCTTGCCTGTTTCTTTAACTAAATCTTTCAGTTGTTTAACTACAACACCCGATGCTCTATCGCCAAATTTTGTTCTCACAGCACTAGCTATCTTATCAAAGCCAATCTGCGCACCGTGCATAATAGGGGTTGCCACGGCAGTTCCACCGAGACCCCACAAAGCACCTTCGGGCGCTCTATAGATGTCTTCCGCAATTCCCTCTTCACCCTTTCCAACTTCGTATGCTGCACTTTCCGCCATAGCAATAGGAGCTGCCACTTTAAACTTACTACCCATAGATAGCATTTTTGAGCCGACTCTTGCTGTATTAGCTGCCGCTCCGCCTGTTCCAACACCTGACATTAGCATCAGAGCGGTTGGTGCAATAGAGCCTAGTATTTCAGCAGTAATAGCTGTGCCTGGGTTTCTTTCTTCAAAACTCTTTAATTCTGTTCGTATTTCTTTAACAATTTCATCGTATGGTATAGCATCCCATAAAGTTTTTACTTTAGCCTCTAACTCATCGCCAAAGCCTAGTAATGCGCCTTGTCCTACAAGAGTTCTACCAAAATCAATTGCTTCATCACCGAAAGACGGTTGCTCTTGTGGCGTAATAGTTGGTTGTCTTACACCCTCAGCTTCTAAAAACTCTTGCATTGTTTGACTCATTACATACCACCCATTATCTTTAATGATTTTTTACGTTGTTCATTATTCAACTTACTCCACTCTTGATAAGTGACTTGACTTTGTTGGTTTTTATTTAGATTGTAAAAATCTAACTTTGCGTTCTCTTGCGCTGTTTTAGCTTCTGACATAATCCACGAATTATATCCTTCCGCCCTTCCCAAACTTTGAGCCTTTTTGTAAAGTTCTGTTCTGTACTTACGCATTGCACTAACTTTAGAAATTGCCCACTCTTTCAAGGCTTTTGGACCTAATCCTGGTGGAACGGCAGTTGCCATAGCTAATCTCAACTCTGATTCACTCAAAGCACCAAACGTAACAGACCCAATAACATCCAAACCTAAGTAATTCTTTAACTGCTCAAGGTTTGCTGTTGCTGTTGTTAGAGTAGGGAATACGTCAGAAACAAAGCCTGACATTGCACCTTCATCTAAGTTTTGGATAATTCCATCAATCTTGTTAATCTGTCCACCTATATTCTCAATACTAGCGCCAACTTCAGCAACTTTTTTATCTCTACGACCAATGTCTGTCTGTCTTAACTTCTCTTCAGTCTCAAACGTAATCTTCTGCTTAGGAGACATGCCGTAAGTTCCTGTGTAAACCCTGTCAACAGTGTTTGTATTAGGATTGTAAACAGGTATGTATTCTTTTCCTTCGCCATCAAATCTAGGCTCATAAGGTTTGTTGTCCGCTGCGCCAATACCGTGAGCGGCTTCCATTCCTTTTTCAATAATGTCTTTTGCCATTGTTGGATTTTGCTCTGCCATGATAGCCATCTCAAGATACTTCTGTCGCTTGGCAGGGTCTGTTTGCTTCATAGCAAAACTTCTTAGCCACTTAACTCCTGTTGTAAGTCCTTTATTCTTTTGCAGTCTATCTATCTTAGTTTGCATTGCCTTAGCAAGATTTGCATCAGGATTAAGTCGCATTGAGTTAAGACCAATAGCTAAATTAGCCATCTTTTCTTCATCATTCCAAAAGTCACTTATGCCATCACCCATCTTACTCATAAAGCCAGGCTCTTCTACAGGGGCTACATATTCTTCGCCTGTAGTATTGTTTGGTATTGAAGCCATATCAAAAGGAGTAGTAATGTTATTGCTCATTTGCTGAGGAACAGGTTGTTGAACAACTTGCTTATCAGTTACAGGAATCATAGGCGATGTGTCTACATTAGAAAAAGTCTGATAAGAGTCTCCCCATTCATTAGGAACGGGATAATTATATCCATGACCTTGTGAGTAAGAATTACCAATAGGGTTTGCCTGTTCTTCTTCAGGATTCATTGAGTTCCTAAGCGCATCCCAAATACTTTCTAATCTATTTGCCATAATATTTTCCTATCCAAAAAAACTTTTCATGCTTGCTAACAAGCCTTCTTCTTCTTCATCATCTTCAAACATTCCTCTATCTTGCTCTGCCAACATACCTGTTTGTGTTGAAAACATATCAGTATCGTAATTGTTAGAAGCATCGTATCTGTCTGAGACATTCTGAAACAAATTAACATTGCCATCGCCTTCTACACCGTTAGGCTTTCCTTTAGAGAAAGCTGCTGTATTAACACCTGTTCCCCATTGCATAGGAACTTGAGTTTGAGGTAGCATCTGCGCTCTTTGCACAGGCTGTTGAGGTAAGCCCATATTAGGTTGTGCTTGCTGTTGAGGCATGAATTGCTGAAAGATAGAGTTAAACTCTTCGTCAGTCAATCCACCACGTTGCTGTGCGCCACCAAGTATTTGCTGTAGGTAGCTCATTATCTTAACATTCCGTAATTTACAGCAAGAGTGCCGTTGTCTCTCGTGATAACCGCTTCAGGGAATACCTTTTCAACCTCTTGTGCAATTACACCTATAGTATGATTTAAGTCAGCGCCTAGCTTCTCTGCGCCTTCTTTCCATTCCCACTTGTAAATGTTCAATCCTGATTTAAGCTGACCCATCTTTGTAATGTTCTTCTTCATTCTTTTATCTGAGCTTTTCATGCTCGCACCAAGCGTTAGATAGTCAAATAGACCAGGTTGCTTAGATGTAGTTTGTGTTTGTGGAACAGGTGTAGCACCAAGAGCCTGAGTAACATAACCAATAGACTGTTGAGGTTGACCTGTGTATCCTGCAAAGTTCTGCTTACCTGCGTCAATAAGTGCTTGTTGCATTGCTTGCTGTTGAGCGCCTTGCTGTGCAAGGTTGCTTGTAAGAGTCTGACCCATGCCGAAGCCTAAGTTAGAAATATCAGCCATTTGACCTGCTCCAGCCATTAACTGCTGATTACCTTGTAATCCTGCCTGTTGATTAGCTAAACCTGCTTGCATACGATTTGAAATATCTTGTTGTGCTTGCTGTTGAGCGTTTTGGTAGCCTTGTTGTCTTAGATTTGCTGATGATTGAGCAAGTTGAGATACAGTATCTCTACCTAATTCACCCATAGCAACACCATGACGTGAGCCACCGAATGCTTTACCTGCTGTAGCTTGTGCGCCTAGCATATCCATGCCCATATTAGCACCACGTAAGATGTCAGCTTCATTAGCTTTCACTACGTTAGTTTCATAAGGATTCATGTAAGGAGTCATGCTAGTATTTGCTAACTGCCCTGCCTGTACTTGTTGAGGCTGATACCCCATTGCGTTAGCTGTACCAAGACCTGATGCTTGCATACCTTGTGCTGCTGCTGTATTTACATTTCCTGCGCCTGCCATAATATTCTCCTAAACGAACAGTTTGTTGTATTGATTAACATCAGCGCCTTGCTTGGCTTTAGTTTCTGCTAATGCTTGCTCATATAGAGGCATTGAACTGTAACCTTGCATACCACCTGCAAATGTTTGTGCTTGTGGCATTCCTTGAAGTGCTTGTGAGCCTTGAGGAGCGAGTCCAAAAGCAGAAGCGGCATCCATATTCTGTTGCATCGCCATCTGTTGAGTTGGGTTGAAAGCTGCAATATCAGGACCACGCCAAGGCATATATCCTACCTTTTGCGCAGTCTCTGCTCGTGCTAAATTTCTTACTGACGGCTCTTCAATCCACTTAGGGATTTCCGTCTGTTGTGTTTGGCTTCCGCCTTTTCCACCGCCACCGCTCATATTAAAACTCCTTTGACATTACGACCTGTTGTTCTTTCCAACCGTCTTTATTTAGTATTTTTATCCAACCCTTTCGTCCTGAAAGTGTCATTCCTTCGCACCCTTGAGCCTTAGCCCATTTTACCGCATCAGCGTGCATATCTGTAATTTGTTCAAGTTTCCCACCTGCCAAAAAGACGTGCAGGACTTTCTTGTTAGGATACACGACAATCTCTGTCACTGCGCACCCATTTTCACCACCCCAAAGTTGCATTTGACCACTTAAAACGCCCTCTACAACATCAATAAACGAGTGAGTATTAGAACCTTTATCTAAAGCAGATTGAATCCACTCTCTACAACGTAATAAGTCTTCTTGTACATTCATGGGTCTAGCTTTACTTTAACCCATACACCGTTCTTTGAGACAACTAATGTGCCTTGTACTCTATCCCACATTAGGACTCCATCTTCTGCTGCTGACTCTCCTGATGTAATGTGTCTGAGTTTGTCTTTGTTTGTTGTCAGGTGCGCTACTAAACGCTCACCCCACACTTTCCAATCAGTTCCTAGTGGTGGTGGTGGTTGAATCATCTTTTGCCACCTGCTCTTGCTTCAATACGCATAATTCCTGAACGCCAATTGTCATTACCTGTACCTTCAACTTTAAGTCTTATCTGTCTGCCTGTGAAGCGAACATCTGTAGGATTACTTAACGTATAAGGTCCATATGTTGTCTCACTATCATTAGGATAGAATCGTGTCTTAAATGTTACGTTTACTTCGCCCTGAGTCTCTTCGTCAGAAATAAGGTTTGATACTTTCATTACTGTGTCGCCATTACCTAAGCTAATAGGACCTGACTCTGCGTAAGGCTTAACCGAACCATGAGTGTAACCTGTTTCATGGTTGTATAAATTACCACTAGCATCAGCATAAATAGGGTTTTGGAATATACCTCTATCAATTCCTGCTGTTCTGTCTAATGTTCCTACAGACCAATTAGCATCTTTATAGTCTAGCATCACATATTTGTCATTCTCTGTAGATGTGCCTGAAGGATAGAACCACCAAACTTCACCATGTTGTGAATTATGTATTGCGTATGCCTTGGTTATTTGACTGTCATTAATATTATTAAACACATAGTCTAATACATCACATTTAATCTCTGTAGCTACTGAACCGTTAAAGCTAAAGAAGCCTCTATGACCCATCCAATATGCGCCTTCATCTACTGCAACAAGTGCCTTACGTGATGCAATACCACACGCTGTACCAACTCTCTCGAATCCGTACACAAAAGGTGGTCCTGAGTAAGTCGCCATGTGAGCATCTTGGTCTGTGACAATAAGAGTTCTACCTCTCATACGAATACCACACATAATCTGACCTTGAGTTTGTAATTCAAAGTCACCCGCCTCATTTGTAGCTAGTGGAGTCCATGTAGTGTTGTCTTCTCTATCACACCATTGAACCTTTCTAGGGTTTCCGCCTGCTCCTAATGCAAATACAAATCTCTCTTCTGTTACAAGCATTGATGCGTTTGATACAGGAGCGTTAGTTAATGCTGTAGGTAATACTGCTGTGTTTAGTTGCCACTCGTATATCTTGCCGTCTTCAGATGAACATGCAACCAAATACTCGCCCCATGTATCTAATGACCATGTAGTAGCTTCTCCATAAATAC
>Ga0233440_1004170_pt1 | contig 10352 bp, 9 predicted proteins | sample SI_123_September_5_FD_182791 | JGI IMG/M metagenome (GOLD analysis project Ga0233440, IMG submission 182791) | Seawater microbial communities from Saanich Inlet, British Columbia, Canada - SI_123_September2016_120_MG | ecosystem: Environmental > Aquatic > Marine > Inlet | place: Canada: British...
TGAGTATTTTACAAATACATGTCGAATGTTTAAAGGTAATTTCACTCTACTTTGGCATAATTCGTATTTTATATCTAAAATATCAAAAAGCTTTTATTTAAGCGTTTTACAGTATGAGCTTAAGATTAATAAAAGATGAAAATGGCAAATCAATTGTAAATCAGGATGGTAATATTCTAGTAACAACGCTTGAAGAAAAGTGTATGTCCATTAATACGTTACGATACCGGTAATTTAGGTATTTATAGTAATAAATAGTGTACTTGCAGTAATCAAAAACTGATTTTAAAATAGTTGAAGGGGTGAGTTACAGACTATTTAAAAATAAATGGAAATATTTTTTCAGGCTCAGTATTAACGATTTTTATGGGTAAAATTAGTGCGATTAATTACTGATTTAAGCAAGTCAGTGAGAATAAGATTGTTGTTAATATGACTTATAATGATGAAAGTAATCTAAAAAAAGATATGGAATTTATGTTTAGCCCTCTAAAAAATAAAAATCTTTTCTATTTTCTATTTTTTGCTCTACTATTCAGGGTTTTACTTGAAGTTTCCTATGTAAATTTTGTGAGTCCATTATATTTTTATAGTGGTTATAAGATTAATTTCAGTTTCTTAAATTATGCCATTTCATGGTCTATTTTTTTAATGGGCTTTCTTGTCATTAGGGACAGGATGAGTAAAGTGAGTGATTATTTTTTTGTGATGGCACTGCTTTCTATAGTTGCCCCTATTACTGTCATGTACGGCTATGATCAGGGAAGAGAGTTGCGGCCAGTTTTGGTGACTTTAATCACAGTTTTTTTTATATATTACATAACAAGAATAAAAACTTTATCCTTTAAAAAAATACCTATCATTAAAGGTGGAATGAAAATTGTTGTATCAACATCATCGATGTTTGTTTTATTTCTTGTCGTTTGGTATTACGTTTCTGGTGTAACTTTCAATCTTGATCTTGCTAAGGTGTATGAGTTTAGGTCTGAAAATTCAAGTATAGCCGCAGAAGGCTTGCTGACATATACGAATAATTGGACGTATAAAATTTTTAATATTACTCTTTTTGCACTATCGTTACTTTATAGAAAATATTTTTTAGCATTTTTAATTATTCTTATTCAGATTTATTTCTTTGCAGCCTCTGCCCATAAAGGTGTCTTATTTCTCCCTATATTGATTTTTGGGATTTGGCTTTATTTTAGAAAAACAAATAGCTTGACTGTTATACCGTTAGCTTTTTGTGGCATTATTATGTTTACGCTTTTTACCTATTTTTTATTTGATGATACGTTAGCCTCATCATTATTTAGTCGTCGTGTTTTTTTTATTCCTGCAAAACTGACCTTTGTATATTTTGATTTTTTTAGTTCAAATCCTCATATACTCTGGTCAAACTCAATTTTATCGCCTATTTTTTCTTACCCATATGATTTGTCTTTGACGCATGTTGTTGGACGTTATTTAGGGGATGAAAATATGGGAGCAAATAACGGGTTTATTTCATCTGGATTTGCACATGCTGGTTATCTTGGTGTTTTTTTGTATGCAACAATACTTGGTATTCTGCTTAGATTTATAAATGATATTACTTATAATTTATTGCCTTTATGGTTTGCTGTAGCGCTATCTGTCATACCACTACGAAATGCGTTGATTTCCTCTGATCTATTTACGGTTATGCTAACACACGGTTTTATTATTGCATTAATTATTATTTTTCTATTAAGGTCTAAAAAGTATGCCACTAATTAAACTTATTCACCTCACCTCTGCACATTTTCGTTATGACACTCGTATTTTTATTAAAATGTGTTCGTCTTTGGCTGAACATGGCTTTGATGTCAGTTTAGTTGTGGCCGATGGACTGGGTGATGAGATAAAAAACAAAGTAAATATTGTTGATGTCGGTGTGAAATCTGGTGGACGCTTGTCACGTATGACTAAGACGGTTAATAAAGTCTTTAAAAAAGCGGTCGAATTGGATGTGGATATCTACCATCTGCACGATCCTGAATTGCTGCCTATTGGCTTAAAATTGAAAAAATTAGGCAAAAAAGTGATATTTGATTCGCATGAAGATGTGCCAAAACAAATGCTTGGAAAGACTTACCTTAACGCACCATTAAGAAGATTGATAGGCGCGGTATTTGGCATGTATGAAAGCTATGCTTGTGCAAAGTTTGATGCAATTATTGCAGCCACCCCTTTTATTCGAGATAAGTTTTTAAAAATAAATCTGAATACCGTAGATATAAATAACTTTCCTTTATTAGAAGAGCTGGCTAATACCAGTGAATGGGAGAAAAAACAAAATGAAGTGGCTTATGTCGGAGGTATTGCTAAAATTCGTGGTATCGAAGAGGTCGTACAGGCATTGGGTTATACAAATGGAATTCGTTTAAATTTGGCGGGTAAGTTTAGTGAGGCATCGGTTGAAGTAAATGTTAAAAACTACGCTGCTTGGTTAAAAGTGAATGAATTAGGTTTTTTAAACCGTGGGCAAGTAAATACGGTGTTAGCTAAATCAAAAGCAGGGTTAGTGATTTTCTATCCTTTGCCTAATCATATTGATGCACAACCTAATAAGATGTTTGAGTATATGAGTGCTGGGTTACCTATTATTACGTCTAACTTTCTCTTTTGGCGCGAGATAGTGGAAGGTAATGAATGTGGCTTATGCGTTGATCCATTAAATCCAAAAGCTATTGGTGAAGCAATTCAATATTTAATTGACAATCCGGCTCAGGCTGAAAGAATGGGTGGAAATGGGCGTAAGGCAGTTGAAGGTAAATTTAATTGGCCAGTAGAAGAGGAAAAACTGTTAGCTTTGTACAAGGAGCTAAGGCAATGAAAATTGTAACTATTTTAGGGGCAAGACCTCAATTTATCAAAGCCGGATCAGTTAGCCGAGAAATCCTTCGCTTGCAACAATCTGGTGAAGAAATTAAGGAAGTAATTATCCATACTGGACAACACTACGATGTCAATATGAGTGATGTATTTTTTAAAGAATTGAAAATCCCAAAGCCCAACTATTTTTTAGGTATTGGCGGTAAAACGCATGGTGCTATGACAGGGCAAATGATAGAGAAGATCGAAGAAATTCTAGTTAAAGAAAAGCCCGAATGGGTAATTGTATATGGTGACACAAATTCGACTCTAGCAGGAGCTATTGCTGCATCTAAACTACATATTAAGATTGCTCATATTGAGGCGGGTTTACGTAGTTTTAATATGCAAATGCCAGAAGAAGTCAATCGCATCTTAACTGATAGAATTAGCTCATTGCTCTTTTGTCCGACAAAATTAGCAGTAGATAATTTAACTAATGAAGGTGTAAATAATTGGAATACAAACGCCAGTGTAATTTTGTCTGGTGATGTTATGCTGGACGGGGCAGTCTTTTATAAAGATTTTGCACAGAAGCCAATAGATATGAACATTTTAGATGATTTTGTCTTATGCACGATTCACCGAGCTGAAAATACAGATGACACCACTAAACTGAATAATATTGTGTCGGCCCTCAATGAAATTGCAAAAGAAAAACAAGTAATATTACCTCTACATCCACGCACTAAAAGTATTCTAGAGCAAGGTAGTTATGATGTGAGTAATTTGACGATTATTGATCCAGTGGGATATTTGAATATGGTATGGTTAATTGACAACTGCTCTTTGGTTATGACTGATAGTGGCGGCTTGCAAAAAGAGGCTTTTTTCTTTGCAAAGCCTTGTATCACTATGCGCGATGAAACCGAGTGGGTTGAGTTGGTTAATAACGGGTTTAATGTTGTTGTTGGTGCTAATAAAGAGAAAATTACTAGAGCTTACAATAGTTATATTTTTAATCATGATTTTGAAATGAATTTATATGGTTTAAGTTGCACTAGTAAGCTTATTGTTGAGGAGATACTATATAATTAATGATAATATGATAACTATCGAGAGTATCAATATTTTTTTTCTCGTGGTAAATATAAATAGGACAATTTAATTTTATGAAGATAGAAAAAAAACTAGATTTAACAATATTAACAGTAATAGGAATTGTTGTAATCTTTATAGTTGGTTATTTTATTAGTATCAAAGGTGTGGTAACTGGAGATGAGTTTATTAATATCTCTAGGACACTGAAAGGGTATGTGCCCGCAAATATTATTGATTATTCGTTACGACCCTTTTTTCGAATCTTAAACATGATGTGGGTAGAATTATTTGGAAGTAATATGGATGCCTTGATCTATGGAAATTCAATCTTGTTTATCATTATGCTTAGCACATTTATGCTATATTTTTATAAACTGACTCAAAGCATATCATTGGTAATCCTTGCTATATCTGTACTACTTATATCTCCAGAATTGATTAGAATTGGACTAAATGCATTGCCTCAAATGCCTGCTGGACTCTTCTCATTATTGGCCGTTATATTGATGATGGAAAAAGTTAAAGCATTAACTGAAAATCGATCCAATACGTATGCATTAAGCCTTGCAATGTATACATTTTCTATACTTGCTTTTTATTCGCACCCTGCGCAAATAGCTATACTGTTTTTAGTTGTGCTGATTGATTTTCTGGTCACGCTATTGTCTTATATTAATTATCGTCAAATATTTAAGGTCTATAGAAATTCATTAATTATCAATGTTTTTTATTTAATTGTCGTTATTGTATCAGTTGAAATATTGTACCTATCTTATGGCAATGGTTTGCAGAAATACTCGCCAGCACTTTCTATAAGTGATCCTTATTCACATCTTTTAATATACTATAATTCAATTTTTAATGATCCTAGCAACCCCAAAATGTATCACCACCCATGGGGGTTTTATTTCGATTACTTATTTTCAAAACACTCCTTATTTACAGTGACTTTTTTTGCACTAATGATGTTAGTGGTGCGCAGAATTTATAAATGTATTTTAACAAGAGGGTATTGCAATGATAAATTATATCTAACTATCCCTATGTTGTTTGGCACGGCATTTTTATTAATAATTTCGTTAAAAGCTTATAAAGCAAGTTATACGGTTACCCAAATTGCGCCAATAATGTCCCTTGCAATTATATCATCCATCGTTTATCTCTCGTTAAGAGTGAGGTTATTTATTGCTATATTGTTTTTTATGGTGAGCATCATAAATATATATATATATATCGAAAATAGTTATAGACATCCTACAAGTTATGCATATGATTTTGTTAAAAAATCAAATTTTACAACAATGGCGCAAATAAAAAATGATAATCATAAGTACAGGCGCCAGTGTAACTTCATAGTTAAATCATTAGATTTAAAGAGAGTATATATTGAGAATTTAAGTGACAATCTGATAGGTCGCAATACTGCAGTTTGTGTGCCTAGCAATAAGAACTCTACTAACAGTAAATATAGGAAAGATATAATTAAACGCTTTAATCTTTCGCGCCTTGCGGATGGGCACGGTATAGAGATATATGGAAAATAAAGAGCATATCAAGCAAAGGGAGGCCGGGTTTGAATTGGAAAATTAAGTCGGCAATACAGAATGTTGTAGCTATTCTTCCTAAAAGATTATCATACAGTGTGTATTATTTTTTACAGAGGAATTTTGGCGCATTGAAATACGGGCAACATAATCCAAAATCTAGACTAGTTGCTGCTATAACACTGTGGAAATATATACTTAATGAAGGAAATGTTCCTGTTAATAAGGTGTTTTATGAAATCGGCACTGGTAGAGTTCCAGTTATGCCATTTGCTTATTATTTAATGGGAGCAAATGAGACAATAACTGTAGATCTAAATAAATACCTAAAAGAAGATCAGTGTGTTGAGATGGTTCAGTATATTGTAGATAACAAACAAGAAGTTCTAGATATGTTTGGTGATTATTTGGTGGAAAATAGATTGTCCACCATATTAGATTATTATGCTAAAGATAATTTTAGTTTAAGTGAATTTTTAGATATTTGTAATATAACTTATATTGCACCGTTAGATGCTGTAAAAACTCAATTTAAATCATCTTCGATTGATTATTGTACGTCTTATACTGTTTTCGAGCATATACCAGGAATAATACTTGAAAAAATTCTAACTGAGTGCAATAGGGTTTTAGCTCCAAATGGGCTGCATATCCACCGTATAGATTACAGCGACCATTTCTCTCACAGCGATAAAAACATTTCACCAATAAATTTTTTAAAATATTCTGATATGGTATGGTCATGGTATGCTGGAAATTCTTATATGTATATGAATAGATTGCGACATGATGATTTTCAACTCTTATTTAGAAAAGCAAAATGTGAGATAGTTAGGCAATCAACAGACGTAGATGAGTCAATTACTAGCGTATTAGATAAGATGCAAGGACAATTGGATATGCGCTTTATTGGCAAGAGTAAGGAGACACTGTCAACCACTGGCGCATGGTTTGTCATGAGAAAATATTAAAGTGAATGTATCAATTATAATACCATGTTTTAATGAGTCAAATTATATTGCACAATGTCTGGATAGCTTGTTGACTAATAATTATAGCCATGATAATTATGAGATATTGGTGATTGATGGCGGTAGTGATGATGGGACATTGGAAATATTAAATGTATATACGGAAAAATACCCATTTATAAGGGTTGTTAATAATTCGAAAAGATCAAAGCCTATTGGTTTGAATATAGGCATAAAGGAATCGATTGGCGATGTCATTATGCGCATTGACGCGCATGCAGTGTACGATAAAAATTATATTTCGACATTGGTTAATGGACTTTATTCCGAGGATGTTGATAATATTGGTGGAATTAGAGATACATATATTCCAACCAACGGAAGTGCGATGGAAATCGCTCTTTCGGCTGCCATATCTAGCCCTGTACTTGTTGGAAATGCATTTTATCGCACTGGCGTTTTATCCCAAAAAACACTTGTAGATACGGTATTTTGTGGTTGCTATAAAAAAGAGGTTTTTAACAAAATAGGCCTGTTTAATAAAGACTTAATTAGAACACAAGATCGTGAGTTTAATTTGCGATTAATTAATTCTGGTGGCAAGATAATGCTAGATCCGTCAACTCATTGTACATATTTTCCAAGGGCTAAGTTTTTAGAATACTTAAAATGGAATTGGAATGGCGCAAAATGGTTAGGCTATGCATCTAAGTTTACAGATGTTGAAATGCTTTCCCTTAGAAATTATATCCCCATTGCGTTTAGTGTGTATGTGCTTTTCTTGTTTGTAGTAATTTTTATGAAAGCTAATAATGGTATTCCACTGGCGTTGTTTGCGACCTTACTTGTACCTCTTATGATATACATATTGCTTATGCTGGTTGAGGGTGTAAAAATATCTATTAAATATAGGCGCTTGCTATTAATTCCATTAATCCCCTTGATTGCATTTTTAACACACCTTTCGTATGGCTTTGCTCTAATGTATGGACGTATTAAATCATTTTTATGATGAGTGTATTAAATAAACATCTTTTGTATTTTAGGGGTAGGGTAGCACTTTCGGAGTTATTGAACTCTGCCGGCATTGGGGAGAATGATTTTGTTGCGATACAAGCTTACACTTGTAGTGCGGTTCCTGAGGGTGTTTTTGCTTCAAATGCTAAGCCAGTTTATATAGACGTTGTTAAAGAAGGTGTAACAATGTCTCCTGATGACTTGGAGTTGAAGTTAAAAAATATAAAAAATGTAAAGGCTATAGTGATTCAACATACGTTTGGTGTTGTTGCGGATGTGGAAAAAATTGTGGAAATTTCTAAAAAATATAATTTAATAGTAATTGAGGACTGTTGCCATTCATATAATTCAGAATATAAAGGGGAAAAAGTCGGAAGCTTTTCTGATGCAAGTTTTTATTCGTTTGAATGGGGTAAGCCTGTTTCATTGGGTTTAGGCGGTTCTGCTCAAGTAAAAAATAAACAAATGCTAGAGTGTCTTAAGAAGCAATATAGCTCACTGGTTAATCCGCCACTTTTTACCGAGTTTCAATTATTTATTCAAAGAATTGCTTTTTTTACATTGTATCATCCGAGAACTTATTGGACTGTAAAACGCTTATATCATTTTTTTTCAAAATATGGAATTATCAAAGGAAATCACACTTCCTGTAAAATTGATCAGAAGTCAAAGGAGTTTGATTATAAAATTTCGAGAATTTTAAAACGTAAGATAACACAAAAGCTAAATAGTTTAAGTTTCTTTGAGGTCAAAAGTCAAAAAGTAGCTTTGATATATGAGCAAAATTTACTTGAGTTAACGGGTGTAAAAAAAATAAAAATTTTGCCAGAATCAAGACCAATTTATGTACGCTATCCGATTTGGGTGGCGAATAAAGAAAAAGTTTTCAACTCGGCTTATGCAAACAAGGTTGAGGTTGCAAATTGGTACTCTAGTCCAGTACACCCATATGTTGGTGATCAACTATCTAATATTGGATATCAGATGGGATCTTGTCCGAATGCCGAGCTGTCGAGTAAACATATTGTATCTCTTCCATTGTCACATAGTTTAAGTGTAGATTTCGTTAATAAACTAAAAAAAACCTTGTGTAGATAATGAAAATAATAAATGGAACATCGCTTGAATCAAATCATAAATATTTCTTAGAATGTTCAAAAATTCACTCTAAAGAAATACCAGATGGCTTCTTACCAACCCTTGGACTAGATTTTTTATCTAGTCTTTACGGGGCTTTTTCAAAGTCTAAGTATTCATTTTTATTATTGGCTGTTGAAGATTCTAAGGTTGTGGGGTTTATTGCAGTTTCTCTACATACAAAATTATTTTTTAAGCAATACCTATGGACACAAAGTTATAAAAATTTTTACAAAATACCGGTTTCAATATTTGGCAAAGTTTTTATAAAAAAAATGATTGAAGTGTTGAGATATCCGTTCACAGATAAGATGATTAAAAATAATTTTGTCTCAAATTCTGAAATATTTAATTTCTGTGTAGATAGTGCAGTACAAGGTCGAGGCGTGGGTAGATTACTTTTTTCTGAAGCAGTGGAGAAATTAAAGGATAGTCAGGTGAAAAATTTAAAAATAGTCACCGGTCAAATGCAAGTTGACGCACAGAAGTTTTATTATAGATCTGGCGCCACTTTATCACATAGAACCATGGTTCATAAAGGGGGAGAGTCCATGGTTTTTAAATACAAAATAAATGGAGTGTAAGCAATGAATATACCTTTTTTTAATTACCAATCCTTATTTAAAGAGAATGAAAAAAAATTTATTGAGATTTTTTCAGATATTGGCAGACGTGGTGCATATATTATGCAAGATGATCTCTCAAAATTCGAATCTAAGATTGAAGAATATACTGGCATTAAACATGCAATTGGTGTGGCGAATGCAACTGACGCTATTCAATTATTGCTAAAAGCTGGCGGAATTGGTATTGGAGATGAAGTTATTTTTTGCTCTCATACTATGGTTGCAACCGCTTCTGCGATTGCTTTTACGGGAGCAACTCCAATTCCAGTGGAAGCGGGGCCTGACCACTTGATTGATACTGAATCAATAATAAAGGCAATTACTCCGCGCACGAAGGCAATTATCCCTACGCAATTAAATGGCCGTGTCGCCAATATGGATAAAATTTTAGATATTTCTAAAGAGTACGGGCTGCAGATTTATGAAGATTCTGCTCAAGCATTGGGAGCGAAATACAAAGGACAATGTGCTGGATCTTTTGGTCTAGGTGGTTGTATTAGTTTTTACCCAGCAAAAACACTTGGCTGTTTTGGTGATGGAGGCATGGTGCTAACTAACGATGATAATATTTACAACACAATTAAATTGATGCGCGATCATGGACGTGAAGAAGATGGAAATGTCTCTATTTGGGGCTTTAATAGTAGATTGGATAATTTACAAGCCGCCGTTTTAAGTTTCTTTTTTCAGAGTTATGATAAGACGGTTGAACGTAGAAGGTATATTGCTGATCTATATCATAAAAATTTAAAAGGTTTGGATGAGATTATTCTTCCACCTTCAGTCAATAGTGACAGTAATCATTTCGATATATATCAAAATTATGAAATTGAAGCTGAAAAACGTGACAAATTAAAAGAGTATCTTTCTGGTAAGGGTGTAGGCACTTTAATTCAGTGGGGAGGTAAGGCTGTACATGAATTTAAAGATTTGGGCTTTAATCAATCACTACCTTTTACTGAAAAAATAATGAGAAATAGTCTAATGTTACCTTTAAATATGACAGTAACAGATGATGAAGTAAAATATATATGCAAATGTGTAAGGGATTTCTATAATGATTAATATTAAAAAATCAGAACAGTTGGCAAATAATATTCGCAAACATGCTGTAACTATGACTA
>Ga0233440_1004177_pt1 | contig 10341 bp, 12 predicted proteins | sample SI_123_September_5_FD_182791 | JGI IMG/M metagenome (GOLD analysis project Ga0233440, IMG submission 182791) | Seawater microbial communities from Saanich Inlet, British Columbia, Canada - SI_123_September2016_120_MG | ecosystem: Environmental > Aquatic > Marine > Inlet | place: Canada: British...
TTTTGCTATTTCTTCGCCAGATTCTTCTTTGACTTCTTCAGCTACTTTGTCTGCAACTTCTTCTTTCATTCCTTCTTCTTTTAGTTCTTCTTTAACTTCTTCTTTAACTTCTTCTTTAACTTCTTCTTTAACTTCTTCTACTTTCTTTTTTTCCTTAGGAGATTCTTTTTTCTCTTCTTTAACTTCTTCTACTTTCTTTTCTTCCTTAGGAGATGCTTTTACTTCTTTTTTGTCAGAAGTTTTTTTAGGATCTTCAGTTTTCTTTTCCTCTGTTTTTTCTCTAATCTCTTCTTTTACTTTTTCCTCTTTGTCGCCTTCAATTATCTCTTCTTGTTTTGAAGTTGGTATATCTTTAATTTTTATTGAATCTGGAAGGATTACATCTGGATTCAAAATACTTACTTTTACTCCCACTGAACCTGATTTTAAATGTGCTACTGCAAATCCTTTACTAATTAAACTTTCTGCGACATCTCCTGATTTTTTTAAATGTCCTGCTGAGAATCTCCAAGTTCTAGATCTTTGACTTGGAACACCCCTACCAGAAATCACAATTTCTGTCCCTACAGCTCCAGCACTAATTATTGTGTCCAACATTTTATATCCTAAAAATTTAAATCTTTGTGGACCAAATCTTTCGAATGTGTGAACAATGTGTTTTGCAACGGAATGAGGATTAAGATTTGGATCTTCAATTTCGCTTACTTCTATTTGTGGATTTTCAAATCCAAATTTTATTTTTAATACTTCGGTAAGTGCTTTAATATTCGAACCTTTTCTTCCAACAATGAATCCTGGTTTTGATGTATAAATTGTTACTTTTTCACCCAAAGGGGTTTTCTGAATAGTAGTATGGCTATATCCTGGCCTATCTAATACTTCTGCAATATACTCTTGAATTTCAAATTCTTTGAGTTTCTTTTTTATTATCTCTTTCTCAATCATTCTTCTTTCTCCATAACTTTAATGGATAAATGAGTGTTTTTCATCTTTCTTCTTCTCATTCTTCCTTGATGCCATTGTTGTGGCCCAAGATCTGATTTTAATTCTGTAATTATTAAATTTTTTGAATCTAGCCCTTTATCTTCTGCATTTGCTTCAACAGAATTTATTAGGATTAAAAAATTCTGAATCGCCTTCTCTGGGAATCTTCCTGCAGCAATATTTCCAGCCTTATGCCCTGTGTCTCGATTATATCTTTTGAATGGTACTGCTTTCTTATGTTTTAAAACTTCATTTAACAACATCTTTGCTTTGGAGGTCTCTTTTCCTCTTATGAAATTTGCAACTTCCACAGATTGTTTAGTTGAAATCGGAACATTTAAACATTTTGCAATTGCAAAATGTTCCTTTTTATCTTCAGATTTAACTTCAACTTTTTTTGTTTCAGTTTTTATCTCTGTTGTTTTGTTTGTTTTATTCATTTTTATTTAACCGATGCATATGCACTAGATCTTGTAGCTCCAATTCCTGGTGCACTGTGCTTTAATCTTACTCTTGTTGCTGCAAATTCTCCAAGTCTGTGTCCAATCATTTCGGGCATTACTTCGATTGCATCAAATTTATTTCCTCTATGAATTTGAATTTTTAATCCAACCATGTTTGGCAAGATTATCATATTTCTACAATGTGTTTTTATTATTTTTTTGTGTGTACCATTATTTGCGGCTTCTACTTTTTTTAAGAATAATTTTTGCACGTCTGAAAATCCTCTTTCGATTGTTCTCCTACCCCTTGCGTGGAATAATTTTGCAACCTCTTGAATTGGCATTGCTTGCAATTCTTCTAATGTTTTTCCCCGATATGTATATTCTTTTTTAGCCATTTTTATTTCTTACCTGTCCTCTTGGATGCTATTGAACCAACTTTTCTTCCAGGCGGTGCATTTCTTGATACAGTTCTTGGTTTTCCCATATGTCTCCCTCTACCGGATCCGAATGGGTGATCTACTGCATTCATCGCTACACCAGATGTTTTTGGGAATAGTTTGTTCTTTCCTTTCATAATCTTTGCTTTTTTTCCAGCTTTAAGAACTGGTTTGTCCATTCTTCCGCCACCAGCTACAATTCCTATTGTTGCACGACAGTTTGAACTAATCTCTTTTGTTTTTTTTGATTTGAATTGAATAGTTACTTTTTTATCTGTTTTTGAAATTACTCTTGCAAAACTTCCTGCAGATTTGACAAATTTCCCGCCATCTCCTGCTTGAGTTTCAATATTATGAATTTGTGTACCAATCGAAGTTGAACTTAATGGAACTGTATTTCCAACCTCTACTTTTGCAGTTTTTCCTGATGAGATTTTATTATTTGTATTTATCCCTAGTGGTGCCAAAGTCAAGATTCTACCCCCGCCTTCAAATTCTACTTCCATTAGTGGAGCAGAATGCCCTGGACAATTAATTATATCTAATATTTTTCCAAATATTTCTCCTGTTTTTTCGATATTATCATAAGGCCTATTTGCAACAGATCCTACAAATCTGTGACTTGGAGATCTATATGTTTGAGTTCCCCTTCCTCTCCTTTGTGATATTATTCTTTTACCCATTTTACATTAATCCTAATTTTGTAGCTACATCTATTGCCGGAGTTTCTTGAGACAAAGTAATGTATGCTTTCTTTCTATTATCTGGAGTATTCAAAGTATGCACATTTAATACTGCTACATCAAATAATTCTTCTACTGCCCTTTTAATATCTGATTTCGTAGCTTTTCTATCTACGATTAATACTAACTTGTTTTCTATTTCCATCATCCGGACTGCCTTTTCAGTTGCTAGCGGATATTTTATTGTTTTGTATGCTTCCATTTTTTGAATAAAATAAATTTTCTTTATCTAGTTTTTCTATTGATTCTAATGACCAAATTACTAGTCTTCCTGGCTCTGCACCTGGTGCTAACAATTCAGCATTTAGTGACGAAACGTCGGTAACTTCGAATCCTGGTAAATTTCTCCCAGCTTTATACATCTTGGATGTATTGTTTGAAACTACAATTAATGGGCCTTTTGGTTTTCTATATTTTCTTCCCCTCATTGTTCCCTTTCCAGGACGAATCTTTTTTGTATTTGATCTTTCTATATCTTTTGATAAATCTAACTTTGATAATAATTCTTTTACTTCTTTTGTTTTATTTACGTCTTCTAATTTTTCAATAATTAAAGGAAGATTGTTTGTGTTTATTATTCCTTTATTTTCTAAATATTTTTTATCAATTGTTGCTGCAATTGCAGAACGAATTGCCTTTTGCCTTTCTTTTTTGTTTAAAGATTTAGCGAATATTTTTTTACCCTTCGGTGGATGAGCTCTTCTTCCACCAACTGTACCTGAAACTACTGCCCCAGTATAAATGAATTGTGTACCTCTTCTCAACATTACTTTTCTAGGAATTCTAGACATACTTTTCCCATATCCTCCACGATATGCTCTTCTTCTTCTTGAAAGTTTTGCTGAATATTCTATTCCTGCTCTTGGATCAGTACCATACTTTTGCCTTTTCCTTGATTGAATAACTAATACTGCCTGTTTAATCAAATCTGGCCTAATTTCTTCTGAAAATTGTTTTGGTAAATCTATTGATTTCCCTTTTTCTCCAGCCATTGTATAAATTGTAGATTTCATTGTTTAGACTCTTTACTTATGTATTTTATATCCATTGGTTGTTCTGCCTTTTTATCTCTTATTGTGTTTGAAAAAATTATTAATCTCTTCGATGGACCTGAAACTGATCCCTTAATTAACATATATTTATTTTTAACAAGGCCATATCTTTTTATTCCGCCTTTTTGATTTACATCTTCAGGGTTCTCGCCTATTTTTAATATTAATTTGTTGTACTCTGTTCTTTTATGATAACCGTGTTGTCCATGCTGAGGTACTCTCCACGAAACTTTTCTAGGAGTAAATGCACCCAAGTTTCCGGCAGACCTTCTTTTCTTTTCGGATTTGTGGCCCTTTAATGAGATTCCGAATCTTTTTATTGGTCCAGTGAATCCGTGCCCTTTTGTAATTCCGTGAATATCTGTGTAACTGCCATTATTGAATACATCTTCGATATCTATTTCTTTTTCTAATAATGATTTTGCGTACTCCAAATCCCCTCCAAGTGGGATCTCGAAAATTTCTGGTTTCTTTTTTCCAATTCCGGTTAATTTTGGTTGAGTATATACGACTAATTTTATGAAATCATAATATTTTGGTATTTCTGTTTTTGATTTTTTTGGTAATGATATTTTTTTTGATAATCCTTTGTCTAAATTTTTTGAAAATATTTGAGAAATAACGCTTGATCCATATGGTGAATTTTTGTAAAATCTTAAAGCTAATGATTTCATAGGTGGGCACTCTATAATTGTTGCGGGAATTGTTGTAATAATTTCTACCCCTTTTTTTCCGGATTTTACTGTTTGAATGTGGGTCATCCCAACTTTATATCCTGCAAATGCAAGTGGCTTATTTTCATCCTTTTTTATCCATGATTTAATATTAGAATAAATCCTTTTAGCCCTCACTCTGGGCCAGAACTGCAAACTTCCTGATCTTGGTTGATGTCTTTTTGCCATGTTTCTTTTTGGGAACTTGTTCAGTTTATAAATCTTTCTAGAATCAGCGGCCTGAATAACGCATATAATGAGACAATTCTTTGGTTGAAATTCCGATTTATAAAGCTTATTGTTCTCATTTTTTGTTTATGATGTTGGAAGGCCCAGTGTCCTTTTATCATTCAAAAGGTGAACCCACCAAAAGTAAAAAGGTTTCCGCTGACCTTCCTAGTATTTGGCTATGCTGTCTAGTTTAAAAGTTTAATCATGTTTCCCGGCCAACCAATTGAAAAATTCTATTCCAATGAGGATTAAAATTAACAAAATTAACGATGTTAATAATAGTCTGAGAAACACCAATAATGTAATTAAGAAAATTAAGAAAATCCAGCTTTTTTTAAAAATATTTTTCCAAGTAAATTTGTTTTTTCTTGTTAACTCTTTTGTGAACCAATTCACATAATTTATTATTGCAAATTTTGACATATTTAATATAGATAGGAAAACAATATAAACTTTACTATGAGGCTAATTTGATGAAAAAAAAATTATCAATTATTGTTCTTGTTTTATTCCTTGGAATAGGCTTTGCTAGTTTTTCTCTCGAAGATGATTCCCGAGAAATCAATGCTGGCCAAAGAATTACGGGAAATGTTGTTCAAAAAAATCTTGCTGTAAATATCGACTATAGTAATCTTGCAAGTTTTCTTTCCAGAAATGCGGCAATAAAAGATATTCCTGCAAATACAAAAATATTATTGCGATTCTATAATTTCAATACTGGATCAAGAAATTATGAAAAAACATTTGTCCTTGAAAGTGGGCACGTTTCAGAGGGCACAACGGATAATCCAGATTTATATATTGATGTTCATTCAAAATATTTGAATGATTGGAATTCTGGAAATTTTTGTCAAATTATGACTCGTGCAAAAAATAATGGTGATATGGGGATAACAAGTGATTTGCCTGTAACAAAATTATTGTGGAAATTCAGGGCCATGAGTGATCATAAGTCTTGTTTTGGGTTATAACTATATACTGGATTATACATATCGAAAGGTTTATATATTGAATACTACTGCGAAGTGGTACAATGATATCAATAAAACTGAAAAAAATGGTTGCACTTATTGCAATTTTTTTAATATTATTAAATACAGTCTCCGCATTAAATATCGATATATTGGATATTGGTGATGAAGAACAAGGAGATAATATTTATTTTGACGTACAATTAGCATTATCATATGAAGAATCAATTCAAATAAGTAATGGGGATTTATTCATCAGATATAGTAAATTAAGTATTACTGGCCCAAGTGGGTTTGAAGAAATTTGCCTAATAGAAAATGGGCAAATCACTGAATGTGAATTGGATATATCTTTGAATGAGATCATATCTTTTGATGAAAATAAAATAATTTATCAATTTGGATGGAATACTCCGAATAGTGTAAATGTCGGAACATATAGTGTGGACATGGAAGTATATTTGGCAGAAACAATTGATGTGCCATATTCAAAATGTAGTATTTTGACTGGAAGATACATGGCATTATACGGATTTAATCATGAAACTTTATATGATCCTTTTTTGGACTTAAATGAAGATAATTTGGTTAATCTTGAAGATTTAGTAATTTTTAAATCATCCCAAATCTATAGTGCGAATGGGGAATTATTTGGAAGATTTCAAGGATATTTTGCACTTGTTGGAGAATATGCAGTTTACAATTCTGTTTTGGATCTGAATGGAGATAGAATTATAAATTTTTCAGATCTTGTACTTTTAGCTCAAGAATTAGATTCGGATGAATTGGATTTGAATGGGGATGGAATTGAAGATCTTTCTGACATTATATTGCTTGCACAATATTTTGAAACTGGCAATCTAGAATTAGATTGGAATGGAGATGGAATTGTAGATTTAACCGATGTTGTATTAATCTCGCAGGATATGCAAAATGATTCTACTTTTGATGCTAATGGTGATGGAATATTTGACCTTACTGATGTAGTTATAATCGCAGAAATATATTCTACTCCGCGAATCTCAACAGAATATGAAATATTATTGGATTTGAATGGAGATGGAATTGTAGATTTAACAGACATCATTTTGCTTTCACAAAATATCCGAAATCCTGTCAATTATATTGATTTGAATGGAGATGGAGAAATTGATTTGACTGAAATTGTTATTGCTGCCGGAGAATCTGAAAATGAAGAATGGTGTGCAATTCAATTGGAAAGAATTGATAATCTTTTTGAGATTTATAATTCAGAAACACAGTCATTCAATATAGATGAATCAGATTCATCTGAAACTGATATTTCTGAGGAAGATTATGAAAATGTACAAAATTATGATTCGGTAGATAATACTGAGGAGACATATACTCCTGTTCAAGAATTGAATTTTGTCATTGAAGACCTATGGCCAATTACATTTTATATTATTGCCATAATCATTTCACTTGGCGGAATAATAATTTTGTCTAAACGAATTTAATTTAAAACTTGGCCCGTTTGGGCCAAAAAATTATTAGATTTCAGACGAAGGTATTATATTTATTAAAATATTTCTTTTTAAATGAAATGAAAATGACATATGGAAGTGAGTTCTATTTTTTTCTAAATGATTTACTTATGGATTCATTCCAAAATTCTGGTAAACCAGATTTTATTAATCCTTCAAAATCATCAGAAATAATATAAGAATGTGCTTTTTTCTCTTCTATTTTCGAGAAAGAATCTCCCACTTTCCCAAACATATCCTGTAATGCTTTTCTTTCAAATCTTGTTTGGAGTAATGATGGTTCTTTGAACAATAAAATATCGCAAAGTCTCAGAACATTTAGGTCCAGCATTGCTGAATTTTGGGTTATAAATATTAAAGATAGGTTTTTATGTCTTGCAATTGCTAATAATTCTGCCAAATCTTTGTTTGATTTTTTCATTGATGATCTTGAAGAAAATGAAATTCCCGCCTCATCTATTAATACTAACGAATTATTGGGTATTTCGGAAATATCATTTACATTTTGCACCCAATATGGAATTTTTGAATTATTGAAACCTATTACAAAAATATTTTTATTTAATATCGCTGCAGTTTCTACAAATTTCATCCCCAATGCAGTTTTTCCTGCCCCCCTTCTTCCAATAATTAACATGATTAATGAATGATCTCTAAACTGTTTCATAAATTTTTCAAAATTGCCATTAACTAATTGATTTACTTTAAAATTTGATAATGCAGAATTGAATCTATCTTGTTGAGTTATTTTTTGTTTTATTTCTTTTTGTTTTTTATATTTTTTTAATGGATTAAACATATTATCAATTAATATTTAATCAATATAAATTTATTGTAATTCTATTATCCGTTCCCAAGGATAATCGAAATTCCCAAAATGGCCATAACTTGCAGTTTTTTTATAAATTGGGGATTTTAATTCGAAATAATCTATTATTTCAGCCGGTTTTATGGGAAAATTCTTTTTTATTATTTTTATTAATTCTTCTTCCCTTAGTTTTGAAGTTCCAAATGTTTCTACAAATATACTTACTGGTTCTGCAACTCCAATTGCATAACTCAATCCAACTTCACATTTTTTACATAATCCATTTGCAACTAAATTTTTTGCAATGAATCTTGTTGCGTATGCTGCACTCCTATCGACTTTTGATGGGTCTTTTCCAGAAAATGCCCCTCCGCCATGCCTCCCCATCCCACCATAAGTGTCTACAATTATTTTCCTACCTGTTAATCCTGCGTCTGCATACGGGCCCCCTAAAATAAATTTGCCCGTAGGATTAATTAAAAATTTTGTATCTGCATCTAAAAGATTTAAACAGACAGGTTTTATTACTTCCTCAATTATATCTTGTTTTAATTTTTTATAATCTATTGTTTCATCGTGTTGAGTTGAAAGAACGATAGTATGTATCCTGACAGGTTTATCAGCATCATATTCAATTGTTACTTGAGATTTTCCATCTGGCCTTAAATAATTTAATTTATTTGATTTTCTTACATCTGCAAGTTTTTTTGTTAACTTATGTGCTAAAGAAATTGGCAATGGCATTAATTCTTTTGTTTCATCTGCAGCAAATCCAAACATCATTCCTTGATCTCCAGCACCTTGTTCTTTTGTATCTCCCTCATCAACACCTTGCGAAATATCTAAAGATTGTTTCTCCACATTTACTATAACTTTGCAAGTTGAAGGATTAATTCCGTGTTTTTCACTTATATATCCAATCTCTTTTACGGTATTTCTAGCAATATATTCCATATCCAACGTTGCTTTTGTACTTATTTCTCCAGCAAGTACAATTAACCCAGATTTTACCAATGTTTCAATAGCAACCCTAGAATTTGGGTCCTGTTTTAAACATTCATCCAATATTGCATCAGAGATTTGGTCGCATATCTTATCTGGATGGCCTTCCGTTACAGATTCTGATGTGAATAATTTTTTCATAGTTTGAAATTATTATGTTTTATTTAAAAAATTTATGAATCACAAAACCCATTATGAAATAATATTGTAAAATCGCGGTATAATTCTAAAAAATTAGTTATTTTGCCAACATATTCATGAGTTTCATGCATTTTTAAAATATAATCTCTATTTTCTTCATTTGGCAAAACCATTGTTTCCTTGAATAAATTATATACTGCATCCGGAGAATTTGAATCTATTAATTGTTTGTAATGTTCTTGAATTTCATCATCTAAATTCATCTAAAACTTACAATAAAAAGAGTATAAAATCTTTTTGTTACACCTTAAAGTTGGTCTCTTTTTCAGATTTTATTTCATCCACAGTCAAATATCTTATAATTTTTCCTTTTCGAATTGCGTTTAATCTTGCTTTAGCAAAATCATTTTTGTATTCATCTGGAACAATTATTTCATCAATCACCATTGTGTGTTTAATGAATGCTTTTTTGAAAGGTTGATCTATATCAAATGCATAATCTTCAAGTATTGATTTATCTGTTGTTGTTAAAACACAATAATTTGCTTTTGGTTCTTTATCTCCTTTTCCCGGTTTTCCAGATTTTGGAGCTTTTTCTTTAATTTTTAATTTACCATATTCGGTTTCAAAAGATAAATTTATGGAATTATAAGGAAATTTGCTACAGGCTTCAAGTATTTGTTCTTTTGTTAATTCTGTGTCTACTATATGTTTTTTTACACCCATTGCATTTTTTATTTGTTCAAATTCTATTGATGACTCTCCTGTTAAATCTTTTGTTGCAAAAATAATACCTTTTACTTTTACTTTATCTTTTATTGTATTTGCTAAAAATTCAACTAGTTCATTTGTGAACTCTGGGGAAGTTTTTATTTTTACTGCTTTTACCATTATATTTATATCTAATAATGCTTTATTTTCAAATGTCCCTGGTCCGAATTTTGTAAATTGATTGTGTACTTTCTCGTCGGATTTATTATTGAATAATTTTTTTATGAAATTCATGATTATGATTTTGAGTTATTTATTTTTATATTTTGTGGTGCTATAGAATTATTTTAAATTGGAAAGTTAAATAAATGCAATTTATTTTTAAATTTTGCAGTCCCGTAGTGTAGCGGTCAAGCATACGAGGTTCTGGGCCTTGTGACCTGGGTTCGAATCCTGGCGGGGCTATTTATTCTTCAAAATGTTTTAGAAAATTTTTTTGATACCGATAAGGAGATTCAAATTTTTTTGCTAACTCTAGATATTCAATTTTTATTTGTTTTTTAGTTGGGGTATCTAATCCTTTTAATCTATTAA
>Ga0233440_1004186_pt1 | contig 10324 bp, 10 predicted proteins | sample SI_123_September_5_FD_182791 | JGI IMG/M metagenome (GOLD analysis project Ga0233440, IMG submission 182791) | Seawater microbial communities from Saanich Inlet, British Columbia, Canada - SI_123_September2016_120_MG | ecosystem: Environmental > Aquatic > Marine > Inlet | place: Canada: British...
AAACTGGTTGTTAATATTATTCTCACTATATTCCCCCTCATTTGATGGACTTTTTAACATTTGGCACAACTTTGAGTTAAAAATAAGCTAGACTTCCTTGGCTTCCTAATCATGTAATTGGCACAATACACGCAGCAAGGCCAAACCAGTGGGGATAGACAGAATCAAAAACTAACTGACATTAGTTCGTAATGTGAGGAGGAGAGGGACTAACATTACAGCTTGTCCAAATTTGGGGGCAGGTCATTACTTCTTAGACTCAGGATCGAGCAATTGTAAGGTCTCTATTCCGTAGAACTTACAACCGCGTTTGGTTTCATCTGGCTTTATGTCATGAGTTAAAATCAACTTTTTGACTTTTCCTGGTGAGATTTCTAATGCTTCTGCTAGCTTTCCCGCCGTAAACATTTCAGTTTCCTTATTTGTTGTCACGGTAGTTTTCTCCCTAGTTTGATTTTCATTTGTTCGTCATCCGAACGGCTTGCTGCTCATTTATTCGTGAAGAAATCTTTTGTTACATTTTATGCAGATTCTAATTGTTGTTCGACGGCTGCAATTAAATCATTTGGGTGAACAGGTTTCGACAAGAAATCATCAGATCCAGCTGAGATACTATCGAGACGGGTTTGATTGGAAGCATGCGCCGTTATGGTGAGAATTGACAATCTTCGATCTTGGTCATTTTGTCTGATGTGAACAATTAGATCAATACCATTCAATTCCCTAGGTAATCCAATATCTACGATCACGAGATCGAAGGGTTCGTTTTCAATGATTTCTTTTGCATCTTCTACAGTCGAGACTGTAGATAATCTATAATTCTCGGACAAAATTGAGGTATACAATGCCTTTGTTGAACTATCATCTTCGACAATTAAAATATGTTTCTTTTGGTTAATGTTCATAACACTCCTTTAGGTGGAAACTTTAAAGTAATAGTTGTTCCTACGTTCAATTCGCTGTCCAAATTGAACTCAATATTGTTCAAATCAAGAAATCGTCTGGCTACGGATAAGCCCAATCCGATTCCTTGATATTCTTTTGTATACCCTTCACTTCCCTGTCTGAATGGTTCGAAAATCTTATCCCTGTACCCCTCGGAAATACCAATGCCGGTATCACTGATCAATATCGCTGGAGAGTTATCAATTGTAAAAATACTAATATCAATTGACCCGGTATTTGTATACTTGATAGCGTTATCGATGAGGTTGCTGATAGCCTGACTGCAAGTGAATATATCGACCATGACCTGGATATTATTTGCATTATCTTTTATGGATAGAGATAATCCTTTTTCTGTTGCCAATGGTTCAAATTCTGTAACAACGTTTTCGATTAAATTTCCCAGATTTATTGTTTCTTGCTCAATATTTTGCGCTCCTGCCTCAAGCTGAGACATGTTGAGAATCAGGTCCACTGTTTTTGTTAGACGCTCTGCACCTGCATAAATCCATTCAAAAAGTTTGACATCCGAAGAACCTAAAATCTTCGACGTTTTATCCTGGAGGATACTTGTAAATCCTACCATCGAGTTAAGTGGTGTCCTAATTTCATGGCTAATATTAGAAAGAAAGTGTGATTTGAGCTCTTCAGATTCTTCAGCCTTCAACTTAGAAGCCCTCAACTCTTCTCCCTCTGATAATAGTTTATTTTGCAATTTCGTGTTCGTCAAAATTGTATCCTGCAAACCCTTCAATAGTGCAGAGATTAAGAAAACAGACACTGTACTTACGCCTATCATATTTGTGGCAATAGCGATCCAGGACCCGAGGGTATACTCCGTAAAAAATGGGGTTGAAAATTCATTTGAATTGATAGCAAAGACTAGCATCAAATAAATCGTAACATTTGATAGAACAAGCGTGTAACCAGATTTTGAATTAATAATAAGCACAGCAAAAATTATTGATCCTTGTATAAATGTTAACCCAGGTGCTTTTGGTCCTAATGAAAACATGAGGAAAATTCCCAGGGCATAGATGCTGTACACAAAAATATATTTCTTGAGTTGAACTTTTATATTGGTGTTAAAAAAAAGGATATAAACCATTATGAGCATAAGAGAATCAATAATGGCGATAAGATTGAGATTCTGACGAATTGATATTATTATATTCGGAATGAAAATGATGCTACCAACGGGAAGGGCGAAGAGCATGATGTGCATGAATAATTTTTCACGCCAATATGGAAGTCCATCCTCCACAGTATTCTTTGTTGGAAAAAATCTTGTCTCAATCTTGCTATAATAGCGCTGCCAAAAAATGCTGAATTTTTCCATCAATTTTCCCCGAATTGGTCTGACACGATAAAATATTCCCCATTTATTATCTTGAACCAAGTCATACAAAGTAACTAACCGATCTTGTATATCCTTGTTATTAGTCATATTAACATGGAATTCGAACGAAATACACTGCACATGATACCAGCAACAAGGACAGTTCGGTGGGGGAGAAGAGAATAAAAAGCCTCCGATTGGAGGCTTAGAGTGGTTCCCTCCCCGAATGTTTTCGACAGAGATGAAAACCTCGGGATGCGGTAAGGAATTACTAGGGCTCCCTTACTTCATCTCGGCTGGGGTGGTGGCTCAGGGTATGTCCCGACAGACTTTAATTGTGAGTGGCTTTCGTGGTTATATCTCAATAATTGCCTCGAAGAATTGATTCCCTTTAAAGCTCGGGGAGTATTTATATGCTTAAGGGTTATCTTGAATATACTTTTGAACAACCCCCAGCAAGGCGTCGGCCATGATCGGTTTTGTTATGAATTCAGCTGCACCAGCAAGCCAAGCATTTATCGCCTCACTATAGAATGAATCAAAACGATAATCCTCTGGGGATATGCAAATGACCATTGGTTTGACCATTTGTAACCTTTCCACATATTCCCCTATCATGTTGGCAAGGAGTCCATCGAATCCCCCTGATAACATTTCATCAAATATTTTCTCTTCCTCCGCTAATGAAAGCCAGAATTTCGACAACATTGATCGAATATGTTCAGCGTGTTCTGAATTTTCGGCCTTGATAACTCTTCCAGGATTCCAGACAAACTCTTCGAAGATTTCCTTTCTCAAAGTCATAAGTTCAATCAATTTATCAAAATTATTGGCTTTATTGTATTCTTCTCCATAGCCTATTTCATCAAGCCCTTCAAGTAAGTCTTTCATCTTCTCGCTTATGGTTCTCATCTGAAAATACCCCATTTTGCTGACCCCGATACCATCGCACCACTCAAATTGGAGCCAAAGTCAATTCTCATACGCCAACCTCCAATTAATGTCCCTATCGGAGTTTCTACAGTACAACTCGAGTGATATCCTTCTAGATATCATCCGGGTGTGAAAAGTCTACATCCTCGATATTTTTAGCGTCTCGAGTCCCTTAACAATATTATAATCACTTTGCACCACTTTGAGCTTAAAAATAGGGGAGGCTTATATGGCTTCCAACTAACTTTAAGCAACCAGATGATTATGCAGGCTCTACGGACAATCCTAGCAGTACGACTTAAAAAACTTCTGGTATTTTTTGAGCCTATAATAGGCTGAGCCGATAGCATGCCCCGTTGTTCCTCCGCCGTACTTATACCAAGTTGTGAAATACAGCTCTACCTCCATGTTTAGTTCGCTCCATAGCTTTAGAACCTTTTCTTTCTGTCTCCCTCTTAATCCTTCTCCGAGTTCGCTCATTTCACGACCAACCTCTCACCAGAACCCATTGTGCAGCCAAAATCCCTCTCTGGATCAATTTCATCAGCAATCGATGAAGGATAGTAATCGGGCTTGTCAGGAAAATTCCGGATGACCTTCCATGGATTGGTATGCCCTAAGATCAGGCAAATTGACATTCCTGCAACATTGCCACTCAGTACGCTCTTACTTAACAACGCCACGATTCTGGGCTCAAGATAGAATCCAGGTATGCTATTCAGTCTCGGAAAGAAACCAAATTGCGTTCCAATGAGCAAGGGCAAGCATTTATCATCCTCTTTCAGAAATGCGTCTAGGTCAACAGGCTCTACCAAGATAGAGGAAATGTTGTATGGAACATATTGACCTCCATCCAATGTCTTGAGTCGAATATTCCCATAGATTTCATCGTTTAATAGATGTGACTCCCACCAACTAGTTGAATGTTTCATCGTTTTGCTCCCATTTTTGATGGAGACTTGTGAGGATCAGGGTTTAGCACATGTTTTGAGTGGTTGCAATCCTCGCAAATCGCCACTGTTTTTACTCACAGAAACAAAAAATGACACCTGGAGAGGTGCCACCTTGCTCCCAGTTTAGCTCCTTCTTTTACGTCGCGGCAATTGAGTTAAATGACGACCCCCGAATGTAGATATTTTACATTTAAATCATACTAAATTGAAGTGCCCCATCCAAACTCACGTTAGTATGTTGTCCACCTATTATTCTTATGTGTGACTTAAAACCCTATGGAAATATATCGCCATATGCTACAGGGCGAATTAGTTGTCGAGCAGATCGAGAAAACAGTTTTCATTATTGTCAAAAAATGCAGGATCAGAATCATATTTCTCCTTGATTTTGTCAAAGCCGCCATTGGCATATTCCTCTAAAAGTTTTCGAAGATCTAGAATAATCTTTTCAATTTCCCGATCATCTTTACTCTCAATCTCAAAAAGAGGAACATCTAGCTTTGCCAACACGCCCATAATTATGTATTCAGCTAACTCAATGGGTTTCCAAGAATGCATTTCAATAAATTTCTTCTTATTGCTGCCAAGTGGTGCACGATAATCGTTTTTCAGACCAAGCATAGTAGCATACATAAATATTTCATATTTATTTGAAAAGTACTTCCCTTGATCCCATGTCTCCTTGTCTGAAGCAGTGCCTGCACGTCCGCCTTGCACGACAGTAAACTTCGTGATCATATCGTCGTGACAGACATCATACTCAGGGGCTCGCTCTTTAATTTTCTTTACAAAGTCCATTTTAATTCAACGCTTCTATGTTTGTGGAAAGATTATCCCTGTTCTCTCTTTCACCTTCCATAATCGAAGGTGAAATCATATATACTTTACCAATTTTGATTTCTGGAGTAGTGAGCAATTCATTTCGCAGTTTCTCATTTCTATAAAACTCCTTACTCATGATGATGCTTTGCTTATAGAGTTTACTTACTGTTTTGCAAAACCCGATTGTATAGTTTTCACCAAACACTGATGTTGGAGCATCTGTTATCAAAGGATAGACATTTGCATCTCCCGAGGCGGAGATAATTGCCATGATTGCAGCTAATTTGACAATTATCAAGTTGCTAGTATTGGATCCTCTGAGAGTGTTTCCATGACTATCGATTATTTCTGGCATGTAATTACCGTTGGATAACTTTTTAAGCTTTATCTTTCCTCTCACTGACTTATTACCAGCTGTCATAGCGGCATAATGTTTATTGGCCTCATCCTCTAGTTGTGTGATCAATTCTTCGAATACTCTGGCCTGTGTCGATTTGGCAATAACCTCAAAATCGACTAGTGTCTTCTTTTTATTGACCAACCAATCTGGAATTCTTCCAGTAACTAGTTCACTTAAAGTCTTGGTGATAGAACTTATTTCACTTTCGCATTTAGTGATATCGGCCTGATTTTCTTGCAGATCACGCCTATAATTTTCCGCATATTTCTGCTTTATTGTGTACTCATTTAATATGTCTTTTGCACCATCAGTTGTCAAAGACGAATCAGCTAAAAGCCTTAATATCTGCTGTTGGGTCTCTTCTACCTTGCCTTTTTCTTTCTTTACTTCAGACATCAATTTGACTCTTTTAGTAAGTGTTCCCTTGATGTCATTATCGATATTCTTAATGACACTGGACATAACTAATCCATTTTGATACAATTTCTTGTAGTCATCATGAAAATTGTTGACAGGTGTCTCACTGTTGTCACCTTTTTCTGGAATGGTGCGATCCAAAAGCTCTCTTATCTTGAGCCATGCCTCACTATCCACCTCAGCTTCACGGTCACAAACAAGACACCTCTGTTTTTCAAGCATCCACTCTAGATAGTTTGGCTCAGGTACGTTGAATGGCAGACGAGCTTGTAGTAGTTGTTCTACCTCCCGTGTTTTCTCTAGACTTTTTGACTTGTCATATTCTTCTTGCATCTTTCTCTGTTCGTACTCAGAAAACAATTTTGAATACTTCTGATTTATATCATCACTTCCTTTTAACACCCATTTGTTTAAGAACATTTTCTTATGGAAGTTAATCTGTTCAGAATTTAACTGATTGCTATACTGCTCAAGTAACTTTACTTGCCCCTTTTTCCGCTCTCCTAGTTTTGCTATTTCCTGTGCATCAGCCTGTTTGTTTAGGAGCTCTTCACATTTTTCTTCCGCCCTGGAGAGGTCTTCTTTTATTCTTAACTCTTCGTTTTTTAAATCAATGAGCTTCGAATCTAGCCTCTTCTTTTGCTCGCTTAAGCTATTGCTTCGCCCGCTATCTTTACTATTACGTCTGACTTCAGCCTCGTACTCTCTTTTAGCAGTGAAAGCTGCAGCTTCACTCACCTCTACAAGTTCGTCGTATTGTGAAATGTTTGATAGAACATTGATTGCGCGTGTTAAGGTGTCCTGCTTATTGAAATCAATAATCGATTCTACTTGTTCACCCTGAAACCACAGGTAGTCCTTTTTCTTGGGAGGAAGTATTCGATCTACCAGCCTCCTTTTCTTATCGTCCTCGATCACCATTTTTGCGTTTAGGTAAGATAGTTCTTTTTTCATTATACTGAATTTACTATCATTGTCCTCTATAAATTCGCCACTTTTTTTTTGAATAGCATAGCTTCTTTTTAGTATGTAGCTGGCATCATTAACTGGATTATGAAAGGTAATACATACGGAGGCTTTTATTTTGCCCTCCTCAGCTATGGCCTTCGCCTTGTCAGAAATGAGCTTTGACTTGACATTACGTGTATGGACGAATTCTCTTCTCTCAGAGACAAAAATTTGATCATACATTACCCAGTAGAAGGCATCATATAGTTTCGACTTCCCATAACCATTATCACCTATGATTACGTTTATACCTTCAGTAAACGTAAAACTGTTATTACCTGAATAGCACAAAAAATCTGTTAACTCGATATTATGAATAATCATAGTGCCTTACCTGAATTTGAAAAACTGGTTTAGTTTGCGCTTAGTGGCGTTTTTTGATTCTTTGTCGACAACACCTTTGATCGCTATCCGAATCACTTCAATCATGGGGATATCTGTGGATTGATGAAATTCTAATGAGGTAGATTGTTCAGATGTAATGTGATCATTCTCAATCAAGAGCGGATCTTTTAGAAATTTTTTATAGATATCTTCTTTTGTCATATTTCCCTCAGCTCATTTTGTATTGTGTATAGATTTAATCCGTAGTGATTGCAAATGTCATCAAATACTTCTTCGGTGTGATATGGATTTTTTGATAATGAGGCAAAATACATGACCCGTTCTAATTCCTTGCGGGTAAGATTCCGCTCTACTTCATATGTTCCATCTTTACCCATCTCTTCTTGATAATCTGGAATAACGACCAAATCATGTATGTATGCGAACCTTTTCTCAGGATGCTTTCTTAAAATCCGACCTCTCCGCTGAATGAATTGCCTCGGGTTCCCAGTACTGCTGCAAAATATTGCTGTTTCAGCCCGTGGTATATCAATACCTTCGTCTAGGCACTTCATTGAAGCTATCACGTTTATATCGCCAACTGCAAATTGGTTCAGGATTTCATCTCTGTCTTTTTTTCCGCTGATAAACTGGTTAACAAGAATATTCTCATTAAGTTTAGCAATCTCTCGCGTGTATTGATTTATGATTCGTATGTTATCAATATTTGATTCATCTTCATTTTCATGTATTACGAAAGTCTTCCCTTCAGGGACGTAAACGAGAATATACCTTTTATTTCCATTCTCCTTAAATATGTCCGCCATAATATCAATGGTTTTGGGTAACTTATTCTCTGCCTTGTGAATGATTCTTTTCCGAGCCAAAAGTTTTGATTCTATTCTTTTTTGGATTTCCTGATCACGCGGTTTTATCTGATACAATTTTGCGAGCTGAAGACTCAAATTCCGGTATTCAGATAGTTCTTCATCCGTAAGATGGATGATATGTGGATAATAGAAATATTGACAAAGCACATCCTCCCTGATTGCCCTTCCCAATGAGAAAGAGTAAGTATATGGCTCCCGGTCAGAAAAGAAATCTTCCATCACTGAGGTGCCTTCAGGATCGTATATTCGTTTTGGTGTCGCTGACAAGCCTATACGTTTTGTGAGATGCAAATCCGTTATACACTGTGCTACTTCTGGGGCAGCAAGGTTATGGCCTTCATCGGCAATAAAAATAGTATCCTTGGGTAATAGTTTAACAACGTTTTGCATATCTTTTTTCACAAAAGATGCATAAGTACTGATAATTATAAAAGAGATGGGTATATGCTTTGACGTGGAAACCAGAGTCAAGAGCTCTTGCTTCCAGGGAAAAATCGACGCAACTTTATAAACATCATTATAGTTAAATGACAACACCTCTTTTTCCCATTGCTTTACAAGTGTTAAAGTAGGTACAAGAATTATGGCCTTATATATCTTTTCGCTACTCCTCCGATATTCTTCCAAAACACAATTCAAGGCAGTTATAGTTTTTCCAGTCCCTGTAGCCATCCCAAAAATACCGGCATGACCGTTTTGAACCCAATTCTTGTAGGCAATTCGCTGGTATTCTCTTGGACCTGATGGATAAGGGAATTTTGGTTCATTGTTAATGGCATCAATTTGTGTGATGAGCCTGCCAACTGTTTTCTTAAGTACTGGATTCTCAAATCTATTTTTCTTTTTTGTGGCCAAGATTTTCTCTTCGGCCAACAAATCATTCAGAGATTTGTCACCAAATGTATCCCTAATTGCAATTTTCACATCCTCAGCTTCTAAATACTCAACGTAATTTGCTGTTCCAGAAAAGAGAGCATCAAAATCCCGCTTTTGAGAAGTAATCATTTTTTTTGATCTACCATTTTCCCAACTCAAGAACGCGTCTAATTCTTCAAGATTTTCTAACAAAGCAAAAGCTGTAAAATTTGATGATGCTTTAAATCCAACAACATCATCACCATCGGAAAAAGTCCCGGATTTATAATGTGCAATACCTTCACTATCCTTTGGCTTAATTATTTTTAACTCGATTCTAGAGTTAGCTATTAACCATGAGATACATTCAAAAAAGTGCTTACCATACTCATCAAGGGTCCTCTGGACATTTTCAATGTCTGATAAATCGAAAATAACATTATCAGTGTCCCCAATTAACCCTTGTTGAATTGCATCCCGATCTTTAAGAGATAGTACATTATTTATTACCAAACGCATTCGCCCTCCGCGGTGTAGAAAGGTTGCGAATCCGAGTGAAAGCACATTTATTGCAGCGGAACTAAAATATCCTAGCAATAATTCGAATTGATTACTATTAAAGAGTCCGTCCAAATAAAATTGGAGTGGTTCGTTTTCTGTCTTGCTACGATAAGATCTATCGGAAGACCACTCTACTTCTTTAAGCATATGAAATACTGCAAATAGTTGAGTTCATGAATGTGTTGACTTTCTAGCACTCTGTGATCTCCAATGAAGGGTACGGACTTCAGATTCTCACCTCAAAGTGAGGTGCGGACTAGAAGGAAATTCTGGATTAGTTTAAAGATATTTTGACAATAGCCCCTCGCATAAGAATCTAGCTATAAATGGCAAATTAGACAGGGTTTTTCGACATCATCTGCATCCCTCACTTCATCCAATACTTCTAATAAGGTCGCACCTGGTCGCAATTTGCGTTTGCCTTCGATTTCTTTTTCAGCCGCATCCTTAATTTTTTGCACAACTTTTGGGTCATCAAGATCAGATAGTTTCATGTCCTGCCGCCACTTAAAGTCCCCCTGCTCATATTTCTTTGCCTTTTCGAAAAGTTCAGGGTGGTTTTCCTTCAGCCCAACCCACTCTTCTTTTCTTTGATAGAAGCAGAAGTAACAACCAGATCTTGAACGCCATTTGTAATAATCTGGATATCCCACTCCTGATTCGTTCAAAATGCGCATGACACCGTTTTTATCTATATTATCGTCAACGAAAGGAAAAACGGTCTCTACTTGATCACTTGTTGATAAATAACCAAGTCGGTTTTCATCTGCACGAATCCCTACATAATTAATGACTTTGTCATCACCAAAATACTTCTCAAACGGATCAAGCTTTAATTTTTTTGTGCACCATCGTTGTGCAGCACTGGGAAGATAAC
>Ga0233440_1004209_pt1 | contig 10287 bp, 11 predicted proteins | sample SI_123_September_5_FD_182791 | JGI IMG/M metagenome (GOLD analysis project Ga0233440, IMG submission 182791) | Seawater microbial communities from Saanich Inlet, British Columbia, Canada - SI_123_September2016_120_MG | ecosystem: Environmental > Aquatic > Marine > Inlet | place: Canada: British...
ATGGTGATGTTATACATTTTAGTGATTAAATATTAATTTATTAAAAAATTGAAATAAAACCAAATAAATTTAATAATATTCATAATATTAACCAATCATTTACAATTTAGTAATTATTTTCCATTTTTAATTTTTAATATATTATAACATCATAATAATACATTAAAACTATTTATAAAAATTGATTATTTTATATTAAATATTACAAATATAAAATGATTTTAATAAAAGTTGTAGATATAATTAAAAAGGTTAATGAACCTGATTATTTTCCATATAAACACATAAAAAATGAAGATATTGAATATTTTTTAGAAAATAAACAATTTATTGATACATTAAATACTCAATATAATGGTTATAAAGATACAATTCAAAATCACGCACAAAGAATTGCTTCAATAATTAATTTAATAAAAAATGGTATTATTATTAATCCAGTTCATATTTATATTATAGATGATTATTATGAAATTGAAGACGGACATCATCGTTTAAGAGCTTTTCATTATCTAAATAAAAGAATTCCTGTTATTTTATGGAATATGAATACTTAATTACACTAAAATTAATAAAGCATTTATTTTTATATAATAATTATTAAATAAAATATTATGTTATTATACCTAATACAATTTTAAATTGTACTAAATATAAAAACACTTGATGCATATAATTTAATATATACAACGCATAACAACAATTGACACTATAAAGGGTTGTCGTTACTTATTGACCTTTTTAAATATGTTGGATATTCTTTTTTTAATTTCCAGGTTTCTATTATATTCAACATATTTAAACAACTATTTTTATCACGATTAAGACATCCAATTCTATTATTTTCCATTCGATATGTTAAGACTGGATGCAATTTCTTTATCACGATTTTTTCTTCTTTATCTTTTATTTTTACTTTTAAATTTTTTGTTTCTTCTTTTGTTTTATAACACATTTTTGATGTTTTATATTCATCTAAATTATATACTTTAAAATGCTTTTTTAACTTTCTTTTCAATCCTATTCGAGGCGTGCTTACAAAATTTTTCATTTGATGATTTCCGTTACTCCAATCACCTATAAATATTGATACATCTATTCCATATTCTTTTTTTATTCTTTTCATTAAATTATCTTCACTTCTTTTTCTATTTAAATACGAATACCATTTATATCTTCTACTTTTTGACTTTTCATATAATGAAACTATATTTTCATATATTACCATTTTTATTTTTTCGGCAAGTTTCTGACCTTTTTCTTCATCAAGAGCTCTTAATGTATCAAAAGAAATATCATCATTCAAGGCAATTTGATACAATTTTGGAAGTTTTTCTCTTCCAAGAACACAAAAAAGTTTTGCAATCTGGTTATGTAAATAACCTAATACAAAATCTTTTCTAAATTTTTCTGGAATGTCAGGAGGTAAAGGAATACTCATTGTTTTTGCACACACTACTAAGATAATTTCTCGTTGTCTCAGTCTATAATTTTAATAATTATAATTAATTAAATAAATATTTTTTCAATTTTTTTAATAATTATTCATAATACATTTTTCTACTACAAACTTTCTTTGTTTTAACTTTTACTCCTTTATCTGTTTCTTTTCTTCCATATATTTTCATTTTATATGGAACTTCCAAATTTTTTTTTAATGGCATCCTTTCATAATCTTTTTTATCTATTTTAATATTATCCCCTTTTAAATGTGATAATAAATTTGAATAACCCACAAATAATATATTATTATATAATTTGTTAATATCATTATTATTTAATTCACTAACTTTCATTTCCGGTATTAATTTTGATAAATACAAAACCTCATTTATAATATAATTACCAATTCCTGCTATATTTCCCTGATCGAATAAAAATCTACATAATATAACTTTTTTTTTCTTATCAATTAATTCTTTAAAATATTCTAATGTTAAATTATTACTATATAAATCAATACCTAATTTATCTATTTCATCATTATGTTTAGATGTATTTAATACTTTAATTGAAACAAAACCACGCATATCTTCAATATATAAACTATTATCCTTTTTAAATTCAAATTTATATCTCAAATATTTTTCTGGTTCTTCCAATACATAATGACCCGTTATTTTTAAATGTATATGAATATAATTCTTTTTATCTAACTCAAACCATAATAATTTACCCCTACAATTAATATCTGACACAATATTAGTTTCATTTGGCAATTTAATTTTCTTTGCTGTTCCAAATGATATTATATCCTCTAATTTCTTACCTAAAAATAATTTTCTAAAATATAACACATAAGATAATATTTCTGGACCTTCTGGCATTTATATTTATTATAATAATTTTTTTAATTTATTTCCAAATTTATTATCTTTTTTTGACATATATTTAACTCGTTTTATCCATTCATTATCACGCTTTAGTTTATTCTTTATTACATTATATGAATCATTTGTTCCAAGTCTAATATATTTTTTTTTTAATGGACTATATACATATCCAATTTTTCCCCATACTAAATTTTTACTTTTTAAACTTTTACTTTTTAAACTTTTACTTTTTGATTTTTTACTTTTTAAACTTTTACTTTTTGATTTTTTACTTTTTAAACTTTTACTTTTTAAACTTTTGCTTTTCATTCTTCTACTTTTTAAACTCATATAATTAAAAATATATTTTTATTACAAAAATTTACTTTTTATCCTTTTTATCCTTTTTATCCTTTTTATCTTTTTTATCTTTTTTATTTTTTTTATCCTTTTTTTTCTTTTTTTCTTTTTTATCTTTATCTTCAATATTATCTATTTTATTTTCTTCTAATTTTATGTCATCTGAATTTAAAGTATTAATATTTATATCTTTATTATCATCATCATTTATATCCATTAATATTGCAGGATAGAAATCAGTTGTTACATTATCATTATCTTCTACTTTAATATTATTTGATGAAGAATTTTTTGGAGATTTTATATTATTAATATAATATTTTAATTTATTTTCTAATTCTTCATTTTTTGTTTTATATTCATTCATTTGTTTCCATATTTCACTCTTAGAAATTTCTTTAAATTTATTTTCTCTATCTTCATATTTATTTTTTAAATCATTTAATTCATTAATAATTTGTGTATTTTCATATTTTAATTCTCTATTATCAATAACCAATTTTTCACAATCATTTTTTATATCATCTAAATCAATATTTAAATTATGTATTTCTTTACAAAATTCTTTTTCTTTATTTAAAATTTTATTAGTGTATTCTTCCATATTTACAATGTTATAATTAATTTTATTAATTTATACTTAATTATTCAATTTTTATTTAAAGATATAAAAATATTATAAATATAATAATGGACGATATTGATTTAATAAACCAATTTGGCTTATCACAAAAAGAAGCTACTCAATTAACAAATATTTTGAAAAAAAATAAAAAAAGTAAAATGTCACCACAAGAAAAAGCAAATCTTCTTAATAAAATACAAGGTGGTAATGTTAAAGAAGAAAAAACAGAAGTAAAAGATATGAAAGATATGACTGAAGAAGAAAAAAAAGAATATAGAGCAAGTTTAAGAAAGAAACTTAAAAATAAACAAAGTAATATGAAAATGACAAGAACTTCAAGACATACACAACAAAAATTAACTGAAAAAGTAAGTAAAAATACAACATCTAAATTAACAAATAATATTAATAATTTAGTAGAAGAAAATAAAAATGTGAAAATTAAAGATGATGAAGACATTGAAGATTTTTTAGTTTAATGATTTATAAGTTTCAATAGATGTTAGTAGTTCATTATCATATGTAAAAACTTTTTTTAAATCATTTGAATTATTTTTTTTAGATTTAATATTTTTAGATTTATTAGATTTATCTGTTTTATTAGATTTATCCGGTTTATTAGTTATATTATTGGTATTATTTGGAGAATAAAATTGTATATAATATATAGCAAATAAATCTACAATTAATAATATAATTAATGTAATTAAAAGAATTTTATTATCAAAAATATTAGAATAATAATTATAAATTACATAAATATAAACAATAATAATTAATGTTGTTGTTGCTAAAAATGAAATATTTAAACCTAATATATAGTTAATTAAGTTAGTAATTGTTAATAACATTATAAATTATATATATTAAATTATAATAATAATAACGCAATTGTGTATAATATTTTTAATTAATTTATAAATAAAATTTATGAATGAAAATGATATAAATTCATGTAAAGAAGCAATTATTTCAATAACAGATATAATTGAAAAGTTAAGCAATCAAGTTATAGATTTAGAAAACAAATTAATTAAAAGTGAAAATGAAAATAAAAAATTAGAAAAAAATAATATTATAAAACAAAAAAAAGTTCAAAATATTCAAGATACTGATGAGTATAAAATAAAATTAATACGTTCAAGAAGGGCAAATAATTACTAATACATATTATATAACACTAATGTTAGTAAATAATAAATGTTCTTGTAATGATTGGTTATACAGTAGAGAATTAATTATATTATTATTACCATGTAATCATTATGTTCATGAAAAATGTATAAATAAAGAATTATTAAATAATAATAAAAAATGCATTATTTGCAATACAGATATTGATAAAATATTAACAGAAGAAAAAATAAAAAAATCAAATAATAAGCAAAATATTATAGATTTAAATTCCATCAAATATTTTAGCGATGATTTAGTTTTGGATTATACTAAATATCCGAGTTATATTATAAAATTTAATATGATTATCAATAAAATGTTAATTATGAAAACAAAAGAAGATATTATAAATACGGCTGAATTATTTTTAAAAATGACAAATATTAAAATTAATATAAAAGATAATACAAAAAAAAATAAAATTAAATATGAAAATAAAGAAATTAAATGGATAAATAAAAAAGATAATGAATGTAAAAAAATTATAATTTCAAATCATTGTTGTTTTATTGATTCTTTTATTTTATATTATTTATTTCAATGTGGATTTATTAGTAGTAGCACTATTAAATCTTTAGAACTTGGTAAAATTATTTCTGAAAAATGTAATTTATTATTATTTGATAGAAAAGATAATTCTGGAACAGTTGATAAAATTAAAAAATATCTTGATATTAATAAAAAAATAATTATATTTCCACAAGGAGCTATTTCATATGGAAATACATTATCCAAATTTAGAACTGGTGCTTTTTATTCTTGTGATACAGTGTGTCCTGTTTCAATTAAATTTACTCCAGAAATAAGCGAACCAAATATGAATGATTATTATTTTAAATTATTTAGTCAAGATAAAATTAATGTTGAAGTCACCATAAATGATTTTGAAGTTGGACCATTTAATGATAATCAAATACAAAAAATAAGAAAAAAAATGGCAAAACAATTAAAATTTAATTTATCTAATCTTTCAACTAAAGGATTAAAAGATTAATTAAAATTTTTTTTACCAAATTGTAATGCCATTGTTTCACTTAAAATCCCATTACTATACACACCATATTGACCGGTTTCATTATCATTTTCTAAAACAAAGTGATAATATGATACATTATTACCATCTCTAATATTTTTTAATTCATTCTCTTTCACATAATCAAATAATTTACAATGTTGAGACATCATTTTATAATAACCTTTCACATTGTTATTATATACTTTTTTATTATAATATTTATTTATGTTTTTGAGATTTTTAAATAAAACAGAATGACCTGATGTTACTAATAAATCTTTATTTGGTAAATTATCACCTAATTTATTTTTTTTCATTATTCTTATTTTATCCATATTTTTTGTAATATCTATTGTTTTTGTTCCAATAAATACCAACTTTTTATATTCACCCGTTGATATTTTAACTATATCTCCATTTTTTAATTCTTGAACTTTTCTTTCTAATTCTATTCCATTTTCTAAAATTAAAATCATTGTATCCTTCATAAAACAAATTAAAATATCACCTTGAATATCCCAATTATATGTATTTATTAAAAAATTTCTTGCTATTTCTCCGGATGATGAATATTCTAATCCTTGAGCTCCTAAAATAACATTTGGTTGAACTGTTTGAGAAGCCCAACCATTTAAAGTAGCATCATAGTTTTCAACTGATAAATCTGAATTATCTAACATTCCTTCCATTGTAGGTTCTGTTTCTTGTGTTGTTATATCAACATTATTATTAATATTACTTATATCCCATGTATCTAATGATTGATTAAACATCTTTGCGTTATTAAACATATTACTCATGATTTTAACATTTGATGTATTCCATCCATTTTCTGTTGTAATTAATTCTTGATTAAAACTATCTGTATTTCTAAACATACTTGTCATATTTGTTACATTTGATGTATTCCACTTATTCAAAGGTTGATTAAAAGAAGTTGCATTATTAAACACACTTGTCATATTTATTACTTTTGATGTATCCCAACCACTTATATTTTGATTAAATTCATTAGTATTAGCAAATAAATTATCCATAGATGTTACATTTGTTGTATTCCATCCACTTATATCACCATTAAATTTTTTTGCACTATGAAACATACCTCCCATTTCAATTACATTACTAACATCCCTAAATGATAGTAATGTAATTGATGAATGATGAAACATCCAATTCATAAATTGAACATTACTAACATCCCAATTATCTATATTTTGATTGAATATACTCATCATAAACATATTACTCATATTTTTTACATTACTAACATCCCAATTATTTAATGATTTATTAAATGATGAATAAATAATTACACCATTTTCACTATATCCATTAAACATATGTCTCATATCTGTTACATTTGATGTATTCCAATCATTCAAAGGTTGATTAAAATTTTCAGCTTTACTAAACATATAACTCATATTTTCAACATTTGATGTATCCCAACTACTAATCTCATCATTAAATGTTGCTTTATTTTCAAATAAATTACTCATATCTGTTACCAATGAAGTATCCCAAGTATTTATTTGACCATAATCAACTGATGCGGTTGTTTTATCTTCAATCCATTTATCAACAGCGGTTTTTAATTCTTTTTTATCTTGTGGTTGAAATATATCACCTGTAATGTCCCAATTATAATTGTTAATTAAATTACTTCTTCCTGCAGCACCTAATAATGAATATTTCAAATTATTTGCTGTAAATAGAACATCATTTGGAACAGTTTTATTAGACCAATAATATAATATATCATTATAATTGGAAACATCAATACCACTATAATTTAACATATTAGTCATACTATCTACAGGGTTTAAACTTTCAAAATTAAAATTAGATAAATTTTGATTAAAATTTTCAGCTGTATTAAACATATAACTCATATCAGTTACATTTGATGTATCCCATGTATCTAATGATTGATTAAACATCTTTGCGTTATTAAACATATTACTCATGATTTTAACATTTGATGTATTCCATCCATTTTCTGTTGTAATTAATTCTTGATTAAAACTATCTGTATTTCTAAACATACTTGTCATATTTGTTACATTTGATGTATTCCACTTATTCAAAGGTTGATTAAAAGAAGTTGCATTATTAAACACACTTGTCATATTTATTACTTTTGATGTATCCCAACCACTTATATTTTGATTAAATTCATTAGTATTAGCAAATAAATTATCCATAGATGTTACATTTGTTGTATTCCATCCACTTATATCACCATTAAATTTTTTTGCACTATGAAACATACCTCCCATTTCAATTACATTACTAACATCCCTAAATGATAGTAATGTAATTGATGAATGATGAAACATCCAATTCATAAATTGAACATTACTAACATCCCAATTATCTATATTTTGATTGAATATACTCATCATAAACATATTACTCATATTTTTTACATTACTAACATCCCAATTATTTAATGATTTATTAAATGATGAATAAATAATTACACCATTTTCACTATATCCATTAAACATATGTCTCATATCTGTTACATTTGATGTATTCCAATCATTCAAAGGTTGATTAAAATTTTCAGCTTTACTAAACATATAACTCATATTTTCAACATTTGATGTATCCCAACTACTAATCTCATCATTAAATGTTGCTTTATTTTCAAATAAATTACTCATATCTGTTACCAATGAAGTATCCCAAGTATTTATTTGACCATAATCAACTGATGCGGTTGTTTTATCTTCAATCCATTTATCAACAGCGGTTTGTAATTCTGTTTTATCTTGTGGTTGAAATATATCACCTGTAAAGACCCAATTATAATTGTTAATTAAATTACTTCTTCCTGGAACACCTAATAATGAATATTTCAAATTATTTGCTGTAAATAGAACAACGTTTGGAACAGTTTTATCAGACCAATTATTTAATATGACATTATAATTGGAAACATCAATACCACTATATTTTAACATATTAAGCATACTATCTACAGGGTTTAAACTTTCAAAATTAAAATTAGATAAATTTTGATTAAAATTTTCAGCTTTATGAAACATACGTGCCATATCAGTTACATTTGATGTATCCCATCCATTTATATTATCATTAAATGTTACTTTACTTTCAAATAACCTACTCATATCTGTTACCAATGATGTATCCCAAGTGTTAATTTCACCATAAACAGATAATGCGGTTACTTCATCTTCAATCCATTTATCAACAGCGATTTGTAATTCTGTTTTATTTTGTGGTTGAAACGTCATCAATTATATTATATGTATAATATAAAAATTAATTAATAATTATTAATTAATAAATATTAAAATGGATAATATATGTCTAATTAATAATGATATTAAAAATTTTATTTCCACATTAAAATACAATACAATTATTGGTGAAATTATTGAAACAAAAATGACACCATACCATCATTATATAACTCTCCGTAATGATGATTATACTATAAAATGCAATGCATGGTCTAAAACATATGATAAATTAAAAATTGGAAATATTGTTAAAATTACAGGCAAAATGAATTTTTCTAATAAATCATACTCTTTATATTTTAAAATTGATAATTTGGAAATAGTTGAAAATATTGGTGATAAATTAAATGCATATGATGAATTAAAATTAAAATTAACAGAAAAAAAAATGATTGGTAATATTAAAAAAAAATTAACTATTTTTCCATATAATATTGGTTTAATTACTTCTAATAATTCAGCGGTTATTAAAGATATGATGTCCGTGTTTCATTCTAAAAAATTTATTGGTAATTTATATCTTAAAAATTCAACAATGCAAGGTGATAAATGCACATCTTCAATTGTTGAAGGTATTGAATATTTTAATAAATTAAATTATATTGATTTAATTATTATATTTAGAGGAGGAGGTAGTAATGATGATTTAGATGCTTTTAATAATTATGAAATGATGAAATCAATACATAATTGTAATCATATAATATATTGTGCAGTGGGGCATGCTTCCGACACTACACAATTAATAAATTTTGTTAGTGATAAATCATTTGGAACACCATCTATTGTTTCTGAAAATATTATTGAAGAACAAAATAAATATTATGAGTTGTTTAAAAATCATAAAAATAATATTAATAAATTGTTAAATAAATATGAAGAATATAAAGATAAATTTAATAATATTAATTATAATGAAAAAATAAATAAATTTAATAATAAAATTATTTTAGATAAAATTCATAAAATCAAAAATATTTACAATAAACAATTTATGAAATATGAAAAATATAAAAATATTTATAATGAAAAAATTAAAATATTAAAACCTATAATTTTTAAAGATAATAAAGAAATAACTACATATACTGAATTCAACAATGGATTTAAAAAATTAAAAATTTCATTTATTGATAAAGATGTAAATATTTATTACAAAATTATTTAATTTTTTTATTATATAAATAATATATTATGTATGATAATAATCTTGAATATGCACCTGTAGAACATTTTAAAAAAATTAGAATAAAAAAGCCAATTAAAATAATAAAACCAATTAAAATAATAAAACCAATTACAATTCCTAAACCACCTATTCCTAAACCACCTATTTCAATTCCTAAACCTCCTATTATAATTCCTAAACCTCCTATTTCAATTCCTAAACCTCCTATTTCAATTCCTAAACCTCCTATTTCAATTCCTAAACCTCCTATTTCAATTCCTAAACCTCCTATTTCAATTCCTAAACCTCCTATTTCAATTCCTAAACCTCCTATTTCAATTCCTAAACCTCCTATT
>Ga0233440_1004240_pt1 | contig 10230 bp, 10 predicted proteins | sample SI_123_September_5_FD_182791 | JGI IMG/M metagenome (GOLD analysis project Ga0233440, IMG submission 182791) | Seawater microbial communities from Saanich Inlet, British Columbia, Canada - SI_123_September2016_120_MG | ecosystem: Environmental > Aquatic > Marine > Inlet | place: Canada: British...
AACTCTTCATAGAGTCTAGTAATTGGCGTCCACATGTAAAATTTACGTGCATAACGCAGTGTGCTATCTTTTTTAGATAGAAATTTATTTTTATTTTTTAATTTTATAAGGGTTGATAACTCTAATTTATTTTTAAAATATGTAGCCAAGCCGCCCGTAGTATATTTATTAAATGAGTTATCTATAGTAACTATTTCGCAGCTACTCATCATTGCTTCAACAAGAGAGGGGTTGGTTCCTCCGGCACTATGACCATGAAGATATATACTGCAATTACTTCTTAAGTCATTTAGTTCTTTAATATTATATATTGGGCCAATTAAATGTATGTTGGGATACTGAGAATATTTATCATACATAACTCTACTATATTTAGAATGAAGCCAATTGCCTACAAAAACATAAGGATAACTCAAGTTTGTATCTATTAATGCATCTAGCATTAATTCGATATTATTTTCAGGCTCTATTCTAGCAATAGTTAGAATATACTTCTCACCATATTTTGATATACCATCTATCGGCTCAAAAGAAACATGGTCGCCTCCATAAGGTATTAATTTAGCAATAAGACCATATCTGTTTGTTAAATATTTTTTTATCTCTTCATTGTCTGCAATAATTAAATCTGCATACTTAATACTAAAATATTCTGAGATTTTGAGAAAATTTTTGGCATACAAATTCCACTTTTGTCGCTTCCACTCCATGCCATCTATATTAACAATAAATTTAGCATTAGTAATTTTTTTAAGCACAGGTAAAAATATCATTGCAGAGACACCTAGCACCAGAAATACATCCGCTTTTTTTCTTGAAACAAAAATCGATCTTAAGTCATAAAATATACTCGAGATACCATTCGCTGAAATATTTATATATTTTAGAGTGGCATTTAAATAACTACTTTTCTTTTCTTTATAACTTTTTGAGCTGCAAAAAACTGTAAGATCAATTTTTTTTACATCTATATTTTTTGCTAGCTGTTCAGCAAGAGTCTCCCATCCACCATATTTTGCAGGTATGCCTACTGATCCAACTATAAAGACCTTTGTTTTCATATTTTGAAACTATACATGAGCATGAAGCATAACCTTTGCACCAGTATCTGAGTATATTCCACGTGTAATTATTTTATAGTTTTTGTCAATATCTTTTAAAAAACTAATCATTTGCTCTTCATGGTCAATATCATGATAAGTTGTAAATGCAATTTTTGGTTTAAATTTACGAATAAGCTTTTCCGCACCCATAAGAACATTTAGATCCTGGCCCTCCAAATCCCCTTTAAGGTAAGTTATTTTAATTCCAGATTTATAAAAAATATTATCTAATGTATTTACATTTACAGTTTTTGAATTTTTAGTTCTACTATCTACAATATATGAAGCGATGCCTTCATCAACCAGCTCCGCAGTCCCTTTTTTCAATCCTAGTGCGTCTGATATTATTTCTACTGTACCACTATCATCAAAATTTAAGTGCAAACTATCAACAAAACTCTGAACTGGTTCAATTGCGTATATTTTTCTACACTTAGTAAAATTTAAAAATGTAAACAACCCCTCTGCAGCACCGCAATCAACTACTATATCGTCTTTTTCAACCTCTGTACCATGACAATCATACCTATGCCAATTATGCATATCAAATTGCTCAAGAACTACTTGAGTAATGGTTAAATCATTAAGATCAGCCGGCACAATAAGTGGTTTTTCTATATTTCTAAAATAGATATATTTCAATCCCTTGTTAACAACTATCTTTTCAATATATTTTTTTAACCTATATTTTGCTGGAATTTGAAAAACTGTTTTTAATACCGATGACAGAGTTTCTCTACTTAAATTCTTAAAATAGTACTTTAATATATTGATTCTTGCTGATTTCATCGCCTCAAACTCCATTTTATTATTTTTTCCATATTGCCCGAGTACATGTTATTTCGTGTGTAATCTGAAAAACTCAATATTAATGTCCGGGCCAAATACAAATCCATTGTTTTTAAGCTTTTAATTAATCTTAAAAACACCCTGACCATAATTCTTAATAAGAATACGTGGAATCTTTTGTTATGTTTTTTCATGAAGTAAATCCTATTCCTTAGCATAAAATATTCCATGATTAATGACGTCTCACCAAAAGTTTTGGATACTTTATGCCAAATCTTGCTTTCTGAACACCACCTTACGTCATATCCTTGATTTATCGCCCTTCTGCATAAATCAGTTTCTTCAAAATATATAAAGAATTTTTCATCTAAACTACCAAATAACTTGAGAAAAGAAGCGTCAACTAGCATTCCAGCACCTGCAACTTCATCCACTAGTTCACTTTCATTATTATTTTTTGGTAATGGCAAGCCAGCACGAGGATCAATAACATCACCAGTATTCCAATTCATTTTACCACCTGAAAACCAAACTATATTAGGGTCGTCATAATAAAAACATGTAGATCCAACAATTACCGTATTTTTCTGTACATCAATAACTTCGCGCGCTTTATTTAGAAAATCAGGATGCACTTCGGTATCATTATTTAATAAATATATATAATTAGCATTTCTTTTAAGTGCATACTCAATACCTGTATTATTCCCCCCGGAAAAGCCAAGATTAGTCTTATTTTGTATAACAATTACATTGCTAAACTCTTGTCTTATTCTGTCTGCAGAGCCATCAATAGAACCATTATCAACAACAACAATTTCATAATTATCATATCTACAGTCTTTTAACGAAAGTAGGCAATCCTTGGTTAAATCATATTGATTCCAATTTAGTATTATTATATAAATAGATGGGGTGTTCATAGTTTCAAAGCTCATATCTAATTGACCTACATTGATTTGTATGCCTCTAATGTTTTACAGGCGGCAATCTTCCATGAGTAATTTTTGATTATACTATTTCTAAGATCAGCATTAAATTTCTCTTTTCGTGCTTCATTTACCGCATTTAAAATCGATTGCTTATTATCTGGATCACAATAAAATGCATTTTTTCCAAAATACTCTTCGGTTGATCCATATGGAGTTACAACAACATTTGCGCCAAAATATGCCGCCTCCAAACTGGCAAGACCTGGAGTCTCAAACCAACTAGGGCATACGTGCACCTTTGATCGCTTATACAAGATCTTTAAACCCTCAAAATCAGTCCATTCTATAAACTCTACCCAGCCATCACCTTCCTTTAAAACATTTTCATAATATTTTTTCTGATTCGGAGCCGGTTTTCCAACGATAATTAAACGACAGGAAGAGCCTTTTAAAGCTCTTATTAAATTAAGTTGATTTTTCCTAGAATCAATTCGACCAACACATAAAACCAAATCATTCTCTCTTTTTATTTCAGTATTTATCTGGTCAGACTCAGTGCCATCAATAGTATCAACAGCGTTTGGAATGACACGATAATTTAAATTATCTCTATTTGATAAATCCTGAATAAATGAACTCATTTCAATCTCTGCATTAGGTAAAAAAATATCTGCCATTTCTACCGTTTCATACTGCATTCTTCGGAATCCTTTAAATATAAGGGCCAATGCAGGAGCGCCTCTATCATAACCATTTAAATACTTAACTAATACTTTTAAATATTCTATCTTTGATTGTCCCAATAGTCTTGTTAAGAAACTACGAAAACCCATTCCAGATTTTTTTTCAAATTCACCAGAGTTCCAATATATTGTTGAAAGTGCGATTCTTTTATTATGTCGTTTTGCTCGTTTTGCATAAAACCATGTCTCATGAATTCTAGTGGTATTAAACAAATGGACCAAGTCAAACTCATCATAATTAATACTTGTTTTAGGATCTATTATTAACTCCGCATCACATCCTATTTTTTTAAGGTATTTAATAGTATTTACAATCTGTGTTGTATCACCACCAGGGGCTGAAAACAAGTTAAAACGGCCTTGAAATAAAACCTTCATTTACGTTAATCCTACAATAGTTATCTTAATCATATTAAAATAAAAATCTCTTCTGGGTTTGTATTTAATCCTAAACAATGCTAAAGGAATAAAAATAAGAAAACGTATCAACCAGCCTAGTAAAGCCACCAAAAGAATTGCAATATATTTTGGCGGATTTACATTCTGCTTAAAGACTTTCAACAAATTAACATACCAATCATGATTAGTTAATCCACGGTTCTCTGAACTACCTGCCAACTCATGATATACGTTTAAATATGGAAGGTAACCAAACTTCCACCCTTCTGAAACCGCCCTCCAGCACCAATCGCAGTCCTCAGCATATACAAAAAATTTCTCATTCAATTGACCAACTTCTGATAAGGCATCTCTTCTTATTAATGCACAAGCAAATGCAATCCACGTAACAGAGACTGAGTTGACGCACCTACTATAATACCTCTGATTGATAAATAACCCTCTAAAGTAAGAATTAATTTTTTCCATAAAAAGAAAAGAGTTGATGACTGTAAATAATGAAGGCCCCCAACCAGCCCCGCCAAATTGATACTCCTCTCTATTAATCTTTAATGATGGTGTTACTCCTGCTACATCACTATTTTGGTCTAAATAACTTACCATTCCCTCTAGAGCCACTGAGTTTACTAAGGCATCAGAATTCAATAGCAATACAAATTCATTCATTTGCATACTTTTTAATCCAATATTTACTGCTTTAGCATATCCTAAATTAGATCTATTTTTAATCAGATTGATCCCTCCCCCCAATGAATCTAAATATTCAACGCTTCCATCTATAGAGCCATTATCAACAACTGTTATTAATACTTTATATGGAATTTCATCAATCATCTCAAACAATGCATTTAAACATTCTTCAATTTTCTCTTTTGTATTCCAATTAATTATTAAGACATCTATCATTTTTTTTATTATTTATAGAGATTATTAACTATACGTCTAGCCGAAAGGCCTCTTGATTCCCATGAATATGAAATACACTTCTTGGAAAGCTCTTCTTGTACTTTTTTCGACAGGTCACAACTTAGCATCAAATTAGATACCGCAATAGAATAGTCTTTTGATTCTGCAATATAAATTAATTCCTTTGCTTCTTCCAATTCAGGCAGAGGAGTTGCCACAACCCTAACTCCTGATGCTAGGTACTCATAAACTTTTACTGGATTAACGGCAATTGTTAATGAGTTTATTTTAAAAGGAATAAGTGCAACGTGAAAATAAGCTAGATAACTCGGCAAAACAGAGTAATCTTTAACCCCAAGAATTTTTACCGAGCCTTTCTTTTCTAAGTAATATGCATATTTATCTTCTATCGGGCCAATAAGCACTATTGGTGTGTTGGTTAATCTGTATACATCCTCAATAGCATCCCAATCAATCCAGGGACCTATAGTGCCTATATAGCCTATAATTTTACCTTCTTTTGGTAAATCCTCTGGTTTACTTAAGCTTCCATTAATAGCATTTGAAAAATGCTCAACTTCACATCCATTCCTTATAATTTCAACGTTATTGTTATACTTTACTGCCTTTTCATATAATGAATTTGCCGTCACTATTACATAATCAGACAATCTAAACACTTCCGGCTCCATTTGTGCTATTTTTGCATAAAACTCCTCATATGGATCAAAACAATGATACACAATTTTAGCTTTGTGATTTTTTGCATATTTAAGAAAATCCTCTTGTTCTGGTGATGAAATCCACATCAATGAATCTGAATTAAAAAGATTCTTTCTGAAAATTATTCTAGCTCTTACAAACCACATCCAATGATTAAGTCTTCTTAATAAATTAAACTTCCATGCGGGGAAAAATGGAAACGAGTATACGTTTATATTTTTACTTACATTTATAGGCTTTATTTTAAAAAAAAATAATAGTTCAAAAAATGATTTAAAATTTAAACTAAAGCGCTTTGGTTGAAAATAGTATATATCAGAATCTTTCGCCAACTCTAGAGCCATATGCTGTGGAAGTTGCTTTATATTATTCCAGGGCCAAAAACTAATATAAAAAATTTTTTTTCTTTTCAAAATAAACTATCCATGTCTTTTACGTTAAGATCTTTATTGGCAAATTTATCACGCAACATATATGCTTGAATTGCAAACATTACACTCCATACAGATACAATTGAAGATTTTTTTTTGATAAATGGAATACTTATATCAATCCTTGATGATGGTAATTTGTTTTTTTCTGCATCAGTCACAATACATTTATTAGGAAAGATCTCTAAGATATTTTTAGCAACATTTGAAAATTCATTTTTTGTTTTAAAAAGCACATCATACAAAAAAAATATCCTGCATGTCTGAAATGTGGCATCACTAGCGAACTCTTTACGTGGTAAATATCGGCGCACTATTCTATAAAATATATTTGAGCTGGCGCCCTCTGGCAATATACTTGAATTTGAAAACTTGTGCACCCCTAATATGCCCATATACTTTAAATCTATATTTTTTAATAACCAGCCAGCACCTTTTGTAATTGCCGAATCAAATTCAGCTGAATTAGTAAAATATTTCGCATACAACAAACCTTCAAGTACGTAACATTGCACATGACTATATACATATTCCTTCTTATTATTGACCCAGAAGGATCCATCTCTATCTTGAAGTGAAATCACCCATTTAAGAACTTTTAATGCAGCATTGTAAAATTTTTTATCACCTGTTGCAGATGATAATTTAAAAAGAGCAATTGCATTTTTTGCATGTAACGCTCCATTATCACTCCAAAAATAATGATCCTCATGAATATTATTCTTATTTATGCCGTCATATCTAGAAAGAAAGCCTCCTGCTGTCGTCTGTTGAGTTAACAACCAATTTCCAAGTTTTTCAGCCAATTCCAAAGACTCCCGCTTCCCAGTTAAATTATAATAATCAATTACTCCTTGGATACACATTGAAACATCAAAGGAATAATATTCTCGCATTTTTCGATTTTCTTCTATCGAATAACCTTGAAATATACTATCAATATCATCTATTTTTTTACTTTGAGTTGCCACATAATTTAGAAATTCAAAAGCCTTATCTGCGGTATTTTTGCAATCAGAGAGTGCACTATTTTTATCTTGTTTACTTATATTTACCAGGAGGCTTAGCGCATACCCTGTTATCTCAGAATACCAAAAACTTGTAGTATTGTTTTTTACATCTACTGAAGCTGGAAAAGCTCCAATAACATTGCCATTTGCTCCTGTATTTTTGTTTGACAGACCAAGAAACCATCCTTGTAATTCACTTAAACTTAATTCCATCATTGAGTACTCAAATTTCTCATTACCACACTACATATTCCTTCACTCATAAACTGTCTACATATGGATTTATTTTTTGTTTTCTCACTAACTATGTGGTTACTATTGGTCAATAATTTACTAACTTTGGTGCTAGTTTTAATAACTAGCAATTGCATTAAAAATAAGTTATTACTTCCAATATTCATAAATTCCCTTATTAAGCTCATATTTTGGCCAAACAAACCGTGGCCTATTAGGCTGTTTCTGTGCCCACTGCCACATGCTAGATAATCCACTAGAAAGGTCAACTTCATGCTTAAAGTCCAACAAATCAACCGATTTTTCCCAACTAGACCACGCGTATTTTGTTTCATGCCTAGCCTCTAACTTTCTAGGCTTTACATTTACCCCTGTAGCTTCAATTAAAGTTTCACATGCTTCATTAATTGACACTTCCTTAATACCGCCCAGGTTAATAATCTCTCCAATACAGTCATCATTTAAGTATGCATTCCAAAATGGAATAATTGAATCATCCACATAACTAAAAGCCCTTTTTTGATTGCCATCACCAAAAATGGTAGGCTCCATATCATTCATAATTTGATACATCCAAATACCTAAAACGTTACGATACTTATCCCAAATGTTTTGATTAACACCGTAAAAATTATGCGGACGAATAATAGTATATTTCAGGCCATGTTGTTCATGAGCAACCTTTAAGTCCATTTCAACCGCATATTTAGCAATTGCGTATGGATCAATAGGCATTTGGCGCATATCTTCTGTAAAGGGGGGAGTGTATGAATCACCATAAACAGACATAGAGCTAGCAAAAATAAAACGCTCCACTCCATGCTCAATAGATAGTGTTATTAGATTTGCTGAAGCAATAAGATTGTTTTCATAATTATACTTTCTAATAAATGGACTTAATCCTTCAGCAGCATATGCTGCAAAATGATACACCACATCTGGCTTCTCTTTTTCAAATACACCACTAAGACTACTAAAATTAACCAAGTCCATCTCGTAAAATTTACTTGAAATATTAATATTTTCAGAATACCCTCCACTCAAATCATCGATGCCTATTACATCGCATTCAGTATTCTCAACAATCCAATCAGCAAGTCTAGATCCTAACAATCCAGCAATGCCTGTAATTAGTATTTTCTTACTCATAAACCATCCTCCATGACTAACTAATAAAACTCTAAATTCTTATTTTTTCTACCAGAATAGCTACAATTATAATTTAAGTGATTCTTTGTAAGATGAATCAAAAATTCACTTCTATTATTTATAAATTCATACTCTTTTCTAAATAATTCTACAGCTCTCTCTTCGTGCTTTATCCGGTATTCAAAATCTTGACAAAACCCAACCTCTTCCACAATAATTTCAAAAAAACCTTTATACATATATGAATTTATATAATCAGATATAGTTGCGACCCTTTTGGCATGGAAATCTGAAGTAATTATGATAATCTTCTTAATATTCCTAGGTTTAATGAATAAATCAAAACAGAAAAATACACTGCCTACCGTATCATGAGAAAATTGTTCACACAAAATTTCAAAGTTGCTACAACTTTTTTTTAACTCTCTAGCTATAACTGAAGCCTCTGAAATTACATATCCATCTTTAGTTAATTTTGGAGGGACATTAAGCGAAAATGACGAAGAACAAATAACCAATGAAGCAGAGTTGTAGCTTTCAATTACTTTTTCAACTCGAGGCTGTAAGTGACTCGGAAGAGAGCCGTCTTTCACAATCCCACCTCCCATAATAATTACCGCATAATCATTGCTATTTTGTGTGATATGGCTCATTTATACTTATTATATACATTAATAACGAAGAAAATTACTATTTGGAATATAGTGATAGTTTTGAATTTAAAATTATAATATTTCTTAACCCTTTTTTAGCGTTATATATACGGCATAAAGATTTGTGTTCAACAGTTGGGTTTCTCAGTAACAACTTATTAAGTACGCTATTTTTTAATCTTTAATTGCAGCATCCTTGAATATTATCCTCTTTCCATCTTTACTTTTAAAATAAGCATTTGGATATGGATCTTGTAGCATTCTTATCTTGTTATATATATATTTTGCGGGCTGTTCTTTCAGCTCTTTAAGTGTTATTTCGCTTTGTTGCTCAGTACGCCTTTTAAAATAAGTAGCATCTTCCTCTATCTGTTTGACACCATCAGTTGGATGGTTAAGAAACTGCATTGTTCCTTTATAACCCAGCCCTTCAATTCTATTAAAAATATCATCTATTGATCCAGATAGTGACATTGATTCTTGAAACACAATATTCCCCGAGTCCATTTCTTCATTCATAATGAACAATGTTACTGCTGAATCATTTACCCCTCTAATAATTTGATTTTGTATTGGACTTCCACCTCGATATTTCGGTAATTTTGAAGGGTGTAGCATTATGCATTTATAATCACCAATAATATCTTTATCAACTATCCAACTCCAGCCATAAAATAAAATATAATCAGGTTTATATCCTCTTACAAAGGAGTCGCAATACTCATCATAACTCTTAATAACACGTACATTTCCATCTTTATAATTTCTAGCTATTTTGCTATAAATATTTAACGCCCACTTTCTATAGCCAACACATAAAATTTTTTTCACATGAATGACCTAATTATTTCAAATCCTTCGGAATATTTCACTCCCGATTGAGCCCCTCTCATTGTGGCTAGACTCTTTATTACTTGATCAGACCTGGGATGTGGATGCTTTGGTTGTTCAGTAGAATAACAGTGCATCGCATTAATTTTTAAATCTATCGTTGATGCAATATTAACAAATACATTTGGCTTGAAAGATTCTGTGTAACTCCACTCTGATGAGCTAAGTATCTCAAAAGAAAGTAAATTTTTTACAATTTTTCCCACAGGTCTTGTGGCTTGGACTGTAGCCCTAAATACAACCTTATGGTCATTATGTACATCATTA
>Ga0233440_1004242_pt1 | contig 10225 bp, 9 predicted proteins | sample SI_123_September_5_FD_182791 | JGI IMG/M metagenome (GOLD analysis project Ga0233440, IMG submission 182791) | Seawater microbial communities from Saanich Inlet, British Columbia, Canada - SI_123_September2016_120_MG | ecosystem: Environmental > Aquatic > Marine > Inlet | place: Canada: British...
CAAAATAACGCACCTGTTAAAGGTGCAAATAATAAATAATAACTAAAATTAAACCCTTGGATTAAAGTGTGCACTAATAAGAACAGACCTAGATAAATACTCGATGCAACAAAAACATAAACTTGCTGTGTGCTCAAGTTAGAAACAAAGAAAGACTGCTTAACATTTACAATAAAGGCGCTGCTTAAGATCAATGCTAAAGCGTTTTGCCCCAAGATATCACCTTGTAATATATCGAGTAATACACCCAACAATAAGGCCAAGAAAAAACGACCCTTGGCTGGAAAATAAGTTAGCCAATAAATAAAAAACAACAACAGCCAAAAAGGTGAGGCTTCTAATACAGTTTGAGATAAAGGCAATGCGCTAATAATAAGTGCAAAAAAAGTAATTTTTGTTAAAAAGATATAAGGTCGTTGAGTTTTCATTGTTAGTCACTCCCCCCAATAAGAACAAATTCTAACTGCTCGGTTGTTTGTATGGGTGTAAGTTCAATATGTAAAAATGGATCATCAGTGTGTTGTTCTACGTGTGTGACTTTACCCACAGGATAACCAGCTGGAAATTTTGATCCAATAGCACTGGTTAAAAAAACATCACCCACCACCACATCAAAATCAGGCTCAATAAAATTTACCACCAAATTTCCTTGATTTGATGCAATGCCTTTGCTAATACCGCGAACACCATTGCGTTGGCTTTTGATTGGCACATATTGTGTTGGGTCGGTAATCATTAGTACCGTTGCGTATAAAGGCGTTGTTTGTGTTATTTGCCCAATAACACCTTTAGGGCCTAGCACTACTTGGCCGATTTCGAGTTCGTCATTACTGCCTTTGTTAATAACAATTTGTTTTTTAAGTCGAGATTGACTAACGGAGCTAACACGACTCAATGTAAATTTTTGATCACTAATTTGATAACTTGCACCTAGTAATTGCTTGAGTTTTTGATTTTCTAACAGTAGAGCGTTACGTGTTTGTAAATTTGCTTTTAATCGTACTACTTCGCCACTAAGCTGCTTGTTTTTATTGAGTAGGGCTTGTTTTGATGTGCCTTGTTCGTCAACCCAAATGTAGAGCTGAGAAGGTAGATTGACCACCAAATAAATTGGCGAAATAAGCTTTGCAATAGACTGCTTAACACTGTCTAAGTAAGAAAATTTATAATCTGAAAGAATCAGAAAAATTGCAATAAAAACCGGCGTAAAAAGTTTAAGAAACTGCATAACTCAACTGTCCCAATACATCGATTCTTATAAAATTATTCTGCAGCTAAGAATCCCATGCTGTGCTTGCTAATCATATCAAGTGCCACACCACCACCGCGTGCAACACAAGTAAGCGGATCGTCAGCAATACGTACTGGTAAATTGGTTTCTTGGTTAATGAGCTTATCTAAGCCTTCTAAAAGCGCACCACCACCGGTTAATACCAAGCCATTTTCTGCAATATCAGAGCTTAATTCTGGTGGCGTTTGCTCTAATGCTGTCCTAACTGCGCCAACAATAGCTGCCAAAGGTTCTTGTAATGATTCTCTAATTTCTGTATTGGTTACCTCAAAGCTAACGGGAATGCCTTTGGCGACATCACGACCTCTAAATTCTATTTTTTTAACTGCGCTAGATTTAAAGGCTGACCCAACTTCTTCTTTAATTTGTTCAGCCGTGGCTTCGCCGATAATAATGCCGTGCTCACGTCGCACAAATCTTATGATGTTGTCATCAAATACATCGCCACCAACACGTAGCGAATCAGAATAAACGATACCGTTAAGCGACATAATAGCAATCTCTGTTGTGCCACCACCAATATCAATGACCATAGCACCTGAGGCTTCTTCGATTGCCATACCAGCACCCAGCGCCGCCGCCATTGGTTCTTCAATTAAATACACATCACGTGCACCTGCACCAACCGCACTTTCTTTAATAGCACGACGCTCAACCTGAGTAGCGCCACAAGGCACACAAATAAGCACTTTAGGGCTTGGAGAGAAAAAACCAGATTTAAGGACTTTGCGAATGAAGTGCTGTAGCATTTTTTCAGTGACTTTAAAGTCGGCAATAACGCCATCCTTCATAGGGCGAATTGCTTCAATACTACCAGGCGTTCTACCCAGCATATTTTTGGCATCTTGACCAACAGCAATAACAGTTGATTCTAACGAGCCTCGATCATTGCGAATAGCCACAACAGAGGGTTCGTTTAAAACGACTGCGCCATCCATATGGATCAATGTATTAGCGGTGCCTAAATCGATAGAAAGGTTCTGACCTTTAAAAAAATCAAACATAAAAATTCCTGATTAAATATTAGATAAAATAAAGAGATATAATACTATAAATAATTAAAGATTCATTGATAAAAATATGAAAATTCAACAAGAACATGTGATTCAAAGTGTTTGTAATGCTTTGCAATATATTTCATATTATCACGCACCTGATTTTATTCGTTCAATGACCCATGCTTACGAAAAAGAAACACATCAATCTGCTAAAAATGCCATTGCTCAAATTTTAATTAATTCCAAAATGTCAGCCCTGGGCCAGCGCCCAATGTGTCAAGATACAGGCATTGTTAATGTGTTTGTTGAAGTGGGTATGGATGTTACTTGGGAGGCGGAGTTGTCTTTAGAAGATATGATTAACGAAGGAGTTAGGCAAGCCTACACCAGTTCTGATAATCCACTACGTGCTTCAATTGTTGAAGACCCTTTATTTGCTAGAACCAATACTAAAGATAACACGCCTGCCGTTATTCACATGAAAGTAGTAAAAGGCAATACTGTTGACTTTATCGTTGCAGCCAAAGGTTGTGGCTCTGAAAATAAAGCTAAATTTTCCGTATTACAGCCCGATGACAACGTTTCTGACTGGGTGTTAAAAACCATTCCAACGATGGGTGCAGGCTGGTGTCCACCAGGTATTATTGGCATTGGTGTCGGCGGTACTGCTGAAAAAGCCATGCTCATGGCTAAACAAAGCTTGATGGATCCAATTAATATTACTGAAGTCGCTCAAAAAACCAACCCAACCAAGGTGGAACAATTGCGCTTAGATTTAATGGATAAAATTAATGATTTGGGTATTGGCGCCCAAGGTTTGGGCGGGTTAACCACGGTGTTAGATGTTAAGATTCAAGATCACCCAACCCATGCGACCTCACAGCCGGTTGCTATGATTCCAAATTGCGCTGCGACGCGCCACTTGCATTTTTCCATGGATGGCTCAGGCGTGGCTGAACTGCCAGAAGTTGATATGAGTATTTATCCTGATTTGGAAATGGATTATTCCCAATATAAACAGGTTGATCTGAATACATTGACTCGTGAGCAAATGAGCGATTGGAATATCGGTGATACTTTGCTGCTTACCGGTACGATTATCACTGGACGTGATGCTGCACATTCACGCCTTCAACAAATGTTAGATAATGGCGAAGGATTGCCAAAGGGTGTGGATTTTGATAACAAATTTATTTATTATGTTGGCCCGGTTGATGCGGTGGGCGATGAAGTGATCGGCCCTGCAGGGCCTACTACTGCCACACGTATGGATAAATTTACCGATATGATGTTAGAAAATACAAACATCCTAGGCATGATTGGTAAGGCTGAGCGTGGTCAAGCCACCATACAAAGTATTAAAAAACACAAAGCCAGTTATTTGATTGCAGTTGGTGGTGCGGCATATCTTATTTCTAAATCAATTAAAAGCGCTAAAAAAATCGCCTTTGAAGAGATGGGAATGGAAGCCATTTACGAATTAGAGGTAAAAGATATGCCGGTAACCGTTGCTGTGGATAGTGAAGGGCATAATATTCATAGTATTTTTCAAAACGTTCAAGTAATTTCTGACTAAAGTATAATTACCCCTGAAGTTGGTCGGATGGTCGCTGGGCGTTTACGTTCAGAGGAAAGTCCGGGCTCCATAGAGCAAAGTGCTAGCTAACAGCTAGGTAGGGTGACCTAATGGAAAGTGCTGCAGAAATTTAAACCGCCTGTCTCGATAGGTAAGGGTGAGAAGGTGCGGTAAGAGCGCACCGCGCGTTTGGTGACAACCGTGGCAAGGTAAACCCCACTTGGAGCAAGCTCAAATAGGCTACCATTGATGCGGCTCGCATAAGGTAGCGGGTAGAGTGCTAAAGGTATTTGGCAACAAATATCGTAGATGAATGACTATCTATTACAGAACCCGGCTTACAGATCGACTTCACCTCTTTTTACTTCGTCTTTTTCTTTTCTGCTGTGTTATTTTCTACGCTCAATTAGTTATATAGTTAATCTATATTCCTTCAATCGCATTGAAAATGCCTTGCAGAAAAGAAAAATACTCGTAAATATAGTATTTATCACTTATTCGCTATTTTGTTGTAGAATAGGGTTATGTGGATAAATTGTAAAATATTTTTTGTGATTTTATTGGGTATGTCACTCAATGCTTATGCTGATAAAGAGATACTTTTTACTGATAAAAATATAACTATTTATGCTGATAACACAGTGGTTTATGCCGATGGCAGTGTGCCAGTATTTAAACCTTCAAGCACTTGGGTGGAGGAGGATTTTTTCACGCAACAAGAAAAATACTGTGAAGTAGATTCTAAGTATGTCGATAAACTTAAGAAAGGTTTAAAAACTAAAGTACAACAATAAAGTCTATTTTATTTGTGCAATCACTGCACGATCATTGTTGTTGTAGTCTTTGAAGATTTTAATATTGTGGAATTTTTCACTTAATAAATTGACAATTTTTTCTTGTTGATCAAAACCATGCTCAAGTAATAAATAACCTTCTTTATTTAGATATTCTGGTGCATTATTAATAATGATGCGTATATCATCTAGACCATCTTCTCCAGCAGTGAGCGCTGTTTGTGGCTCATGAGTTAGGTCGTCTAAATAAGTGTCTCCCTCTTCGATATACGGCGGGTTAGAGATAACAAGATCAAAGGTTTGGTTAGGCACTGCTTCAAACCAACTGCCTTGAGAAAAGCTAATGTTGGTTGTTGCATTTTTTTTAGCCACGTTAAGTGCTGCTTGGGAAAAATCTGTTGCACTTATTTTCCAGCGTGGATTTATATCAGCCAAAGTGACAGCGATAACACCACTACCGGTGCCTAAGTCCAGCACCGTATGTTTTTGATTTTTTTTGAATAAATTAAGTGTGATGTCGATCAATAACTCCGTCTCTGGACGGGGGATTAGAGTGTCTTTTGTAACTTTAAAGTCAAGATGGTAAAAACCTTTTTTGCCACTAAGATAAGCAAAAGGCATGCCTTGTTCTCGTTGTTTAATAAAACTCGAAAGCCGTTCTTGTTGTTTGGTGTTTAAAGTGTAATCGCTTTGTGCGTAAAGCTCAGTGTTGGATTTTTCCAACACCAAAGACAAAAGTGGTGCAATATCAATTGCACCACTTTTTAAGTAGTCTTGAACAGTTTGCAAAGCTTTATAGGTTGACGGTACTTAATCCTAGTGATTTCCAAGAATTCATACCACCACGGTAGTATTTTAGTTTTGCAGCAGGATAACCATACTTAAGTAAGGCGTTAATAGCAGCCGGTGTTTGGCCACACCAAACGCCATTGCAATACATAACTAAGGTTTTAGCATATGAGAAATCATAAACATCGTCCACCTGAACACCAAGTTGGTCTTCCATAATCTCAAGTGCTTTCTCTTTGTTTTTAAATCTTGTATAAGGAATATTAACTGCTGTTGGAATGCCGCCCGAGATTACTGGCCAGTTAGGTGTGCGTGTATCGATCACTAAAATTGTATCGTCACCTGCTGATCTTTGTTTGACATATTCAATAACATCAAGCTCACCAATGGTGTCAACTGCATGTGGTGCAAATGGATGCATTTTTTGAATTTTTCCACGGGCTGTTTTTACATAAAAACTCGAGATTTCATTGTCTCTATCTTGGTCTCTTTGTAGTTTGACTACCTCGCCTTGGTGAGTAATATCAATTGATACAACACCGGGTGAAATAAAAACCTCTTTAGTTACTTCACCTTCAGCGTTAACACCAATCGCCATTAAACTGGTTAATAATAAAATTAGTTTTTTCATGGTTTCTCTCCTCTTATTTAAGTTTTTTTAAATCAATGAAATTTTTTACAGCAACAATCAGCCCTAAACCAATAAACGCCCCCGGCGGCAAAACTGCCAACAAAGTACCTTGATAATTATCAAAGACTGTAACGCTTAGTGTATCACCCAAGCTACCGAGTAGCAAGCTAGATTGGTCAAACAATGTGCCGGCGCCAATCAGTTCACGCATTGCACCTAATAGAATCAACACCAACGAAAAACCAATACCCATCATTAGGCCGTCGAGCGCTGATTTACCCCAAGTATTTTTGCTGGCATACGCCTCTGCCCTGCCTAGAATGGCACAATTGGTTACAATCAGTGGCACAAAAATACCTAAAATTAAATACAAATCATAAAAATAGGATTGCATTAATAATTCAACAATGGTCACAAATGATGCGATCAGTAAAACAAAAATAGGGATGCGCACTTCTTTCGAGACGTGATGACGAAAGATAGAGATTGTTGTGTTTGAAGCAACCAACACAAAGGTTGTAGCTAACCCAAGTGCGATAGAATTAACCACATTGTTGGTGACTGCTAATAGTGGACATAGGCCTAATAATGCAACCAAGGCTTGGTTGTTATTCCACAAGCCGTTTTTTGCAATTTTGATGTAATCTTCCATAAGGCTTGATTATATCAAGCTATACAGAAGATAGGGGCTTAGTGCTTTTAAGAAAAAGCTATCTCGTTATTGACAACATCGGCATTGATAGTTGACCCAGGCAAAAACTCTCCAGCAAGTATTTTTTGAGAAAGTGGATTCTCTAAAAGCTGCTGAATAGTTCTTTTGAGTGGTCTAGCGCCAAATACAGGGTCATAACCCCTGTCAACAATCAGAGCTATTGCTTGATCACTGAGTGACAACTTAAGTTCTAAATCAGCAAGGCGAGACTGTAGTATTTCGATTTGAATCTTGGCAATGCCAGAAATTTGATCTTTACCCAAACTATCAAAGGTGACAATTTCATCGATACGATTGACAAACTCAGGGCGGAAATGTTCACCAACAATTTTCATTAATTCGGCTGACATATCTTTACCTGGGTTGTCTTGAATCAGATGCGAGCCTAGATTTGAAGTCATTACAATTACGGTATTTTTAAAGTCAACTGTTCGACCTTGGCCATCAGTTAAGCGACCATCATCAAGCACTTGTAAAAGCACATTGAACACATCGGGATGGGCTTTTTCTACTTCATCTAATAAAATGATAGAGTAAGGCTTGCGACGCACAGCTTCGGTTAATACACCGCCTTGCTCATAGCCTACATAACCCGGAGGTGCGCCAATCAAACGAGAAACCGAATGTTTTTCCATAAACTCACTCATGTCCACTCGTACAATTGCTTGCTCGGTATCAAATAAAAAATCTGCTAATGCTTTAGTAAGCTCAGTTTTACCCACACCAGTAGGGCCCATAAATAAAAATGAACCATCAGGACGATTAGGATCAGACAAACCTGCACGTGAACGACGCACAGCATCAGAAATTACTTTAACTGCTTTATCTTGTCCAACTAAACGCTTATGAATGATACTTTCCATTTGTAAAAGCTTGTCCTTTTCACCTTCCATCATTTTGTCAACAGGGATACCTGTCCAGCGCGCAACAATATGGGCAATTTCATCTTCAGTAACTTTATTACGAAGTAGGGTCATATCTTGCCCATCATCAGATTCAGCCTGGATGATTTTGGCTTCAAGTTCAGGAATTTTTCCATATTGAAGTTCACTCATTTTTGCCAAATCATTATTGCGATGTGCCAATTCAAAATCAGTTTTAGCTTGTTCCAATTCTTCTTTTAAATGTTGTGCGCCTTGCACCACAGATTTTTCTTTTTTCCAGATTTCTTCAAAATCGCTGTATTCTTTTTCAAGCTTATTAATGGTTTTTTCTAATTCCTTAAATCGCTCTTTACTTGATTTATCCTTTTCTTTCTTTAGCGCCATGCGTTCAATTTTTAGCTGCACTAATTTACGGTCAAGTTTATCCATTGATTCAGGTTTTGAATCAATCTCCATGCGAATTTGTGACGCAGCCTCATCAATCAAATCAATGGCTTTATCGGGTAATTGTCTATCGGTGATGTAGCGTGTTGAATAAGTAACCGCAGCAATAATTGCAGGATCGGTAATTTCTACACCATGATGAACTTCGTATTTTTCCTTTAGTCCACGCAAGATCGCAATCGTATCTTCTCGGGTGGGTTCATCAACTAGTACTTTTTGAAAGCGACGCTCCATGGCAGAGTCTTTTTCAATATGTTCACGATATTCATTTAACGTAGTTGCACCCATGCAATGCAAATCACCACGTGCCAGTGCTGGTTTAAGCATGTTTCCAGCATCCATAGATCCTTCACCTTTTCCTGCACCCATCATTGTATGTAATTCATCGATAAACAATATTACTTGACCATTTTCTGCTTCAAGATCATTTAGCACGGCTTTCATTCTTTCTTCAAATTCGCCTTTATATTTTGCACCCGCAACTAGTGCTGCCATATCTAAAGAGAGTAAGCGCTTACCTTTAATGCCCTCTGGCACTTCATTATTGATAATGCGTTGCGCTAAACCTTCAGCAATCGCAGTTTTACCAACACCTGGCTCACCAATGAGTACTGGGTTGTTTTTAGTACGACGCTGCAATACTTGAATGGCACGACGAATTTCACCATCACGACCAATAACAGGATCTAGCTTCCCATCAATTGCCAGTTGAGTTAAATCTTGTGTGTATTTGTTTAGTGCGTCTCTTTGTGTTTCTGCATTTTGATCATTCACGCTTTGTCCTCCTCTAAGGGTATCAATTGCAGCGCTTAAGTCTTGTTGGTTAGCACCACAATCTTTTAAAATTTTACTAGCGGCATCATTACTTTGAATCACAGCCAGTAGAAACAATTCGGTTGATAAGTAGCTGTCATTTTTGTCACTCGCCAACTTATCAACTTGGTTTAATAATCGTAATAAATTTTGTGAAATATTAATATCACCATTAGGGTTTGTTACTTTTGCCAAGCCATCAATCGCTTGATCGAATTGCAGTTTGAGTTTGGCTAAATCCACACTAGTTTGAGATAGTAGGTTTCTAACGCTACTTTCACCATTCTCACTCATAGTTTTTAAAACATGGATAGGCTCAATTACACTGTTATTTTTTGCAACTGCAATAGATTGGGCGGCACTTAAATCTTGTTGAAATTGTGAAGTTAATTTATTAATATCCATAATTTACTTTACGTTCTTTTTATTAAGTTAATCTCTATTTATGGGATGATTACTACTTTTCAAGTGCATAAATAAAATATTATGTTAAATTTAGTATTGTTCGAACCAGAGATTCCAAATAACACTGGTAGCCTAATTCGACTCTCGGCAAATATGGGTGCAAACCTGCATTTAATTAAACCCTTCGGTTTTGAGATTACCGATAAACGCCTTAGACGTGCAGGGCTTGACTATAAAGAGTTGGCAAAAGTAACTGAATATGAAAATTTTGAAGATTATTTAGCCAAAGCCAAGCCTGATCGATTGTTTGCAGTAAGCTCGAAGGTGAAAACAAGCTATACAGATATTGAATACCAGAGCGGGGATTCATTTTTGTTTGGCCCAGAAACACGAGGATTGCCACAAGAAATACTAGACCAATATCAAGGGGTTACTTTACCAATGCAAGCAGGGTCGCGTAGTTTGAATCTTTCTAATTGTGTGTCGATTGTGGCCTATGAGGCTTGGCGCCAGCTTGATTTTATTCAACTTAAAAAATAGAAAAGAACAAAACCAGTGTTGGTAACAAGCCCAATTAAGGGAATGCTAAAGTGATAGCATTGAACATTTTTATTAGGGTTTGGATATTTTTTCTTGATGCTTAATAATGCAAGATGCATTAATGAAAAAATAATCAAAATAAACAAACTGGTTAATTCTGCTAGCGTCATGATTGGCAGCCAGAGCGCCAAAATATAAATAATCAATGTAATGACAATGGTCGCATGAATTGGGGTTTTGGTGTTGTTATTGATTTTTCCTAATATTTCAGGCAGCCATTTTTGCTGACTCATGCCGTACAATACTCGAGAAGCCATGATGATCTGTATCAGTGCGCCGTTAATAATA
>Ga0233440_1004258_pt1 | contig 10198 bp, 6 predicted proteins | sample SI_123_September_5_FD_182791 | JGI IMG/M metagenome (GOLD analysis project Ga0233440, IMG submission 182791) | Seawater microbial communities from Saanich Inlet, British Columbia, Canada - SI_123_September2016_120_MG | ecosystem: Environmental > Aquatic > Marine > Inlet | place: Canada: British...
TCATTAGGATCAACACTAAAACTGGTAAATGGTGTCATTACACTATAATCGACACTTAAGGTAATGATCTCGTCACGTAAGGCCAGTGCTTCAGCTGACTCCGGAAAAAGAGCGTAATATTGAATGAGTAAGTTCTCGATCTTTTTCTTAGCCCATATTTTTGGCAAAAATTGATAATTCACATTGGCACTATCAGATAATGCTAAGGGGTAGGTATATGAAACCGGTTGACCAAAAGCATGACCAGCCAGAGTGATATCCACAGGTACAGCCTCATTATAACGACCGGCAACGATCATTTGTTGACCCTGATATAAGCTTGGTAAGGGATAAGGGAAAGCTTCGCTGATGACCTGGGGTGAAAAGGTCATTGATGTATTCAATAGGACCGGGTTTTTGATTCTCAGATAAAAATCGGTAATTCGATCTTCTAACTCATCGCTACCCAGGAATTCAGCAAGTCCATTGTTCTGGGTAGATAATAAAGTCAATAGCTGTTCATTTATATATGCGCCTATCCCAAATGAAAACACCATGATATCTGACTCATTTGTAAGCATGAGGTCGCGGACATGATTAAGGATTCCCTGAGTGTCAGTGATACCTGATGTTGCTTCACCATCAGTAAAAAATATAATGATGTTCGCTGTACTATCATTGGAGGCTGAGAATTGCGGGATTGCTGTCCCGAAAGCACCAGAAATGTTGGTAGAACCGCTTGCATTAAGTGTTGAAATATAGGTCAGAGCTGCTTGTTGATTTGCGGCATTAAAATCTACATGGGAAGTCTGGAATGATGATATATCTGAAGAAAAATCAACAATATTAAACTTATCGCCTTCGTTTAGATGATCCACTATAAACGTAGCTGCATTACGAGCTTGAACCATCTTATCCCCGCCCATACTACCAGATCTATCAATAATCAGGGAGAAAACTTTATTGATTACATCCGTATTATTTCCAGGATCAGGTTCTGCCACAAAAACAAAAAATCCACGACCGCCCTCATCCGGGATGAGTGAGTCAGGCAAAAGAGTACTTAAGCCGAAGAGACCAAGCTCAGTTTGACTTAAGCTGTATTGGATGTCGTAATCTGCAGAAGCGATTGATTCATATTCTGTAAAGTCCAAATATGCCAGATGCCCATCATTGTAAAGGGAATCAGCCGAGCGATCTGACCAGATAAGACTTTCAATCGTCCGCGCCGAGTTTATTGTGAAATCTATATGCTGGTAGTCCATGTAAGTGTTTTGGATAAGGGTATAGTCATTTGGATAATTGAAGTGTACACTCCCAAACTCGTATGGTAATAAATTCACATAAGTAAGTTCAACAACGACAATTGAATCTTTTAGCAGGGGCTGTTCAATGTCAAAGTACAGCGGACTTGCACCCAAATACTGCGCCAGGTTATAATCCATCTCACTCCCACCTCCACCAGGCAGGGTGGTGTCCTGTGGGGTAGGCTCAATTATAGCCTCATACCATCGATTATTTACAAGCCATTTTAGAGAGGTTGCACTCTCAGACTCTGTCAGGGGAAACGCAAATTTATAATTTTGATCTGAACCTAGTTCATTTTTAAACCGTTGCGTGGTTTTAATGACAGCAACCTGGTTTTCTACTACGACTTCAACAGAGCTTGAAATTAATCTGAAATAGGTTCCGTCTGTGGCATTGACAACACACACACCATTTGCGAATAAATTTGAGCTAAATACGCCAAGCACCATAATGAGCTTAATTAAGTTTTTCATGAAATGCCCCCTTTTGATTGCTGGATAATAACCACAATTACCTAGCTTCCGCAAATGTAGACATAATAGACAAATATCCAAAGGGTAAGCGTGATATTGATTGAGTCTTTGCTTGTGCCGACAGAAAGTGACTCTTCAGGTCTTCGTTTTCTGTCCTTCGATCCTTCGACGGGCACTTCGACGAGCTCAGTGTGACGAAAACTGCGGTCAGGTATAAACATCCTTTGCGTTCGGAGCCTGTCCTGAACTTAGCCGAAGGGCGTTCTCTGCGGTTAGGTTTTTGCTTTGCCCTAATTTGGAGATTCTTCGGTCACCTTCGGTTCCTCAGAAAGACGCATCAATGGAAGTTTGGTGCCTGGGGCAGTAAAGACGCAATGCATTGCGTCTCTCCAAGTAGGGATTCAACCGTGCTGTGATAGGCTGGCTTTCAAATCATTAACATTTTTCTGTGTGATTCGTTCGACTAAAAGGTCATATTTGCCTTTAACAGCTGAAGCTGGAATAAACGGTAAAGAGAAAGACACAGGACTATGATACAAAATAAGAAATTGGCAATTCTGGGAACAGGTAACATTGGTATGTCCATCGTGGATGGATTGCTGGACTCAGGTGAATTTCAGGCAGAGAATATTTTTCTCACCCGCCGCAGAGTCAATCGTCTGGATAAATACGCAGAACTAGGTATTCAAGTGGCAGGGGATAATCTTGAAGCAGTAAAATTTGCAGATACACTCATTCTAGCCGTGGAACCCCAACAGATGGATGAACTGCTCTCCCAGATCAAACCCGGTTTGGATATTGGACGTCATACCCTGATCTCTGTGGTCACTGGTGTTTCCATCCAACAGATCGTTGATGGTACAGTTCAAGGTATTGCCGTCGTACGCGCCATGCCCAATACAGCCATCTCTTTACGTCAATCCATAACCAGCCTGGCCTCTGTCAATCGTGATGGTGAAGAGTTGAAGATCGCTGAATCCATTTTTAATACGGTGGGGAAAACCGTGAAGATCGAAGAAGAGCTCATGGGTGCTGCAACTGCCTTAGGTGCCTGCGGGATTGCCTTCTTTCTCCGTGCGATTCGCGCCGCATCTCAAGGTGGGATCGAGATCGGTTTTCACTCCAAGAAATCGCTCATGATTGCTGCCCAGGTGGCCAAAGGCGCCGCTGAGCTGATCCTGGAGATGGATCAACATCCAGAATCAGAGATCGATAAGGTGACTACACCACGTGGTGTTACTATAGCGGGATTGAATCAAATGGAGCATGCAGGTTTTAGTTCTGCTATGATCAAAGGGATTGTTACCTCTGCTGAGCAAGCTTCGGGGATTTATAAGAAGGGTTAATTTCCAATCACAATTTGGTTTGTCAGGATATCATTAGCACCCGACTGAAGTCGGGTGTTTTTGTTAATACGAAGAAATTGGTAACCGTTTTAACGGTTTTAGCAAGGCAACCGTTAAAACTCCCCGAATTTATTTGTGTTTTGACCACCCGACTGAAGTCGGGTGTTAGAGATACCACTTCGGCAGGCTGTAGTCTACGCTCTCTCCTTCCCTTCGACAGGCTGCATTTCGGCGAGCTCAATGTCCAGCCTAATCTTAGCTTAAGGTATCCACCAAATACTGCCTGAATTCAGCATAAGAGGTTGACATCTGAGTCGCCTGTTTTTCGCGATCCAGGTATTTTGCCAACTGGGCAGGGATTTCCAGCTTGCTGCCGATGATGGGTTCTACACTTTCCGGGAATTTCGCCGGATGGGCCGTTGAGACAACCACTCCTTGCCAGGTGTCGCCACCCTGTTTTCGCTGGTATTCACGCATTCCCAACAAACCAACTGCTGTATGTGGATCAGCGATATAGCCGTAAGTATCATAGGTTGATTTGATCATCAATTGGGTCTCAGCATCTGAATAAGACCAGGAATGAAAATCAGCACGAATTGCCTCTAGATCGCCGTCATAGAGGTACTTGATCCGAGCCAGGTTGCTGGGATCGCCCACATCCATGGCATTTGACATGGTATGTAAAGAAGGCCTGGCATGAACCTCCCCTGTCTCCAGATATTCTGGGAAGACAGCATTCACATTGGTGGCCGCAATAAAATGACTGATAGGAATCCCCATGCGTTTGGCCAACAAGCCAGCTGTGATATTTCCAAAATTTCCACAGGGCACGGAAAAGATAATATCCTTGCCCAAGCCCATGAGTTGTCCCGTGGCCCAGGCGTAATAAAAGGTTTGAGGGATCAAGCGGGCAATATTGATGGAGTTGGCAGATGAGAGTAGATGTTCTTGTCTTAATTCCTGATCTGCGAAGGCCGCTTTCACCATGCGCTGACAGTCATCAAAGGTGCCATCTATCTCAAGTGCAGTAATGTTTTGTCCTTGAGTGGTCAGTTGTTTCTCCTGACTGGGACTGACTTTGCCGCTTGGATAAAGAATGATGACCCGAATTCCCGGAACTCCCAGAAAGCCGCTGGCCACAGCACTGCCAGTGTCACCAGAGGTAGCAACAAGGATGGTTAATTCTTGTGACTCCCCTCGCATGAGATATGACATGAGTTGGGCCATAAATCGAGCGCCAAAGTCTTTAAAGGCCATGGTAGGACCATGAAAGGTCTCTAGAACAGATACCTGATCTGATAATTTGCTCAGCTTCACATCAATTTTCATGGATTCGTTGACAATCTGTTCAAGATCTTTGGCTGGAATATCATCTGCAAGAAAAGCACTGGTGATTTTTAGGGCGATTTCTTGAAAATTAAGGTTTGGTAAATGAGTTAAAAACTCAGGATCTAAGCTTGGGATGTGTTCAGGGAGATAGAGACCACCATCTCGTGCCATGCCTTCCAGGACGGCTTCTTTGAGGGATGCTTTTAGGTCTGATTTATTGGTACTGATGAATTTCATGGGGTTCTTCCGTCTTCGTTTTATGCTTCGTCTGACACTTCGACGAGCTCAGTGTGACGAACTCGGGATGACCTGTTCTGTGTGACGATTCCAGTCTTTACTCTTTCCTTCGCGCGGGCTTCGAGAGCCTCAGCCACCGCTTCAGGGTCATGTGCTTCAGTCATGTGGAGGGCAACAAACCCGGTCACTGAGCTTGCCGAAGTGTTCTCGAAAAGTCCGGCTTTGATTGATAAGTTTCATGCATCAACATCTAGGATTCTTGCGCCTTGCTGGCTGATCCGGGAGATATAGAGATCACTACCCATTCCCCCATTCTGAAAGGTATTGGTCATGGCCTGCCCTACTTCTTGAGCAATCCTGAGAGATGGACACAAGGCGAACATGGATGGACCGGAACCGGATATGCCACAACCGAGAGCGCCACTTTTGAGCGCGGCTTCCTTCACCTCAGCATAGCCTGGTATGAGTTTAGACCGGTGAGGTTCGGCTAGTTCATCAACCATGGAACGAGAGATGAGATCCAGATCATTGTTGGCAAGACCCAGAACAAATCCAGCGGCGTGCCCCATTTGGCGAGTCGCCGTTTTCATGGATACGTTTTCAGGTAAAATTCCACGGGCATCTTTGGTTTTGATCTGCATATGAGGGTGGACAATGGCACAGGACAAATTTTCCGGTACTGAGACAGATACTACATCCAGCGGCTCAATACAGCGCACCAAACTGAAACCACCCAGGAGACAAGGCGCTGCATTATCAGCATGTGGGCTGCCTGTGGCCATTTTCTCGCTGGCAATAACAAAGGGTAATAAGTCCAGGGCAGATAAATTCAATTCCAGAAGCTCATTCACTGCGGCTACGGCTGCAGCTGCACTGGAGGCGCTGGAGCCCATTCCACCTACAATGGGAACACCCTTTTTAATCACAAGATCGAGCCCCTGGTGAATGTCATATTTCTGCATCAAAGCTTGAATGGCGACACCAGCTGTGTTTTTATCGGGATCCGTGGGTAATTCGCTATAGGCGCCTTCAAGAGGTGCTATTCGGAGACCTGGTTGGTCAGACAAACTGCAAATGACCGTGTCTCCCGGTTCTTCCAGTGCGAATCCAAAGATATCGAAACCGCTTGTTGCATTTGCCACCGTTGCCGGGGCGAACGCTTTTACCGATCTATTCACTTGATAAATCCTTTTTTAACCAGCAATTCAGCCGCTAGAATAGCTCCTCCGGCTGCACCTCGGATGGTATTATGGGAAAGTGCCACAAACTTGTAATCAAAAACCGAATCTTCACGCAATCTGCCCACCGTCACTGCCATCCCCTTGTCATTCATGACATCCAGTTTTGGCTGGGGTCGCATCTCATCATCAGTATAGATAATGGCCTGCGCAGGCGCAAAAGGCAGATCCAGGTCTTGAGGAACAGAGCTGAATGCCTTCCAGATTTTCAAAATTTCATCTCGATTTGGAGCCTGTTTGGCAAATTTGATATTCAAAACAGCTGTATGACCATCCAATACAGGCACCCGAGTGGTAGTTGCGCTGATTTTGAGATGTTCATTACTTATGATGCCTTTTTCACCTACGGTACCGAAAACTTTCAAAGGTTCATTCTCAGTCTTGGCTTCTTCACCCATAATATTGGGCGTAATATTCTCCACCATGGTCTCGGAATGTATGATCTTGTAGCCGCCACCAGAAAGAGCCTGTAACGTGGTTACAATAATTTGATCAACTGTGTGCCCGGCTTGCTCCAGCGCGTAAATCGGTGTGAGATAGGATTGGATGGAGCAATTGGGTTTGGAAATAACAAAACCATCTCTAAATCCCCTATTTTGCTGCTGAATGGGAATCATATCGGTATGTGAATGATTGATCTCAGGGATAAATATAGGCACATCATCTGTCCAGCGATTGGCTGAGCTATTACTTACAAAGGGATAATCCTGTTTTGCATATTCAAATTCCAGTTTGCGGGTATCATCTTTATCAGGAAGATCCATGGCTGAAAAAACACAAGCTACAGAGTCAGGCATAGCCTTCATATCTCGTACATCCCGAATCGTCAGATTTGCGATGCGACTTGGGATATCATTTTCCGGAAACCAGCGTCCCTCAACAGCTTCGGCATAGGTCTTACCTGCTGATCTGGGTGAGGCCGCTACATCAACAATCTCAAACCAGGGATGATTCGCCAGTAGATTGACATAATTTTGACCCACCATGCCAGTGGCACCCAGGATACTGACGGGAATTTTCTGATTGTTACTCATATCAATAATTCTCTAAAAGAAGGTATCATGCAACACTTGCATGACCTGCGTTACATCGTTTTTTGCCACAACGATGGAAATATTTCGTTCTGATGACCCCTGGGCAATGGCCACTACATTGACTTGAATATCTCCTAGGACACTAAATACTTGGCCAGCTATTCCGGGAATTCGGCGCATATGGTCACCCACCACAGCCACAATACATAATTTGTCCTCGACCATTATCTTGGCGATATGCTTCTGACTTAATTCAGTCTTAAACTCTAGTTCAAGCGCCTTTTTCGCTATCTGTGCATTGTCCGGTTCCACAGCAAAACAGATAGAATGCTCACTGGAGGCCAATGAGATCAGCATGACGCCTACATTTGCATTGGCAATGGTAGTAAATATTCTGCCGGTAAGACCGGTCTTACCAACCATACCACTGCCCTGGATACGAATCAAAGAAATGCTATCCAGACTGGAGATACCTGTGATATATTTATCCGTTTTCCCGCCGATTCGATCAATAGCCGTGCCTGGAAATTCAGGATTAAAGGTATTCTTGATCCGGATTGGAATATCCAGCTGCATGGCGGGCTGGATGGTAGGCGGGAATAGTACCTTCGCCCCAAAGTGGGACATTTCCATGGCTTCTTCATAGGTCATTTCCAATATGGGATGCGCCTTTTCAACCTGTTTTGGGTTGGCGGTCATGATCCCATCAACATCAGTCCATATCTCTATTTCAGCAACCTTGAGTGCAGCACCAATAATGGCAGCCGTAAAATCCGAGCCACTACGTCCCAGAAGTGTGGTTTCACCATCAATGTTCGTGGCAATAAATCCGGTAACGACCTGGACTTTATCACGATTCTTATATCGTTTTCTGATCTTTGAGTTGGTGACTTTGAAATCAACCTCAGCCGAGCCATAGGCGCTATCTGTCCTGATCACTTTCCTGGCGTCCAGATATTCAGCATCAACCCCATTTGAATTCAAATAGGCTGAAATGATCCGCGCTGAGAGGCGTTCGCCATAACTGAGGATCTGATTGAATGATTTTGGAGCAAGATCCTTGACCAGAGAAACACCATAGAGAATATCCGACAATCTTGAGACGTATTTATCAACCACTTTCATGGCATCACGATGTGCATCACCACTAATGAGGGTGTTTACCATGTCCAAATGGATACTGGTGTATTCAGTCAGATCTTGTTTATAGCTAAGATCACCTTTTTCAGCTTTGTGGGCTGCAGCGGTTAAAAGATCCGTTATACCACCAAAGGCCGAGACAACCACGGAGATGTCATCCTTCGCCTTGGCAGCTTTTATGATGTCGGTAACATTTTTAACCAGCTCCGGGGTCTTTATGGATGAGCCACCAAATTTTAGTACTTTCATGATTCTATTTAGGTCCGTACTTCTTTATAGTTAACAATACTAGTTAATAAATCGGCGACGCATATAAGAGATCTAATCGCGCACTAAGGAGGTCGTTGAGGTTCTCGAAACGTTTTATCCTATGTGACAATAATACGGGCTTCGAGAGCCTCAGCCTCCGGTAAAAATAGTCATTTTTATAAATAGTAGCCACCATATTTATTTACGCCAACGACTGCAATCTAAGAGACTGATGTAAGGAAATGACTATATTTAGGCAATCTTCCATGAACCAGGTCAAAATACATGGATTGCATCTTTTGAGTAATTTCACCACGTCCCCCATTACCAACCTCTCTAGCATCAATTTCGCGAATAGGCGTTACCTCGCTGGCAGTTCCAGTAAAGAAGGCCTCATCAGCACTTAAAAGTTGACCCAATGACAAACGACCGACTTTGACTCTGATGCCATTATCACGAGCCAGACCAATGATGGTTTCACGGGTGATTCCCATGAGAATTGAGGAATCCTCTTCATTGGTGTAGATCACGCCATTTTTCACGAGAAAAATATTCTGTCCGGCTCCTTCAGCGATGGTGCCTTCCTGGTTAAGCAGCAGGGCTTCATCAAAACCCTTGGTCTTGGCATCCTGAACAGCCAGCATGGAATTGATATATTGCCCATTGGCCTTCGCTACCGTAGGCAGTGAACTGGAGTGAAACTTCCGCCAGGGTGAAACCGTAATTCTAACCCCTTTTTCAAGAGCTTCCTGTCCCAGATAGGCGCCCCAATCAAATGCCCCAATGGAAAACATAACAGGACAGTCTTTAGGATGAACACCCAGACTATCGTAACCGTAAAAGGTTACCGGTCTGATGTAGCCATTCTCAATGCCGTTTGCTTTGACGATATCAATGCAAGCCTGAACAATCTCTTCCTGTGTGTAAGGCATGTTAATTTGATAGATCTTGGTAGAGGTAAACATGCGTTGTATATGATCTTCAAGTCGAAACAATGCCGGACCATTTTCAGTTTGATAACATTTAATACCTTCAAAAACACCACTCCCATAATGAATACCATGAGACATCACGTGAGTGGTGGCTTGATCCCATGGAACAATTTTTCCGTTAAACCATATTTTTTCGCAATGAGCAGGCATCTCATTCTCCCTCTTTTTGACTATGTAAATTTGTAATGTTCGATTTCATTAATTTATAATTCAAACTATCCACCAGGGCTTGCCAACTGGCTTCAATTATGTTTTCTGAGACTCCAACGGTAGACCAGCTCTCATTTCTATCAGAGCTTTCAACCAATACACGTACACCGGCACTGGTTCCATCACGGCCATTCAAGACGCGCACTTTATAATCGGTCAAGTGGACATCCTGAAGTTCAGGATAGAATCTCACCAGAGCCTTCTGTAAGGCTTTGTTCAAGGCGTTTACCGGACCAACACCATCAGCCGCAGTATGCTCAATATCACCATTGACAGCCACTTTCAACATGGCATCGGCTCGATTATGCGAATCTCGTTCATAACTGACGATGACGCGTGAGTCCACGACCTCAAAGAAGGGCGTAAACGTACCCATTTGCTGACGAAGAATCAATTCAAAGGAGGCTTCAGCAGCTTCAAACTGATAACCGCTATGCTCCATTTTCTTAATATGCCTAACTACATCACCGGGTAATCGTTTATCGCCATCGGCCATGGATATATCCAGTTCTTCTGCCTTGTAGCGAATGTTGCTCTGACCGGAAAGATCAGAAATAAGCACTCGCTGATGGCTACCAACAGTGGCAGGATCAATATGCTCATACATCCGGCTGTCCTTCATCACAGCGCTGACATGAATGCCACCTTTATGTGCGAATGCTG
>Ga0233440_1004301_pt1 | contig 10115 bp, 14 predicted proteins | sample SI_123_September_5_FD_182791 | JGI IMG/M metagenome (GOLD analysis project Ga0233440, IMG submission 182791) | Seawater microbial communities from Saanich Inlet, British Columbia, Canada - SI_123_September2016_120_MG | ecosystem: Environmental > Aquatic > Marine > Inlet | place: Canada: British...
TAGCAGGAGAAGTTGTAAGAGCTACTTCGGTAGCCTGACTTTGTCGATAGCTTGATCCATCTCACTATTGCTTATGGGGAATTTTTGAATCCCCTTGCTTTAGCTATGGGGAGTATGTCAAACGTTCTTGTCAATACAAAGGCATTAGTGATGATGGACACGCCACGTTTGATGATAGTGTTACTTTGCCTACGATTGATATCACACTAACAGAAAAGATTCATGGTAGTCAAAATGGTGTATGTTACAATCATGTAGATGGTATGTGGACACAATCAAAAAAACAAATAACAACACCTGAAAAAGACAACGCCGGTTCTTCGTCTTTTTGTACAGGAAGAGAAGATGTTCTAGTACAAATCATAGAAAATATTGCGGAAGAGCATAGTATCAATTTATCAAAACATGGAATTGCACTATTTGGTGAATTCTGTGGGGGTAATATACAAAAACTAAGCGCGGTAACATCATTAGACAAAAGACTTATTTTATTTAGATATTGTAAAGTGTTTCCTATTGAACCTACTACCAATGATTTGGGGGAAGAAGTTGCTAATTTTTGGGTTGTGACTTCACACAAGGGGATTAACTGCTCTAACAACGAAAATGGTATCTACAATATCATGGATTTCCCAACGTACAATGTAAGTATAGATTTCAACACACCTACATTGTCCTACAATAGCATTATCGAGATGGTAGAAAATGATATTGAACCTAATTCACCGGTAGGTAATCAATTTGGTGTTGATGGTAATGTTGGTGAAGGTGTTGTCTTAGAATTTATGAGAGATAATGTGTTGTACCGTGCAAAAATCAAGGGGGAGAAACATTCAAATAGTAAAGTAAAAGTGTTGAAACCCGTGGATGATGAAAAAGAGCAAGCAAAGATTGATTTTGTCAATTATGCGGTTCCTCCTAGATTAGAACAAGCACTTGTGGAGTCAATGGATATTGTTAATGGTGGCACACCTGATATTAAAAAAACTGGAGATTTTATCAGATGGTTGATTAATGATATCATTAAAGAAGAGTCCGATGTATTAGTGGAGAAAGGAATTGTACCAAAGGACATTAATTCTTTAGTTTCTAAAATGGGAAGAAATTGGCTAATAAACAAAATAAATCAAGTTTAAGCTAGATTTAAGCAACAAACTTTTATAATTATATAAACAAAAGAGAAGGAACTTGATATGACAACAACTAGATTATATAAACTAAAAGAGAGGTACACTAATATGTTTAATATAAAAAACATGGAAAACGTAGGAAGTACTGTATTCATTCACCGTATTGGGGATAAACAAATATATGTTAGTTTATCAAAGAGAGGTGTTACATTTTATAGGGCTGGTGAGTTGAATAATGTTACCATGTCTTGGGGAGAACTTAGATATAATTTTATCGATGTTTGTGTTGATATCAAAAATGGGTGTTATTTTGGAGTGACACAATTCGACAAACCCACAAGACAAAATAAAAAACTTTGTCTTCCCACATTAGTTAGAAATTTAAAAGAAGACTTTGATTTGACAGGTGATAATAATAGAGTATTGTCGCTTTTTGTTGTTGGGTTAGGATTGTGTTCTCGTCTCACCATCAACTTACGAAAGTTTGGTAATGGTATACTTTCGTATGAATTTGCGACCAAAGACCTGCCAAATTTCATTAACACGAAAGAATATAGAAAAAGTATTATGTTAATTGCATATTTAGATGATTATGCTAAAATGTTTAAAAAAGGACAATAAGATGAGAAAAGTATTCAGTTTTTAGGATTAATGGGTGATGTTACTATATCATGGGAACCAAATAACGATGAGAGAATGAGTAAAAGAGTACAAGAATTGATGGATAGTGTTATTATGAGTTGATGATAAAAATGTTTGATACAATGGTTAAGAGAAAAGGTAAAGGGGAATTTGAGCAATACACATTGTCTAACCCTAGTGTGATGTTAGAGTATATAAATAAAAAAAGGAGTTCAACTATGATTTATTTACTCACAAAAATATTTGCCATTGTTTATATTCCATTGTTTGTAGTTCTTTACTATCACTCGTTTTATATACTATTGTACACATTAATTATCTATATATTGTGGTACATCATCACATGGTTTGTAGAGTTTATGACATCCACAATCATAAAAACTATTTTTTAAACTTCTTTATAAAGTCACCAGTAGTTGTAATCAATATATTATTAGTAGTGGTATTATTACTACTACTCTCTTCTTTTTTAGTATCACCAACAAGCTTCATAATTTTAATCTGTGTATCAAAAACATCTTTATAAGAACTACTAAGCAATTTAGTACTTGTATTAACGCTAGATATAAGGATAGAATAGCTTTCTAGCATATCAGGTGATATATCTTCCCCTGACATGAGTAAACCATCAGTAAGGGCGTTTAGTATCTGTCTACCATTTTGTATAGTCTCTAGTAATGTCTCACGTATAAGTTGGAAATCTTGTTGTAATGTATTCATAGCAACTATTTCTTTTGTTACATTGTCAGTTTCTAACACATCAAAAACATCATTACTAACAATCTCTGTCAAGTTGGTTTTGATGATTTCATTTTTAGCCTCTATATGTTTAGTGAAATCACCGCTTATATCTTCGGCTATACCAAATGTCGAAGATATATTATTAAGTTCTTGTATAAGCTTAGAGTTTTTATTGTTTATATCCTCGGTGTTCATTTGGTTGACCTTTTTACTCTTTGTTATTGTCTGTTTTTTCTATATGCTCTTCTATAGGTTCTACATTATATTTTTCAACTTTCTTGGTTAGCCATTTGGTAATCAATTCTGTAGCGGTAACCCCTTTTCCCTTAGCAATATCTACTATAGAGTCGAATAGTTCATCTTCAATGGAAAAATGCTCATCGACAATGGAATCACTAAGCTCATCAATAATACTTAGTCTAGGTACATGAATCAACCCTGTAGTCCTATGTCTTAGGTCTTCTCCGATAAGTTCATCACTCATGATAGTGTTCACTACATCTGTATTTTCAAATATAGGTGTGATTGTCTCTTGGATAAAATCAAAGCCTTTATTTATATATTCTTGTATAGTAACACATTTGGTATCAGACTTCTCTTCGTGTATATCTAATAGTTTTATATATGATTCCGCATCAAAAAGAAGAGAGTCGACTACCACATGAGTACATATACCCTTTTCGCACATCTCACGTGTGTGGTAGAAGAGTTCTGCACCATCGAACATCCTTTGCATATCATCTTCACTCAAACCCTTTATATTGGATTTAAACAACGATTTTGCATCGGCATCATTATGCTCAAAGTGAGAACGAATATCCGAACCTTTACCACCAAAACCAGCACTATAATTATGAAACATAATAGAAGAGTTTTCGTAAGCAATTCTAGTTGCACCAGCACAAAACATAATAGCACCCATAGAGTAAGCATGACTATCTATATAAGTGTATGTGTCTAACGCACCAAACGTATCATTGATTATGTTGATGATTTGCTTACCCTCATCAAGGTAACCACCATTTGATGCTATTCTAATACTAAGAACATCACCATCTTTTGATTTCCTAAGCTCTCTATATATCTGGTGTAGACCGCTTCTTTCTTCCGCAAATTCATTAGTATATAGTGAATAGTGGACAAACCCTTGTTTTTCTATATTAACTATAGGAGAAACATCATCAAGGAATAATGAGTGAAACTCATTTCCTAATGACAACGGTTGTTTTTGTAATTTGTTGAATTCTTCAATGCCAATCTCTTCCATTGATTGCCTTTATTTTTATTTTATTTATATCAAATATAACTACACATTTATAATATTCTAATATATCAACTATGTTTGATATATCTAACTGATTTTTACAATCATGTGTTATAGTTATACCACTATGTTCGTTTGATGTAAAATCTATAGTAGAAGCATTATCCTTGATACAAGTGTTTGTGATACTCCACATTAGAGGTACTAGAACCTTTGGTTGTAATTTTGGTATAGTAGAAAAATCAATACTTTTTGTAAATTTCATATATGGGTGTTTGTGTAACGAATAATCTATTATCGTATCAAAAGTCATCTCCCAATCATTCTTATCTGCATATATTCTACAGTTAATCATTGATGATATTAACATTATACTCTCAATTCCTTTTAGAGACTTACTTAACCCATCGGTAATCCAATCTTCTTCTATATCATCTTCTAACATACCAAATATACTAAAAATTATAGTCAATGGTGTTTTTATATCATGGTTTAACGTATGTCTAATATCTTTGAGAAAATCGTGTTCTTCTCTTAACGTCTTATAAGCAATCTCATTCTTTTTATTTAAAATGGTCAATTCATCAAGAGATTCTGACAGTTGACAATTTTTCACAAATACAGAAATATTTGTAATAAATATTACAAATATTACAACTACAAGAGTTTCTATCATTTGTCTAAAGAGTTCTCAAAGAAATATTTGTCTTGTAATTTCTTAATCTCTTGTTTTATAGTTAATATAGATACATTATCATTCATTTTGTCTAGGATATTTGACATTGCTAGATACTCATCTGTTATAATTCTACCTGTGCCTGTTGTCCCAATTATTTCATTATTCTGATTTCTCAATATATTCTTATGAACTTCTAAATACATCATTTCACCATTGACTTTACCATATTCTAAAAACCGTTTAGGTTGTTCAAACTTAAGTATTTCACTATCAGAGTCACCACAAACAATACCAAATGTGTGATTGTTATCACCAATAATACTTCTTCTAGTACTAGATATATCTGTGTCATTTCTACCTATGGTGTTATCTAATGTAGACGTGAATAACAAACCATCTATTACTGCTTGGTTCGCCCATATATATTGTCCTTCTATATCCTTAGACCAAAAGAAGTCAGGTAATGCATTGCCCATAGACTCTATTGCCGTATTGAACCCTAACTTAACATGGTCTAATTGTTGGTTTTCTATGATAATAGCTACTTCGTCAATTACATCCTTATTTTTCTTAATGTAATTGATTAATATCTTCTTTAATAATTTACTAAACATTTTAACTCCTTATGCTACACTTTGTCTAATTGATGGTATCTCAAAACCAAACGAAGTACCTTTGTTAGAAGTATTTATAATGTACTCATCTCCACCACCAAGAGCTAATGTTGTTTTTGACAGGTATAGCCCTATACCTGTTGTTGGCATCTCGTCTTTGTTTTTAGAAGTGACATCCAATTCAAATATAGTGTCCTCTATCTCCGGAGGTACACCATCTCCATCATCCATGAATTGTATATATGCAATGTCTCCTATGTGTTTTATCAAATGAACTTCTATTCTTGAAGCATTGGCTCTTAATGAATTTTTGGTATGGTTTATCATTATGTGCATTAAATCTTCATTATTTATACCTTTAACTATTAGACCTCTTAGTCTAGTGTCTATTTCGTATTCAAATTTATTCTTTCTAAACAAATCTAGTGTAGCAAATGCTATATTAATAGTATAATACATATCTTTGTCAGCAATAGACACTTTATGCTTTTTATACTCATTCATTCTTTCTAGCACATTGTATATCGAATTTAGTTGTGTCTGTACTATTTCTATGTCCGTGATAGTTTTATTGGTAGCACACGCTTCAAAAATCAAATCATCATCCCCTAGGTCATGGCATACCAATATCATGCGGTCGATGACCCTTTTAGGTATCTTCTCTTTGTGTTTTCTCACTTCATTTACTAACATGGTATAATGGTCTTTTATATCATTAATTATATCATTTATAACAACAAGTGGGGTTTTTAATTCGTGATGTAAATTTTCTGCCAATAACATTAAAGATTTATTGCTCATTATCGTCTCTGTTGCTTTTAAATCACTCATGTTGTTTTTGTCTAGTTTGTCGAAAAATCTATGCATTATAAACATCTTAGCGAATAGTACTATCATTGCTAGTAACAAAGTAAAAAAAAAGATATAAGCAAATGAGATATTATAAGAGAAGACCACAACATCACCATTGATATATCTTGCAAATTCTAAAGTGTCTGTTAATATTATATTATCACATCGTATCAATATAGAATCAATAGGTACTATTTTTGTTTTTATTTCATATGGTTGCATAAAACCCGATGCGCCCATATCCAAATGTTTCTGAATTATTGGTTTATTCATATAATACAACTTATAGAAACTATCTATATTATAATTAAAACTTATAGTTTGCATAATAAATATACCAACAGTAAACAATCCACACATTTGTATAGAAACAGTTTTTAGTTTGTCTTTTAATAGAGTAGAATTTGCTATCATTACACTAACATCCCCAAAATCTTTTTCTTCTTCTTGTTGAAATTGTTGTCTTTGTGTACTATGCAATCGTTGATGTCTATACCTAACACATCATTAGCTTTAATATACTCTATCGATTCGTGTGTAATAGTACATCCACTATAAAATATATATTTACATTCTTTACAAAAAATAGCAAGATGGCTTGCTATATCAATACCATCAAGTACTATACTTTTCCCTAAATATATATTCCTTCCTCCGATTATAATATCAAGGAATGCGTAATCTATAAATAAACCATTGTTTATAGCATCAATAGCGGTGAACCCAGCAAGTTCACCATGCACAACTATTATGTTGTACTTCTGTTTGTGCATCATGTTTAAAGATACTAGCTCTTCGTTTGATAAAGTAGATATGAAAGTCCTATCGTTTTTGTCTAGTAAATTGAAATCACCCGCATTTAATTTATCACTTAATAATATCATACCCTCTATTTCTTTTTTTGTTACTTTTGTTGCGTACTCGTTGTCATCTACTATAAGAATAGTCTTGGTACAAGGGGGATTTTTGTAGTCTATTGTTGGTATGGTATCGTAGTTATCGTTTGTTTTTATAGATTCGATTGGTAGAAAATCTATATCATCAGGGATTTTTCGTATTTGTGGGGTTTTAAAAAATAATAGTTTTAATAGTTTTAATAGTTTTAACATAAATACCTCCGATTAAAAAAGTATTTATGTTAGTTGTTTAACCTATTTGTTTAGTTGTAGAGAACCCTAGTAAATCATCAAGTGAATCGTTGCTAGGAGCATATCATTTTTGTTCCTTCTCTTTGTTTGTTCCTAAGTATAACAACTTTGAGATTAAATCTAGCTTACTTAAAAATAGATTTGTCTACAAATTCTAAAGCATAACCATCTTGTTTAACAGCTTCAATACAAATCTCTTGTGTTTGTTCTTTAACATATTGTAAAGCATAACCATCTTGTTTAACAGCTTCAATACAAATCTCTTGTGTTTGATCTTTAACATATTCTAAAGCATAACCATTTTGTTTAACAGCGATTAAACACATCTCTTCGTTTTGTTCTTTGACAAATTTTAAAGCTTCACCATCTTGTTTAACAGCTTCAATACAAATCTCTTGTGTTTGCTCTTTACCATATCGTAAAGCATAACCATTTTGTTTAACAGCGATTAAACAAATAGCTTCATTTTGCTCTTTAACAAATTGTAAAGCATAACCATTTTGTTTAACAGCTTCAATACAAATCTCTTGTGTTTGTTCTTTAACAAATTGTAAAGCATAACCATTTTGTTTAACAGCTTCAATACAAATCTCTTGTGTTTGATCTTTAACATATTCTAAAGCATAACCATTTTGTTTAACAGCTTCAATACAAATCTCTTGTGTTTGTTCTTTAACATATTGTAAAGCATAACCATTTTGTTTAACAGCGATTAAACAAATAGCTTCATTTTGCTCTTTAACATATTGTAAAGCATAACCATTTTGTTTAACAGCGATTAAACAAATAGCTTCATTTTGCTCTTTAACAAATTGTAAAGCATAACCATCTTGTTTAACAGCGATTAAACAAATAGCTTTATTTTGCTCTTTAGCAAATTTTAAAGCATAACCATCTTGTTTTACTGCTTCTAAGTCTTTATCTACTAATTTTGTCTCTTTTAAAAATTCTTGGTATGTCATCTTTTTCCTTCTCTTTGTTTGTTTCTAAGTATAACAACTATAAACTTAAATCTAGCTTAAACTATCACCATTAGATAGTCTAAATCTATCTAACATATCGAATGGATAAGGAGTTGATGTCATACACAAATCACTATCAATGACATCAACAAGTTTATAGATAGTCTTGTAATTGCCTAGGTATAGAGTACAACCTCGTCTATGTATACAAGATACACTCATGCAATATTCTTTATCATCTTCTAAATTTTCTAACGGTTTCTCCAGCATATTTTTTCCTTTTTTATAAGTCTGAGAATAGACTAAGTTGTTTTATTGATTTTGGGTTGTATTGTTCGTTTATGATTTGTGAACATTTGTTTAGTGACAAACCTGTACTAATAGTATCATCAATTACTAAGACATTTTTATTGTACATTGTATTGTAGTCCTTGTTCTTATTGATTTTGAATATATTTGTTTCAAATTTGTCTATAATTTTTTTATCTTTGGGGAAAAATTTTGATTCAAAGTAATCCCCCATTTTAGAAAACCCATCTTCTATTTTGGTCATTTGTTTATTAGAGAAACCAGACCAAGGCATATCATCGATGATATCTGATTTTAATCTCTTTACCACGCAATGATTAATGATATTTTTTGCTTTATTGTTATTCATCAAATGATTACCTAGCTCTTTTACCAATGGGTTAGAACTTGGCATTACAACTATAGTATCAAACACTCCTATTTTAGTAATAATATCATCTATCCTATCAAATATAGCATTTCTATCTTCTGTAGAGATTTTCCATGATTTGATAGACTTTAGTGCATACACCAATGGGTTACCATCAGATACTCTAAATTCGTTCGATTTTTTACGCTTAAATAACATAATAGTTTCTACACCAGAAATTGTTTTATAAGTAGGGTTGTTTTCTATAGAAGTATCCACATTCTCTTCATGATTGTCGTTAAAGGTTACTACTCTATTTTCCACATCAACATCTATCCCCTCAAAAACATAATCACCAAATTCTCTTTTGTTCTCGTATATATCAAACATACAAAATTCTTTATAAGTCATATTTCCACCTTTTCATACAATTCTATACCAAGTAACCTTAATTTAACCTTAAACTAAGATATATGTCTACTCATCAAGGCTATAGCATCTTCTAAAATAGTACTAGGTTCATTTAATGGTTTAACCTCTTTAGTTTCTAAATTGATATCAAACATCTGAACCTTATTTACTGGTTTATACGACAAATTACACACGCTTGCGTTGACTCTAATAATACCATTAGCAACACATTGACCATATTGTTCATGTATATGACCGAATACGTGCATTTTTAAGTTTGGTCTTTTTTCTATAATAGATTTAAGTTGAGCACAACCCGTGTTAAAATCACGATAATCACTATATACATTATTAACTACATCGAGTATACCCAATGCTGGTGTATGTGTTACCAAAATATCAGTATCTTTTGGTATATTTGAGAACAAATCTAATCTTTGTTTTTCGCTCTTGTTGAATCCCATACCACAGAACGCACTAACCCAAGGAGCACACCAAAATTTTATACCATTTATAGTAACACTTTCGTCTTCTAAGTATATGCTATTGCTCATAGCTTCCTTCTTTTCACTTAGAGACAGCTCATTATCAAAATACTTCTCATGGTTTCCACCACATACTATAATATGTTCTATGTTGGTTCTACCTAACCACAAATTAAATTTTTTAACCTCTTTAGGTTTCCCTTGTGCTGTAAAGTCTCCAGCTACTATCAACATATCCATTTTTGGTAGCTCTATTTTGTTATGATAGCTATGTATATCACTAATTACGCCTATTACCATTCCTCTAATCCTTCTTTTTTACATAATGTGGGATTGTTATTAGTATATAATCTTTCTACTATTTTGTTTACTGCGGTAGCTGATAATAATGATGTATGTTCCATTTCCATAACACATTCCAAATGTGATTTATACGAACTCATATAAATTTTATAAGGAGAATCATCTACATACTTATACAAATCATCATGTGATATTTCCATTTGATAAGTTGCTGTGTTATCATACG
>Ga0233440_1004303_pt1 | contig 10110 bp, 11 predicted proteins | sample SI_123_September_5_FD_182791 | JGI IMG/M metagenome (GOLD analysis project Ga0233440, IMG submission 182791) | Seawater microbial communities from Saanich Inlet, British Columbia, Canada - SI_123_September2016_120_MG | ecosystem: Environmental > Aquatic > Marine > Inlet | place: Canada: British...
GTGAACATTGTTAATATTTAATATGTTTTTAATATTATATATTATAATATTATGTGAAGAAAATAATAAAGTTTTTATTTTAGAATTCAAAGTTAATTTAAATACATTAGGAGCAGATTGAATATAATGAAATATAATAACTCAACCCTCAACAAACTCTATATCAACCTTTAGATTAAGTGAAAGATAAAAATATTTCCTTAAATCACTCAAAGATCATTTGGATTTAAATTGCATTAAATTAAATAATTCCTCTATTGAAAGTACTAATTCTTTTCAATATCATAAATTATTAAATTTACCCATAATAATTCACATTATTTTCATTTCATTAGATGAGACTGTAGATTTTAGATACAGCATATTTATATGTTTTTTTACAATAAAGTCTTCTTTCTCTATAATAGAAGTTCTTCTTTTATTTAGGTCATTTTCTCAACATAAAGAAAATGAACTTTTCTTTATATTATTTACATATTTTTCTATATTTATTCATTCAGAGACCATAATATCCTGATTCTGAAATGAATTAATTAAATCCACAGTACACTTTAATCAATTAATATGAAAAAATTCTGTATATCAATTTCAATATGTAGCATCTAATTGAATTCTATAATCTTTCAATAATAAATGAATAGAATGCTCCAATATAGACATATCATCAATATTACAACTAATAATAAATGATTCATCTAAAAGAAAATTTCCCCAAGTCCTTTTCAATGAAAATAATCTCTCCTTAAAAGATGTTGTTTTTCATATTTTAAACATCTTTCTACTTTCATGTACTAATATATAAATATTTGCTTTTTTCATATTATTTTATTTATTTATTATATATTGTTGAAATTGAAATCTGAACCTTATACTATCTACTTCTCATCTCCAATTTTTAGATACAACTTCTTTTTTTAATTGATCTTCAGAAAAATTAGAAATTATCATTTTATATATTTTTTCTACCTTCATACTCTTCGAAAATTGACCTTTTAGGAATTTTTATTTAAAATTGTAGAGATACTAAAATTAATATTATTAATTGTTTTTCAATATCGAATCTCTTCAAAGTTAAGTTTAATACTAAATAAATGCTTTAAATCTTTTTGAATATTATATAAAATTCTCCTTTTAAAATCAAAATATCTTTCATACTCATAATTAATTAGTAATAATAATCTTAAATCATTATAACTAATTGAAAAAACATTAGTTTTAATATCCCTATTTATGAAAAATAAGAAAAATATAGTTTTTACATTTTTAATATTCATTACTTTAAAGAAAGGAATATTTTTAGTATATAAAAGATTTTTTTCGTAATTCTTTAATTTAAAACAAATACATCAAGAACCTTGACTATATGAAAATCTAGAAAGCCCTAAATTATTTATAGCCCTAAAATATTCTGTATACTTCTTATTTCCTAATTTTATAAACTTCATTAATAATCTATTAGATATTTTATATAGATTAAATCATGGATATTCATTTTCTATTAGAAGAAATAATAATAAAAGTTTGTATTCATATTTATTATTTTTATATACATTCTCAAGATATATAACATCTTTTTGGGATATCTTTTCAAGTAAATCCTCATTTATAAACTTAACTTTCTCTCAATTTACAAAAATATTAGAAGTATGTAATTCCTTAATATCACCCTCATCTTTTAATATCTTCTTTCCACTGGTAGTATTTATTCATTTACTTAGAATAATACTTTTATTAGCAAAATTATTACATATAGAAAGAGTAGATGAAAGTCAATCGATTATAAAAAATTCTGTATATCCATTTCAATATTTAGGATCTAATTTAATTCTATAATCTTTTAAAACAATATGAATCATATTTTCTAATTTATTTACATCATCTAAATCACAAGTTAATAAATAAGAATCTTCCAGAAGAAAATCTCACCATGTATTTTTTAGTGAATAAATTCTATCTTTTAATGATATAGTCTTTCAGATTTTAAACATTTTTCAATCAGAATGAATTAGTATATATATGTATGCTTTTTTCATATTCTTTTATTTATTTAATATTTCACTTTATATAATCTGAGGCAATTCTTGATTTAATTAATAAATCTTTATCTTGAAGAGTACTTCCAACCTTATATTGTGTCATTAAAGAATCTTGTTTATCTAATGTTAAAGAATTAAACCAGTCTCTAAACTCTTTCTTTCTAGTATTTGTATTATTTCTTTCTTCATCTTCTTTATTATCACTTTTCCTCTTATCTTTTTCTATATCTAAATCTATCTCAGACTTAATTATACCTGAATGCTCCATTAATATATTAAAAGTATAAGCTCACATATTTTTAATGGTTCATGTTTTATATTTTTTTTCTATTCATTCCAAAATCTTATCTAAATTATTAACATCCTGATATTTATCAATTACTTTTTCAGCTTGATTAGGGGATAATAAAAATGTATTTTGTAATAAAGTAAAATATTTAATATGAAGATCATCTTCTATTTTTTCTTTGATTATATTAGTATCTTTCTTTAATTTTATATATATTTTAATATCTGAAATAGATCTACCTATTTTTTTAAAAGCAAATTCAATATATAAATCCGTTTTTTCATTTATTTCTTTTGTGGCTCTCTTAATTATATCTCTATTTAAATTTTTAAATTCAATATATTCATCTTCTCATAGTCATAATAAAGATCTAAAAGTAACTATATTCATAAAAGGAGTTTCTCATTCTTTTCTTTTTTTATCAAGATAATCTACACATAATTCATAAAACACTAAAGTATATTTACTATCAAATTTATTTTGCATAGTTAATTTAATATTTATATACATTTCAGGACTATATAATCTTTCTCTTAACTGAGGTCAAAATGAGTAATAAATAGTATTACCTTGTATACGAGGCTCTACTAATAAATTCATAACTCACCAGTCAATTTTTTTATCTTTTCATAATATATCCCACTCAACTTCAACTCTAGATAAAGCTCTAAGAGAGTTTTTTATATAATCTATATTTTTACTATCAAAACCTAAAGTGTCTGTTAATTCATCAATTTGCATTGAATATACATCAGTTGTAGGTAAATCATTATATGCATTAGCTAATAACACATTCCAACATTTTCTTTGCAATAAAGATACCTTATTAGATATATGTATAGCAGAACTATGTTTTATTAAATCAGAATTTTTATTTATCATAACTAAATTTTAAAAAGTAATATGAGTCAATTATATAGTTAAGGTGTTATAATGCAAATCTTTTTTATCACTTCAATTATAGAATATAATTTATACATCATCACCTTTAAAATACTATAGGTGAGAGTATATTATAGATAAATACTATAACAATGGCTTAATATAAGGAATATATAAGTATGGAAAATGATTTTCCCCATAAACTCTCACCTTTAAGTGTTATAGGTGAGAGTTTATTATAGATAAGCACTACAATAATGGCTTAAAATAAGGAATATATAAGCATAAAAATAACTTTTCCCCATAAACTATCACCTTTCCCCATAAACTATCACCTTTAAGTATTATATATATTCCAATTTTCTTTTAATATAGGGAATAATAGTATATTATCCCCCATAAACTATCACCTTTAAGTGTTATAGGTGATAGTTTATTATAGATAAGCACTACAATAATGGCTTAAAATAAAGAATACATAAGCATAAGAAATGACTTTCCCCATAAACCATCACCTTTCCCCATAAACCATCACCTTAACCCCCATAAACCATCACCTTAACCCCCATAAACCATCACCTTAACCCCCATAAACCATCACCTTTCCTGCTTATTCTCCCTTACTTTAAGCCAATAAAAAAGCCCTAAAATATATAAAACTATTAAAATATATAAAACGACGTTAATAATAATTAATATTTTAAAAAAATACAAAGAAGATTGTTTTTATCGTAAAAATACATTTTTCTGATAGAATATTAAATTTTACATCAAAAATTTAATATAAAATTAATATAGGGTTAGTAAACTAATATAGTATTTTTTATTATACATATATTTTATTAATATAAGAACAATGACTATGATCACAAAAGAAGTAAAATTAGAGGTTTGAAAAATTTATATCAAATGATTAATGGAATATGATTTTATTTTTCATCTTACAAAACTAGAAACCCTTATTAAAAGATTAAAAAATGGCTCACAATACCCATTTAGATGAGTTTTAGAATTATCAACATATATAGATAAACTAACTATAGATACAGAAAAAAGAAAAGATTTACTTAATATATTAAAAGATATCCCTTTAGTAATTTAAAAAATAAAATATAGATTTTGTAAATCTATTTTATTGTACAAAAAGGGAATAATATTATAAACTACTTATAATTTTATAAATTTAACCGTGCGACATTCTGTCTATACATAGAAATAATATAATATATTTATTAAAGAAGAAAAAAATTTTGAATAAAAAATCTCCCATAATGTAGAATGATATAAGACATTATAAAATAATATGGAATGTTTTTGAAAAAAGTTTTGCATTATTTTATATATTAAATATAATAAAATGCATAATAATATATAAATCAAAGTATATGGCTTTAAAATGAAAACATGAATTTGCAAGAGAACTTAAAATTTCTCCTAATAAATTAGATCAATTAATGACTTCTAAGTGATTAGAGTATAGAGTAGATATTGTAGATAGAAGAAGATTGATTGTTGATGAAGATGAACAAGAAGAAATAAAATCTCTTTTTAACTAAGACAAAAAAAGAACCAACTAAGATTAGTTGGTTCTCCCCATATAATTCTAAATATTCTTTTTCGAGGAGGACTTTTAGAATTACAACACAAAATAATTAACAAAAAAGATAATGTAGTGTTTTTTTTAGTTGTTAATTACCTATGCATTATATAGGAATTACCATTTTTTGCAAATCTTTTTTGTAAAAAATGTGTTGATTATGGGGAAAAAATAATTTTTAATTAATTTTTTCCTTTTTTTTATATGAAAATATTTACTAAATATAAATTCCTAAACAGATTTGCTAGAATTCCTAGAACTATTTTCACCAGTTCTAAGGGATTAAATCTATCTATGTCTGAGTTAGATGCTATATTTAAATTATTAAATTTCGATATAAATAATACAAATATTACTCCAAATCTTACATTATTATCAGAAAGAGCAGGTACTTCTATAAGAACTTTTCAAAGAACTTTCTCTAAATTAAAGGAAAAAGAGTTACTTTCAATAGAGCAATTAAAAAATAACGAAGGTAAATTTTGAACTAATTCATATAATTTATCATGATTAATATCAAAAATAGAACTACTTTCTAGTAATCAATTAGCTTTTCAGTTTGATTCAGAAGGGGTTTTTTGAGCAGAATCTAGTCTTTTATATACACAATGATTTATTGCTGTACCTAAACATTAGATTTTTTTCAAAAAGAATTAGATCTAGATACTAAAGAAATTATTTTCTTAAAATATTTATTATGATTTATTGATGATTCATGAATAGCTGAAATATCATTGAATTATACATCAAAAACAACACCACTAACAAGAAGGTCATTACAAAGGATAATAAATACTTTAACTGAAAAGAAACTGATCATAATAAAAGAGCAGTATCATTGAAGAAGTAAAATAAGGACTAGGAATAGATATGACATCAAACCATTACTATGAAAATTAAATCAATTAGAGAAGAAAAAAGTAGAAAATAAATTAATAGAACAATGAAAATGGAAAGATTATAAAAGAGAATATAAATCAATTAATAATACATATGATCCATCTCTTCCTAAGAGTAAGCCAAAAATAGTTAATAAAGAAAGAGTATTGTTTTTAGAAAATGAAATAAGAAGACTTCAACCAGAATTATTATCTAAATATTCAGAAACAGCAGAATTAATAAGAGAGTATCAATCAGAACTTAGCCTTTTAAAGCATTCAACAGTAGACAATAGTATATGAACATTAATTTGAGATAGATTTGAAATTCTATCAAAATCAAGGGAAGAACCAAGAAGAGTAGAAGAAAAGTGTCCGGAGCATGTAATAAAGGCAAAATTTATATGTGATAAATTGAGATGAAATTGGAATAAGAGTTCTAATTTTTATATTAAATCTGTATTACTGTTGCCTAATACTGTAGATAGATTTGTTTCAACAGCATATGAAAAAGCTAGAAAAAAGGAATGTTATTTTACTACTTCTGTAAGTAAAGAATTTAGAAAACTTAAACTTGTTAACTCTTAATTTAAAAAAAATATGAATAGAATAATATGAATTACATTTGAAACTCCTTCAGTAAAAGATTGTATAATGGCTGAATTAGTTATCAAAAACACATCTCTTTTAGAGAATTGAAGAAAGGATTATTTAAAATTGATAAAGGATAGGGAAGGTAGGTTGTTGGGAATTGTTAATAAACTAACTTATGATTATATGTTTATTTCCGAAGACATAGATGTTAAAATTAAAGATAAAATAGTTGAATTGCTTACTTTTAAGAAGAATTAATTTTTTATATTACTAAAAATATTCCCATGCTAACTAAGACTATAGATTTAGATGTTTCAAAAATTTATTTAGAGTGATTAATTGATACACAATTCACTTTTAATATTACGAAAGTAGATACATTAAGAAAAAGATTAAAGAATGGATCTAAATATCCATTTAAATGAATTTTAAGAATATCTACAACTATTGATGAGCTTACATTAGATAATAATAAAAGAAAAGAGCTTATAAGTGTTCTAAATGATATTCCAGAGGTGTTATAGTTTCCACTTAGAATAATATATAGTAACTATCTACATTATGAAAAAATATATTTTAATAATAAAAGGTTTATTTTATTATTATTACAAGATTATAAAACATTATTTAATACAAACACATAAAATGAAAAAATATGATTTAAGAATACTAAGTGATTTACATGCACTTAATTATTGGCTATTGCCAGGCGTCTTTACTATTAGTAATAATAATGAAGAAAGAAAAATAGCTCTTCAGATAAGGAAAACTAAGGAAATAGTTTACTTGTTCAATAAAAGTAAACACCTAACAGAATTAGATTTATTAGATTTAATGATTGGGTATAAAAAGAATAATCCTGATAGAGACTATGTAAGATGAAGAAGTAAGTGAACAGTTGTAGAAAAAGTAAAGGAATTACAATATATTTAATAAAAAATTATGAAATTAGAAAAAAGTCCAAATCAAGAAATGCAAAAAGAATTATCAACTGAACTATTATTAAATTGAAAAGTTGTATTATATAAACAAAAGATATTATCTATTTATGGTAACACAGAAGAAGAGATAGAAATTTTATCAAGATTATGAGATGAGAGAGATTCTCCGGATATTCACTTTAATCATGTTGAGGAAACTACTCAATTAGAGTTTGATTTTATAGTTTTCAGAAAAGTCATAGCATTATATGTGGAATGACATTTAGAATATAATAAAATTCATGTAAATATACATCCTTTTACATTAATTGATGAAAATTTTGAGAATAGACTGGAGTGAATATTTAAAGCATATAATTTTAATGATTTTGAGAAATTATCTTTTGAAATATTAGAAGAATGAAGAATGGATAATATTTATTCATTGAATAAAAATATTAATTTTTTAAGGAGAAAGAGAATAGAGGTATGATTAGATGATTTTCCTAATCATAATAATGCAGATTTATTGCCATTGATAGATAATTTAGATTTTGTTAAGATAGATAAAAGTTTTATCTTATCACTGAATGATGTAAATAAAGATACTATAAGAGATGTGATACAGCAATTAGTTACAGATATTAACAGATTCCATCCTAATGTGAAAATTATTATCGAATGAATAGAGGATTTGAGATGTTATAATTATATTATGAGTAATATATATTGAATTGATTCTGTTCAATGATATTTATTTGGTCAGCCTAATGAAATAGGAGCTTAGAGATTATTTTCTAAGTTTTTTTGTATAAACATGAAAACAACCTATACTTTCCTGAGAGAAGTTATTTTTTCAATACTTAATATATTAAAACATGTTTTAATATTATCCTTATTTAAAGCTTATGTTCAATCAAACTTGTATGTAAAAATACTGTAAACTAATTTTTAGTTTACAGTATTTTTTATACAAGGTCTAAGATTCAACTATTAATTGCACTTTCTTTCACTATTAAAATTTATAATTTTTCAAAAATCCAATTTCATTATAATTGTAATTATATTCTGAATATATTCCTAGTAGTTCTTGAATCTTACTTTTAATTTCTTTATATTTTTCATCTTGTATATCTAAGCTATAATATACATTTCTTCATACTTTGTTTTCAGTAATAATATTTCAAAGTAATTCCTTTTCTTTATCTAATATTTTAAAAAATGCTCTTTCTCATATTTTAAGTTTTTTTGTATAGGTAATTTCTAAGTCTTTAGTTTTAAATCTTTCTCATTCATGAAACCCTTTTAATATTGTTATATCATAATCTTTTAATATTTTTTTCTTTATACTAGATAATTCATTATGTAATATATATAAAGCACTTAATATAAGGGAAGAATAACCTAGATCTTCAAAAGTATGGAATAAGGGTTTTCTAATAGTTTTCAAGTATATTTGGCTTATATATCTATCTTGTTGTAAATAGTATCAATGACTAGCTGATAGAGAGGGTTCAATTCATAGGTTTACTATATATATTTCTTCTAAGACTCTACATATTCTTTTATTACCATTAGAAAATGCATGACAATAATATAATCTAGCATGTAAATAAAAGATATCACTTAAACTACTAATATTTTTAGATAATCATTTTATATTATCTAGGTGTTCTTTAATCAAGTTATGATCTAGAACTAATTTAGTTCATACTTTTATATTATTTTTAGTTCTAAATTTTCAAGAGAAGTATGGATCATATCCATTTAGTTTTCAATAAAATAACTCATCAAGTCCTATTGTTAATCTGTAGTGAAGATCTAAAAGTACTCCATCATCCAAACCATTTTTTTTAATAATTTCAGCTATATTAGATTCAGATATATATTTTATAGTATTTGCTATGTTATAATATTCTAATTTATCATGAAGAGCTTGTAATTGTTTTTGATAATTTTTTTCATAAATACTTAATTGATTTATTTCATCCTTTATATCATTAAAATAATGATCATTTATTTTATCTATTTCTTTTTTTTGTATTTCAATAGCTTCTTTAACTGTTAATGTAGAATATTCAGCTTTACTCATAGCAAAAGAAGTATAAAACCTATAAATAGAGTTTATATTTGTTATACCATATGATATTTTAGAAACATTTTCATATATGTATTCGCTCAATTCTTGTATGTATTTAGTTTTATTTTCCATATCTTTACAAGTTAATAATTTATTGTATACAATATTTATACAAAATGTACATATATTATATCATAAATGAATAAAAAAACAAAACTTTTTTAAAATTAACATAAAACTTTTGTAAAAACTCTGTTTTTTATAAATAAATAAAATACCTTAAAATAGGGAAGAAAAGACTGTCTTTTTACTGAATTTTTTACTGAACTTAAAAATGTATAAAAAACTGAACTTTTTATTTGACATATTTTATTAAATTAATATAATGAATATATAGTTAAAGAAAAAGCACTTTTCAAAACTATGATTTTAATAAATATAACTTATTGAACTATGAAAACAATTACAACAATAATGACAATCGTAACAATTTCGTTATTTGCAATGATGACAAGTTCTAGTGTTTCAGCTGAATTGTCTCCTGAAATGGCTACAGCTATTGAAATATCTAAAAAAGTTGAAGCTAAACAAAAGAGTTTAGCAAAGTCTTTTGGTAAATTTGCTAATAAAATTGTAGCGATGAGTAATGTTGCTATGCAAAATGGAACAGAAAAAAAATTAGAGACTAAATATGAGGGTATTATGATTAGAATAGATAATCTTTTGATTAAACATGCTGATTCTACTTCTATTTATAAATGAATTACATTAAATTTATTAGAAGATTTAAAAGTACTATTCAGAGAAGAAAGTCATAAAATAAATATGTCAGCT
>Ga0233440_1004305_pt1 | contig 10101 bp, 7 predicted proteins | sample SI_123_September_5_FD_182791 | JGI IMG/M metagenome (GOLD analysis project Ga0233440, IMG submission 182791) | Seawater microbial communities from Saanich Inlet, British Columbia, Canada - SI_123_September2016_120_MG | ecosystem: Environmental > Aquatic > Marine > Inlet | place: Canada: British...
CACATCAACTATCCCCCACAAACTATATTGGATATAAAACAGATAAGTAAATACAGAGATGACCAGATCGTAGTTATTACAACGGGCAGCCAGGGAGAGCCGATGTCAGCATTGGTAAGGATGGCTTCCGGCATGCACAAACATGTTAAGATTAAAAAAGGTGACAGCGTGATCCTGTCATCCAAAGATATCCCGGGAAATGAAAAAGCAATTGCCAGTGTTATAAACAGGCTATACCGCAGGGGTGCTGATGTGGTGTATTCAAAAATTGCACAGGTCCATACATCAGGACATGCTCATCAGGAAGAACTTAAATTGATGCTGAATTTGACCAAACCCGAATATTTTATTCCGATTCACGGAGAATACCGGCATTTGGTGGTTCATGCAAGGCTCGTTGAAAAACTTGGTATGCCAAGGGAGAATGTCATTGTAGCTGAAGACGGCAAGGTGATTACCTTTGATGAAGATGGGGGAAGGTTAGAGGGCCGAGTTCAAACTGGTAGAATCCTTGTCGATGGTAAAGGTATCGGCGATGTAGGAAGAAGTGTTTTAAAGGAGAGGCGGGAACTTTCTGAGGGCGGGCTTGTTGTTGTTACCATGATCCTTGATGAGGAGACAGGTGTTGTCCTGTATGGACCGGAATTGATTTCAAAAGGATTTGTTTTTGATGCTGCTACAGGATATCTGGTTGATGATGCCCAGTGTGTTATCCTTGAAATTTTAGAAGACATAGATCCGGGAAGTACAACACGGATTGAACAGATTAAAAAGAAAATGCAAAAAGCCCTGAAACAATACTTTGCTTTTACCATAAACCGCAGACCCTTAATTGTACCGGTGATTGTTGAAGTATGAAAAAAGAACTCTATGGTATACTCCTTTTTTTTTCCATTGTATTAACTGCGGTCAGTCTTTTTTCCTATCATGCCGCAGATCCCTGTGTGTCAAATAATTTTTTCAGTGTTCCAGATAATATTCACAATGCTTTCGGGTTGCTGGGAGCACATTTTGCCGGATTTTTTATTTTTTTGTTCGGTCTGGGTGCGTTTTGGATCCCGTTTGTCTTAGGTCTTGGCAGCGTATGGTTATTAAAGGAAAGATCTGTAAAAATACTCCTGCTGACACTTCTGGGTGGCCTTTTATTAATGATTTGTACGGGCGGCATATTGTTTCTTTTTAAAGACGATTATCCGGTTTTGGGTACAACCATATCTTCCGGTGGTATTATTGGTATTGCTTTTACCTCATTTTTATTAAAATACGCAAATATCACAGGCAGTATTATTGTCCTGTTGTTTTTTCTGATCACAGGTTTTATCCTTGCCACAGGGATATCTGTTATTTCTATTGCTCTGTTTTTAAGGGAAAAAATCTTTGAAGGTTTAAAAATTATAACACATGATTTCAAGGAGTTTCTTGATTTTTTTATAGAAAAATATAAAATTTGGAAGGAAAAAAGAGAGCAGGCTGAAAAACCAATTGACATTACACCCCCCTATATTAAAGAAGAGATCCTTATTAAAATTCCTGAAAAGACTATAGAAAGAGAAGTTTTACCAGATACAAAAGACATTTTTGAGCCGATTATAGTAGAAATGGAAGAAGATTCAGATTTTGTACCGGATATTGAATTTAACGATATTCGGGAGAAAGTTGTATTTAACCTTCCATTGATTTCATTTTTAGATGAGAAAAAGAAAGTTGAAAAAAATATTGATACAGATATGTTGAAAGAAAAAAGCAGAATCCTGGAAAGTAAACTAAATGACTTTAACGTGTTGGGCGAGGTGGTTGAAATACTGCCGGGACCTGTTATAACGACTTTTGAATATAGGCCGGCATCTGGAATTAAAATATCTAAGATTGCAGGTTTGTCTGATGATCTGGCCCTGGCTTTAAGTGCAATAAGCATTCGGATTGTAGCCCCCATACCAGGCCGGGATGTCGTTGGGATTGAAATTCCTAATGAAGAAAGGGAGATTGTTAATTTAAGAGAATTGATGGCATCAAAAGATTTTTCCAGGTCTAAATCAATGCTGACCCTAGGACTTGGAAAAGATCTTCTTGGAAGACCCATGGTGACGAAAATGGATTCCATGCCCCATCTTCTTATTGCAGGTGCAACAGGTACAGGTAAGAGCGTAGGGTTGAATGCCATGATTATCAGCCTTTTGTACAAAGCCACACCAGATGATATTAAAATGATCATGATTGATCCCAAACGAATTGAGCTTTCAGTGTATAATGACATTCCCCATTTGATTTCACCTGTTGTTACTGATATGAAAAAGGCAACCAATGCCCTTTTCTGGGCAGTGAGAGAAATGGAACGGCGGTATGAGCTGCTTGAACAGACAGGGTTTAGAAATATTGTTCAGTACAACAATATGGTAAGATCAAAGAGTAATAAAAAGGTTGAAGATCCTGAAGAAGAAGGTAAAGACCAGTTTAAAAAACTTCCTTATATCGTTGTCATTGTGGATGAACTTGCAGATCTCATGATGGTGGCTTCAAAAGACGTGGAATTTGCATTGACCAGACTTGCCCAAATGGCAAGGGCAGCAGGAATTCATCTTATTATTGCCACACAGAGACCTTCTGTTGATGTTCTAACAGGAAGTATTAAAGCCAATTTCCCAACCCGGATTTCATTTCAGGTATCTTCCAAGGTTGATGCTCGAACTATTTTTGACGGCGGGGGACCTGAGAGTCTCCTTGGAAACGGGGATATGCTGTTCTGCCCTCCTGGAACGGGGAAACTTGTCAGGATTCAGTGCGCCTATATTTCTGAAAAAGAGATTGCCAGGGTAACTAAATTCTTAAAAGACCAGAGATCTCCGGATTATATTGAAGATATTACAATAAGTGACAATGATGAAGGGAAAAAAGAGTTTGATGAATCAGACTATGATGAAAAATATGATGAGGCTGTAGCCCTGGTGACCAAAACCAGACAGGCATCTATTTCTTTTGTTCAACGCCGTCTTAGAATAGGTTATAACAGAGCAGCCAGACTGGTTGAAATGATGGAACATGAACAGATTGTCGGCCCCCAGATCGGTTCAAAGCCCAGAGAAATTCTTGTCAGATCTTATGATGAAGATTGATTTTGATGTATGGGATAAAATCAAGGGCTTTATGGATTCAGATGAAGCCAAAAGGCTCTACCATATAGCTTGTCAAGCTTCAAAAAACGGCCCTGCCCTTGAAATAGGAAGTTATTGCGGAAAATCTGCCTATATAATAGGATCTGCATGTAAAGGGAATGATTCTATTCTCTTTTCCATTGATCACCACAGGGGATCTGAGGAACAGCAGCCCGGTGAAGAGTATTTTGACCCAGATTTGCTTGATACCAGATCTTTAAGCGTGAATACCTTTCCATTTTTTCAGGAAATGATCATAGGTGCAGCCCTTGAAAATACAATAGTGCCAATTGTTGCATCGTCAGACATTGCAGCAAAAATGTGGAAAACACCCATTTCAATGCTGTTCATAGATGGAGGACATTCATTTGATGCATGCAGCAAAGATTATCTTAACTGGGCATGTCATATTAAACCAGGTGGTTTTTTAAAAGCCCTGAAAAAGGAGGGCAGGCCCCTTGGAAGGTATACAAAAACGCAATGGAATCAGGAGAGTATATAGAACTTGAAATGACAAAAACCCTGGGAGTCCTGAAAAGAAAATAAGGAATATATTGTTATGATAGAACCTGTTCTTGAAAAAATAAGAAAATATTATCTGGAATTACTCCCGTTCAACAAGGTTCTTGGTATTGATATTGATCTTTTGGATTATGAGACGGGCCAGGCCGTCACAAGTTTTAATATGACAAAAGATCTTATAGGAAATCCAAAAGCCGGCATACTGCATGGAGGGGTAACAGCATCTGTCATTGATCTAACCGGTGGACTTTCCGCCCTTATTTCCTGTGCAAAATCCCATGAAGGCAAACACCTTGATGTCATTGACGAAAAGCTGACATCCTCTGCCACAATAGACATGCGTGTGGATTATTTAAGACCGGGTAAAGGCCTGTCATTTAAATGTAAAAGCAGGATCATCCGGGCAGGTTCGAGAATTGTTGTTGCCAAAATAGATTTGTATAATGAAAAAGAAACAAGGATTGCCACAGGTACTGCTACCTATCTGATTGCTTGACCCTGATCCACCATCAAGGCACCATCTGCTGCGTTGACTGCGGTCGTTCCTCCCTGCGGAGTATGACTTAGGCCTCAGTCGTCACTCCTTGTCGTCTTGCATCTGGCACCTTGCTGATGGCCAGGGATGGTGCACAACCCATGGCCCAGCAGGCAAACGAAAATTTGATGGTGGATTTGGGTTGAAACTTTTTAAAGTTTCTGTTGAATGAGATCGAATCAACTGGTCTTGAGATCAAAGTTAAGAACGAGGGGTTTAAGTAATTTTTCAATTTTTTTAAAAAACGTGTGTTTTGTCAATCTATATGGAGTTTCGGCTGGAATCCAGCGGCGTTCAATGGTATTTTAAAGGCTCAAGAATTTTGTCCATAGCTTTTCGAGCATCTACTACTGCAGTATATATAAGGTTAGAGTGTTTCTTTTCCTTGATCATGCCATCTGAATCAATTTCCATATAAGAAGGACTAATAGCACCACCAATAGCAAAAATACCATTCCTGTTTGTCTCAAGATAGTCAGAGAGCATCAATAATCGTTCTCCTTCCTTGGCAATTTTACAGATGGCACCAGTACAGGTAATTTGTTGGAGATTTAATGCATCGAAAATAGCAGAGGGACCATGGGTTCCAATACAGGCAATGACATTTTTCATTGGAAAACTCATGCCTTGATATAGATATAAATCATTGCCCTGCTTGGAAGATGTTGTCTGATGGATATAAAGCCTGTCAATTCCATCGGCGTCGACTTCCCCAATTTTGGGAATCGCCTTTTGAAGAATTTTAATATGTCCACCCAATAGCACTTCTTCTCCAAGATCTCTTGCCGTATCTTTATTGATTTCAAAGGTCTCTTTAATGTTTGCCCAATAGACGCTGGTATCGTCATCCTTGGCCTCACGTTTGATTTTTGATAATGATGAAACAACATCGGCGGCAGCATTTCCACCCCCAATAACCAATACATTTATTCCTATATAATCCTCACCATTTTCAATATTTCGGGCAACCGTTTTGGCTTCGCCATATATCCCAAGATCATTTGGAATGTTACTTCCAAATCCCAAAATTATATTCTTAGTCAAATAGGAACCTTTGTCAGTTTTTACGATATAGTCTGGATAACTACCATCAATCTCTTTGAACTCTTCATTATAATGGATATTGAGATTATTGGAAGTCACTACATTTTGAGCTTGCTCGATGTAGGCTTCCACAGGGATTTTTTCAGCCGGGGGTTTTATTTCGTCAACAGGGAAGGGATCTGTATACCGTTTAGGAATAGTCGGGTATACTTTTTTACCTTTTGGATACGTATCAATAATGCCTTGCATGGTGTTGCTGCCTTTTTCTAAAATCAGAAATGATTTTGATTGTTGTTTGGCAATAATAGCAGCAGAAAGACCTCCTGGGCCGGATCCGATAATAACAACATCAAGTTTTGCAGGCATGTGAATTGTTCTCCTTAAATTGAATTCAGTAAATAATTGTAAATCAAACTAACATAAATTATTCATTTTTGTCCATTTTAAAATATTGATTTAAAAGGGATATGGATAAATTATGACCTATTTGAGAAAGCTATTGTGTTTTTTTGTTGTGAGGGGGCATTATTTCTGCTCCATCTTGTCGCCTGGTTTTGCGTTTATCTCAAGGGTATCCATCATATGATGTCTTTGTTGAGGCACGCAGAAAAATAGCAATGTTCATGTTATTCCTGCGTCAAAATTCTTGATGGCACTTATTTTATAGGGGGCGTGTCTAAAAACTATAGGGTGGCTTAAAATGCTTGGAGTTTAGTCTATGGCAGATTTTTTTTTCATTTTTTTTAAGGATTCTTTGAATTCTTCACAAGGATCAGTATACGAAACTCTCTGGGTGAACCAAAGATAATCTGCCTGAGGGGCTTTTTCAAATCCTTCAAGTTCCAGCGGGGCAGCATATTCAGATAGGTCAGATGGTTCGACACTGATTTCCTTTAAAGCGATGTTGACCTGTTTGATGGCCTTATCAATTGCAGCTACCCTGTCAATCACCCCAAGGCCGTACTCGGTATGGCCGCCGCCTATAATGATGACAATTGGCCCTTTGCGATGTTTATAAAGCCTTGTTATGGATAAAGCCATCTGGTCATTTCTTGCCACCCAGGTATCATACAGCCGGGACTGCATTTTTTTATTGCCCATGCCGCAGTGAACCGCTTTGAAAATGGAATACATATAGTCTTTATAATTCTCATCAGCCAATTGAGTTGTAAAAACCTGTTCTTTTTCAATGGGACTTATGCCGGTTATTCCGTTTCTTGTAATTCTTTTTTTTAATGTAGCGGGCAGATCAATCCCTGCAATCTGGAGCTTTTCTTTTTTTGCGATGCTTAAAAGAGAGTAGTAATAATTCCACATCTGATCGGATTGGGTGTCCCATCGCAGTTTTTTTCTCAGATCAGCTTCAATAATTTTTTCTATCTTTTTTGAGTGGGCAGCTTTTCCAGAATCGACAAAATTGAGCAAATCAGAAGTGTCTTCCATGGAAAAAAATTCGAATCCGATCGTAGGAATTAAACCTTGTTCAATTAATGTGTGTATGACTCTTTCCTGAATCTTGTGCTGTTCCGGGTTGTCATGTTTTTCAGAAAGATAGATCACATCATAAAGGCTTATATCCTTGATAAGGGATTCAAAATCAATTTCCCGGCTTGATTCTGTGTTAATGATTTTTCCGATTAAAGAATCTTTTCTCTTGATTGATTTTTGGGTTGTGGCGCAGGATTGTATCAGGAATATGGCAAAAAAAACTATTAAGATAAAAACCAGTCGATTCATTGAAGGCCCCCATTGAAATCAAAAATTATATTTGTTCAGCCCGTTAAAAAAAATATTCCCAAAGCCCTGTCTGATGGATATTTGCAGGAGGTTAAGCAAATAGCCTCGAAACAAATATCCATCAGACAGGGCGGGTTCAAACGCAAAAGTTGAATAATTACCAAAAATTTTATAAACTGGACAGGAGTACAGCCTATCAAATTTTACAATTTTTTAAAATAGAGAACCAGACTTTTTCCCAGGACAGGGTTTAGCAGTTTATCGATGGTATATGTTAATTTTGGTTTTTTCATTAAATCCCATACCAGTAGCCTGTGATAAAGATTTACAGGTTTTGAATCTGTTCTGTTTGGTCCTGCAAAGCACTTGAGCCACCAGAACGGTGCATGGATACTGTGGGCATAATGGGAGGCATAATGCTTTACCCCGAAAGATTCAATTGTTTGTATCAGAGATTTTTTTTTATAGATTTTTACATGCCCCATGTTGGCATTAAAATATTCATCTGATAAAAGCCAGCAGATTTTTTCCGGCCAGAATCTGGGAACACTGACAGCAAGAATTTTTTTGGGCTTTAAAATTCTGACAAGTTCAGATATGGCCCTTGCATCATCCCGTATATGTTCTAAAACTTCAGAACAGATAACAGAATCAAAACTGCTGTTTTTAAACGGCAGCCTTGTTACATCCATACAGGAAAGGTCAACGCTTTTGCAATTAAGATCATTGAAGTTTTTATGAAAAGCCAGTTTGTTTTTGGTTTCAACAAGGCTTTTAAAACCAAAATCACCCCCAACGCAAATAGTGTCTTTTTGTTGACAGGCCTTTATGGTATGTCGACCTTCACCACATCCAATGTCCAGGATCCTGTCATCCGGGCGAATGTCAAGCTTTTTAAAATCAATGGTAATCATTGATAATCTCTCTATAGGCCTCAACAGTCCGGATGGCGGTTTTTTCCCAGGTAAATTCTTTTAATACCCTCTGATATCCTTTTTGGGCAAGTTTTTCGCACTGGGAAGGATCATCCAGTAATTCCAAAATGGCAGATTCCAAGGCCTTTGCATCACCAGGCGGTACAAGTTTTGCCGCATCTCCTGCAACCTCAGGCAAGGCGCCTCCTGTTGTACAGATCACGGGTATCCGGCAGGCCATAGCCTCTCCAACGGGCAGGCCAAAACCTTCATATAACGAAGGCACAACAGCAAGGCTTGCTTTGGCATACTCTTTAACAAAAAGTTTATGATTAATTCGGCCGGTAAATTTAATGTATTGTCCGATCGCTAGCTTTTTAATCAGATTTTCAATTCCGCCATTTTTTTTGGGACTTCCAATGACCACAAGCTTGACCGGCCTTGTTTTTAAAACGCCTTTTATGGCAAAAAGAAGATGATAGAGCCCTTTTAAAGGGGTATCGGCACTATTGGTGACGATTATGCGGTTAGGCTGTTTTCTGATAGTTTCCACAGGATAAAAATTACTTGTATCAATACCAATGGGAATGGTTTTGAATTTTGACTCAGGAATGTTGAATTCCCTGGCAATATCAATTTTCGAACTATTGGAAACAGTTATTATACTGGATAGCTTTTTTGCCACTCTTTTTTGCATATTGATAAATGAATACCATCGAAGGGCCTTGAGCTTTTTTAGAAAAGATTTTGTACTTTGAACGGCAAGCCTTCTGTCCACTGTCATGGGATGATGAATGGTTGCAGTAACTGGCATCCTTTTCGCCAGGGACAAAAGGCCGTAAGAAAGACTCTGATTATCGTGGATGATATCATATGTCTTTTTTGTTTCTTTGAGGTGTTTTTTCATCCTCATTCCAAAGGTCATGGGTTCCGGGTAACCCATTAAGGAGACGTCCAGCCATTCAATCAGGTTGATGGAATCTGCAAGTTCACTTAGGCTTGGTGTTCTGAAAAGGTCTTCTGGGTTATAAAGATCCAGAGTTTTAAGCATGGTCAGTTTTACATGATTATTAAATTTATTATTTACCTGGTTATTTAATAATGGGTCAGGTGGCCCTGCAATGATTTCTACCTTATGGCCAAGGTCGGCAAGGGCATGGCTTAAGTGTCTGATATAGACTCCCTGGCCTCCACAATGCGGGTTACTGCGATAGCTGATCAGGCCTATTTTAAGTGATGAATTCATAGGTATGTCTGGTGCGCCCGGCTGGAATCGAACCAGCGATCTTCAGCTTCGGAGGCTGACGCCTTATCCCCTGGGCTACGAGCGCTAAAATCATAAAATGAAACCTTTGAATAATACTTAAACCATGGCTAATATGCAAGGTCATTATCAAATTTCTCTTTGGCTTCACCGGCTACATAAAGTGAGCCGGCAATACAAATCGCATCTTCTGTATTTGAAGTGTTAATGGCATGGATAACAGCTTCTTTTACATCTTCAATAATAGTGACAGGGCAGGTGGTAAATTTTTGGGCAGCTTCTTTCAATATTGAAGGGTCAAGGCTTCTGTCTATTTTTGCTTTTGTGATAATGATATTTTGAGCACAGGGAACAAGGCTTTTAAGCATTTTTTTATAGGGTTTGTCATCAAGGATGCCAATAACCAGAGTAAGTCTTGTTTTTTCCATTGTTGATAATAAGTATTTGCTAAGCACGCTTGCAGCCTTAAGGTTGTGTGCCCCATCAATTATGACCAGAGGATTTTGTTGGATATGCTCAAGTCTCCCCGGCCATTTGGCAATGGAGAGTCCCTCTTTAACAAGAGTTTCATTAAAATTGTATTTTTTGTCTATCAATTGTAATTTTTCAAAGATCAGTTCACAGGCGGCAAGTGCGAGACTTAAATTGTCTTTTTGATGATCTCCGGGCAGGGGTTTTATAAGTTTGTTAAAGTTTTTGTTCAACCCCTTATATGTATATGTGTTTTGTCTTGGATTTTTTCTGGCAGAAAAATCTTTTTTATATATCAACAGGTCAGCAGATTTTTCTTTAGCAAGTTTTTTTATAACCCCAAGCCCTGAAGGCTGGGACACCCCTGTGACAACGGGTGTGTTTTTTTTGATGATGCCGCCTTTTTCCAAAGCAAGGGCTTGGATGGTACTGCCCAGATAATCTGTATGTTCAATGGACAGGTTG
>Ga0233440_1004306_pt1 | contig 10100 bp, 9 predicted proteins | sample SI_123_September_5_FD_182791 | JGI IMG/M metagenome (GOLD analysis project Ga0233440, IMG submission 182791) | Seawater microbial communities from Saanich Inlet, British Columbia, Canada - SI_123_September2016_120_MG | ecosystem: Environmental > Aquatic > Marine > Inlet | place: Canada: British...
AAAATAGTCGCTTAAGTTGTCATGACCCTAAAAAAATATTAATGAAAATAAAAAAAGTTGATTTGAGTGAAGTGTGTTGCAAAAGTAAGATGAATAAGGGTATGTTTTATAGAGGGAATTAGTAATTTTAATGCGCCAAATGAACAGCTCTTTTTTTAATTTTGTAATATTATAAACTTATAGAGGGCTTCGTAACTTTATAATAATTTAAGGGTTTATTGATAAGAATAAAATGTCACATTCTAAAGTTGAGTCTAAAAAAATAGTTGGATTTGTTGGGCGGCCATCAAGCTTAGGGGGGGGCTGGTAGCTTTCAAGAGAGAATAACAGAAGTATTTATAAATAGAGGGTTGTCGATTGTATATCCAGAAGATAATATTGTTCCAGATGTTATCTTTCTTATAGGAGGTACAAGAAAGATATTTTGGCTGTATAAATGTAAAATTAAAGGAGCTAAAATAATACATAGATTAGACGGCATAAATTGGCGCCATGCCCATTATAATTTTTTCTCAAAAAGAAGATTTGTTTCTATGTATAGAAATTTTAATGTGTTTTTTATAAGGAGTTATTTATCAGATCATATTGTTTATCAGAGTGATTTCGTAAAAAACTGGTGGGAAAGCGAATATTGTTACTTACAAAAGCCTAGTTCAATCATACGTAACGGGGTTGATATTAATAAATTTTACCCAGGTGATTTAGATGCAAAAGAGATAGAGTTGCTGATAGTTGAAGGAAATATAGAAGATGACCGCGTAACTGAACATATAGTGTTTAATTTGTGCAACTCCGGTGCAGTTTATGGTTACCAGCCAAAAGACGTTCAGTGTCTTACAGAGGATATGGCTTTTGGCAATATTGAGAAACTTAATGAAGTAAAAAAATCATATGCTTATGCTAAGAGAGATGCAGAGTTTGCTGTTAAAGAATTAGGTCAAGTGGGGCTAAATGTAAGTATAGCTAGATGCTTTTCTTTTGTTGGAAAATACTTGCCTAGAGATCAGCATTTCGCAATAGGGAATTTTATAGCCGATGGCTTGGCTGGCAGAGACATTAATGTAAAATCAGATAGAAGGGTTTATAGAAGTTATATGTATGCTGATGATCTTGTCAAATGGCTAATGACCTTGGCTAATAATTCCAGCCCAAAGTGTCCTATTTATAATGTTGGGTCAGACAAGGAAGTGGAGATTAGAGTTTTGGCCAATGTTGTTGGAGAAGTTTTTAACGTTGGAATTCAAAGTTCAGAAAGCAATGTGACATGTGTAGATCGTTATATACCCTCTGTGAGAAAAGCTAACAACGAGCTTGGTTTATGTAGAGATTATGAGCTTAATAAATCCATAATAATAAGCACAAGTGATAAGTGAAGGGTGCAGTGAGAGTGGTAAAAAATAAAGAAGTATAGATATTGATATTGATATTGTTAATGCTACAGGCTCTAAAATGAACTATTACTCATTAAATAAGATAGCAGATAATCTAAAATATACACCCCAATTTACTTCATTAGATGGAATTCTTAATTAAATAAAGCATATTTCCAAAAATACACTATGGTTTTTAGAAAAATTATATCCATCCTGGATAGTAAAGATAGAAAAGTAATATTCTTATTTCTTTTAGTTTTAACTTTTATTAAGATAATATCTAAAAAATTGACAGATTCAGGGGTTAGTAGAGAGTTAAACCAGAGGAGTTACCAATGAAAGATAGTATACTTACAGTAGTGTTACCTACCTACAATAGAGCAGAAAGACTAAGAAAAAGTCTATCTAATTATTTAGAAGCACAAGAAAGTGAAAAAATAGAATTTATTATAATTGATAATAATTCAGAAGATAAAACTGTGGAAGTGATCAAGTGGTTTGTAAAAAAATATCCAAATATAAGCCACATACAAAATAAAGTAAATTTAGGTGGGAATAGAAGTCTTTTTAAAGTTTTTTTAGAGGTCACTACAGAATATTTTATGATCTTAGCCGATGACGATTTTATAACAGATGGCTTCTTTAAATTAATTTTAGATTCAATTGAAAAAAATCCTACAGCAGGGGTTATAAATCACGCTCCACAAAATGAAGTTGAATCAGGACAATATAAACAAAATACTATTTTGGCTAAAACAACACTGTTAAAAAAAGGAGTGGAAGCATTTCAAATAACATTTGCTGCATCAGGAGCTATACCTGGAATTGTCTACAAAACAAATGTAATAAATCAAGAGGCCTGGTTATTGGATAACTCTATTTATCCTCAAATTAGACTTGCTACGGAAATTGCAATAAATCATGACGTTCTGTACATTGTATCTAATGAGTCAACATTAATACCAAAAAATGACAACATAAGTCAAAGATGGACATCTAGACCATTAGACTATGGAATTATTGAAAAATTACAAATTTTATTAGATGTGAGTAAAAAACTTCCAGAAATAGAAAGAGAAAATACTATTCAAAAATTATCAGGGAGTCTGTTTTCTTGGGCGTCCAGCATATTTTGTATAATGTATAAAGAAGATAAAGAGCATGCTTTTAAATTTTTTAATGAATTGATAAAGAATAAATTTATACGAAGCTCAAGTTTATTTTGGATAGTTTCCGGAAGAGGTATAGTTTTAAATAAAGAAATAAATTTTCAAGATAAAACAGCATTTATATTAAAATTTGTAATATCTATTTTTAAATCAATCCATAATAAAAATTTGTATGTATCTGGCTTATACTTAATTAATAAGGGAATATATGTTATTAAAAAGAAATAAATTAATTTTTACAGACTCTATAAAGAAAAATAATATAAAGTTTAATTATATTGATGTTGGTGCTAGAGGCGACATATCTTCACCGTGGAAAGAATTAGAAAAAGATACATTAATTGTTGGGTTTGAACCAGATATTATTGAAGCTAAAAGGTTAAATAATATTTTTAAAAGTAGAAAATACTACGGTATAGCTTTATGGAGTAAAAAAACGAATAGGAAAGTTTATATAAATGAATGGGAATCAACATCTTCAATGTATGTTGCTAATAAAAACAAGATTTCATGTTTTGCATCAAAACATTGGACAGGAAGAAAAGAAAAATTGATAGTAGATGTTGACTGCGATACTTTAGATGAAGTATTAAAAAAAGATAAAATTATTCCAGATTTTATAAAAATAGATACACAAGGCGCAGAACTTGAAATTCTTAAGGGAGCAGAAGATTTACTTAAAGAATATAGTCCGATTGTAACATGTGAAACATGGTGCTATGAAGTTTATAAAGATGCACCGATGATGCATGAAGTGATAGCTTATATGGATTCTCTTGGATATCAAGTTTTTGATATGGAGCTTGCTGCGGCATGGAGACATACAGATAATATGAAGTCTGGTAAGCAAAAGACTATCGGATATGAAATTTTATTTGTTAAAAAATATGAAAACATTAATATGGCACATGAACAACAGTTAATAAAACTTGCTCTTTTGTTGGAACTATATGGATATAGAGATTATGCATATTTTTTACTAAAAGACATGCGTAGTCTAGTAATTCAAGAGATAAAGAATAGTCTTTTAGTTAATGATAAGAAAGAATCAAAATTTCTTATTAAAGTGATATTTAAAATAATTCAAAGGTGTTTTGGTTTTTGGTACAAAATATATCCAAATATAAGATACTGATAAGGGAGAAATAAAATTCTAATTTCAATAGTTAATAATATCATTGGCAAAACAAGGTTTGAGTTGAAAAAGTTTTTAAAAAAAGAGTCTTTTAAAAGTGATGAAGAAGTTCAAAGTATAGTAAAAGATATAAAGGAAAATAGTTTTTCGGTGGTGCCTGATTTTTTCACAGAAGATGAATGTAATGAATTAAGAGAAGAAATTGACAGATTAATAGAGAAAAGAAGAGTTGAAGGAAGTCTTTGGACGGATGAGCTAGATGCGGACAATAGATGTTTTGCTGCAGAAGATGATAGTGAGCTTGTAAAAAAGTATTATGAAAATCCATTTTTGCTTAGTGTAGCTGAAAATTATTTTGGTGCTAAAATTGGATGTAGTAATACTTTGGCAGCTAGGATTAGTTATAAAAAAGAAAATGTTGGTTCAGGGTTGGGATGGCATAAAGATGGAAACAATTTTCAATTTAAGGCTATAGTGTATTTAAGTGATGTAGAGATAAAAGATGGACCTTTTCAATTAATAGCAGGTAGTCATAAGTTTTCAAATGTACTCAAAGATACAATAACTATGAATGAAGATGGTGTAAATACAAGGTTTACCCATGAGCAAGTGGAAAAAGTAATAGATAACAACCCTGATAATTACAATATACTCACTGCAAAAGCTGGTACTTTAGTATTTGTAGACGTAAGTAGCATTCATTCTGGTATGCCACTAAGTGAAAGTGGAAGAAGATACACATTGTTTAACTACTATTATCCTTCATATGAAGTAGAAAAAAGAAAGGAGTTTTTCAAGAATGTTGTAAAAGCCAAAAAATACGCTTAATAATGAAGCAATTTTCAGAATATGACTATCTCCAACAACTTATTACTTCCATAAGTAGCTATGTAGAGAAAAAATTAAAAGAAGATAGTAATTATTTTATTTATAAAGATGTCGATTTAAGATATGCGTTTGAGAGGAGAATATGGTTTGATATTACAAGACACCTATATTATCAAAACATACAACAATGCATAGCAAATTCGACTGTACTTTTTGTTTCTTCTCAAACTCATAAAGATATTCTCTATTCTATATATGACAGTGACCAACTTAGTATAAAAGTTATTCAAAAAATAGCTGCTGTAGTTAAAAATACTGTTTTTAAAAAAAAACTTATTATGGATACTATGTTGTCTTTACTGTATAGAGAAAAGACAATTGTCAATACAGTTGGGTATAAGTTTTTATTTGTAAGCATTCATCACAAGTTTATCGGGTATTTAGGATCTATATATGAAAAACTTAGTGATAATAGTGTTTTTATTATCGTTAGTGATATTGAGCAGTCCATCTCATTTTGTAGAGAAAAAGGTTATAACTATATAGTTATAAAAAACTATGCAAGATTAGTCTCAGTTCCGACGCAAGACACTATTGAACTAACTATTGTATATGAAAGATTGTTTTTTCTTCTAAAACAGTTTAAAAATGTTAGAGTTATTGTGCCTGAGGGTAATTCTCATGTGTATGAGCTTGCTAATTTAGCGTCAAAAAAGTTAGGTCATAAAACCATATGTATTCAACAAGGGTGGAGTCCAGTTATTCATAATGGATTTCAAAATATGCACTTTGATAAGTTTTTGTGTTGGGGTGATAAGTTTTCAAATTTACTACGCTTATACAATCACAATCAGAAATTTATTTCTTTAGGTAGTCATGTGTTAGAAATGAATAATAACTCAAGTCAAAAGCAAGAATGTATTTCGTTTTTTTTACAAGCTGTTACGCCGTTAATTACGCCTGAAATTTATTGTAGTTTTATACAACTTATCAAAAATACGGCCAAAGTAAATCCAGATAAAAAAGTTGTTGTGAGAGAGCATCCAAGTCATTTGTTGGCAAATGATATAAAAAAAGATTTGCAAAGTTGCGAGAATGTTATATTTATGAATTCTGATAAGTACACTCTTTCTGATATATATTCAATATCTAAAATTACAGTATCTATACATTCTACGACACTCATTGAGGCGGTAATGTACAACAATATTGTTTTAATATATAACTTAACAAGTTTGCCAAAATACGAGCCTGATTTAGGGTGCTGTAGTGTTGAGGTTCATAGTTTTAAAGAGGCAATTAAAGCTATAGACAAGCTTATTAAAAATGATACTCAGCTAATAGATTTAGACAGTAAAATTTGTTATTTTAAGGCCTCAGGTGCTGACGCATTGTCAAATATTGTTAAAGAAATTGAACGAGGTTATTAATGAGTAGTAACTTAGTACCTATAATACTTTTCACGTACAGAAGAACACCAAAAGAAACGATAGAAAGCTTGCTTAAAAATGATTTGGCAAAAGAAAGCGAGCTTTTTATCTATTCTGATGGGTGTAAAAGTGAAGTTGATAAAAATGATGTTTTAGGAGTTAGGGCGTATTTAAAAACCATTGAGGGTTTTAAAAGTATTGAGATACTTGAGGCACCAGAAAATAAAGGTTTAGCAAGTTCTATCATTGGTGGGGTTGCTGAGATTATAAGTAAGCATGAAAAAGTAATCGTTTTAGAAGATGACTTAATAGTCTCTAGTGACTTTTTAAAATATATGAACCATGCACTAGAGTTTTACAAAAATGATGAAAAAATCTGGTCTATCTCCGGATATGCTCCCAAGCTTCCGTGTCTTGAAAACTACGACAAAGGTTTATATCTTTCACCCCGTGGGTCATCTTGGGGATGGGCTACTTGGAAAGATAGATGGGACAGTATAGATTGGTTAGTAAAAGATTTTAAGATGCTTAGGTATGATAAACAAATGAAAAGAAAATTTGAACTCGGTGGCGATGATATGTATAAAATGCTAGAGCTTCAAATGCTAGGAAAAATAGACTCATGGGCTATTAGATGGTGTTTTTCTCAATTTTTACAAAAAAGACATACTGTCTATCCTGTAAAGTCAAAGGTTATAAATAATGGCTTTAATGATTCAAAAGGAACCCATAATAGCGGGGGTAGTTCTAAGTGGGATGTAAAAGTTAGTAATGTAAAAGTAGACTTCGTTAAGCTTGTGGTAGATGCAAATATTATAGAGTGTTGGAAGAGTTATCATGATATGAGTTTGTTCACCAAAATCGGATATTTTTTAAAAAAATTTGGCGGGTATAAAATTATTAAAAAAATTATACAATAATCATGATAAGAATGAACTTAAGGAGTGTTGGTCTTATTTTGATAGTAAATATATTTGTATTGTTTTTTTACATTACTACTGGCCTATCTAATGACTATTTATTTTTCTTTACAAATTTTATTATTATAACCATATCCATATTTGGAATTTTATATAACCCAAAACAATATTTTAATTTGGCCAAATTATTTTATTTATTTAGTTTCTTTTTTTTTGGAATAGTGCCGTATTTAGACAATATTAGTCAAAATTACTACTGGTCAGGAGGTGAGATTGATTATGAGTATTTTGTAATTACTAATATTTTAATAATTACTTCTCTTTTAATTTTTTTGTTTATAAATATAGTCTATACAAAAAAAGTCATTAATGTAAAAAAATATCATGATAAGTGTAAGAGTGGTAAGAAACGTATTCTGCTAATAATTTTAATATTGACACTCTCTGCATCTTATTTGATATTGGCACGAAATAACTATAGTTTTTTAACTATGCTGGTTAGGGGTGTTACTAGCTCTCAAGAAGTGAATGTTATACCTCTATCAACATTACAAGGGTTAATTTTTCAATATTTCATTACACCTTTACCTGTAATTAGTTTGTTGTTGTACAAATATTTTTACTATGATAAATCCGGAACAATGAATAATTTAAATGTAATTTTACTTTTTTCATTATGTTTGATTTTTGTAGCACCAACTTCCGTAGCCAGATTTTTAGCAGCTGCACTGTATTTAGCTATTTTGTTATCATATACTGAAGTTTTTCAAAAGCAATATAGATTTCCACTTAGTATGATATTTGGCTTATTGGTCGTATTTCCATTTTTGGATAAATTTCGTCATTTTGATATGGAAAAATTTAATTTTACGATTGACTATAGCTTTTTTCAAGCCGGACATTTTGATGCATACCATAATTTTGTCAGGGTAATATCAATAGATTTTGTTTCGTATGGCTACCAACTATTAGGCCCTTTATTATTTTATGTGCCAAGAGGTGTATGGCATGATAAGCCAGTAGGCTCTGGACATCAGTTAGCTTATTTGGAAGGATTTTCATTTTCAAATATTTCTATGCCTTTTCTTGCAGAAGGATATGTGAACTTTGGGGTAGTAGGTACTGTAATATTTATTATATTGTTAAGCAGACTGTTTACATTTTTAGATAATTTATATTGGTCATTAAAACCTATATATACTAACCATTGGTTTTATAATATTTACTATTTGTCATTAGGATTGTCATTTTTTGTTCTGAGAGGTGATTTAATGGCATCATTTGCATATACTTTTACAATTTTAGGAAGCTATGTGTTTTTTTTATTTTTTCTAAAGACCATTTTTAGAATTTAGAAAATAGTGGGCAATTCATGAATAAATTATTTTTAGTTGGTCCACTCTTACCGCCAATGCATGGTCAGTCATTAGCTTTTACACGGTTTTCAGAGAGTGTAGAGGCTAGAAAAAAAATAGTAGTAAATACAAACTTAGAGGATAAGTGTATTGGAGAAGGTGTAATATTTGAAGGATTTACACAACCCCATGAAGTTGCCTCTAAGATGAATAATTCTAAAGTTTTTTTACTTATTAGTCGTGAGGATCATTGGGGTACTGTGGCTTGTGAAGCTGCAGCTTGTGGCATGCATTTAATTACTACAAAAACAGTAGGTGCAACTATTGATATAGTGAGAAACAATATCAATGGAGTGGTATTGAACGATATTAAAATCGATTGTTTGGTTGATTCATTTAACTATTATGAGCAATTGGATGAGAAAATATTATTGAATGGCTCTAAAGTTTCAAAGGGTATTGCTAAAGGTTATGATAGTAATTCATATTACGCTGCAGTGATGAAAATGATTTATGATTTTGAAGTTAAAATATGAAAATAGTCTACGATAATATAATTTTTTCTTTACAGAAAGCTGGTGGTATATCTATTTATTGGACTGAACTAATAAAAAGGTTCAAAAATAAGGGTGAAATATTATTTTATGAAAAGAAAAATAACAATATTTTTAGAAAAATAATATTTTATGATGTTATAAATGAAAGCACCTTAGGATTTAAAATACTTAGATACTTACCTTTTATAAAAAAATTACCCGAAAAATCCATTTTTCATAGTAGTTATTATAGGATAAGTTTGCAAAAAGATATTGCAAACATTACCACTGTACATGATTTTACTTATGAGTATTTTAGGACAGGCATGGCTAAATATATACATATTTGGCAAAAGGGCTTTGCTATTAAGAAAAGTGATGGAATTATTTGTGTATCAGAAAACACAAGAAGAGATTTAATGAAGTTTTATCCCATGATCGAAGATAGTAAAGTTAAAGTTATTTACAATGGTGTGGGGAATGAATTCATAAAGCTTGAAAATTCAAAAGAATTTTTAATAGAACAGTTTGAAATTCTTAAAAACAAAAAGTATATTTTGTATGTAGGAGATAGAAGTACTTATAAAAATTTTAATATCGCAGTTGAGGTTCTAAAGCAACTAGATGATTATATGCTTGTAATAGTCGGCGGACAAAAGCTCTCTGGTTTTGAAAATGAATTAATTGATCCTATAAAAAATAGAACTTGTCATTTTAGAGGGATTAGTAGCGAAAAGCTTAATATACTTTATAACAATGCCTTTTGCCTATTGTATCCATCAAGTTATGAAGGATTTGGTATACCAGTATCAGAAGCTATGAAATCAGGATGTCCAGTGGTGAGTACAAATACATCCTCTATTCCCGAAGTAGCAGGACAGGCTGCTTTACTAGTAGATGACATAAAAGCAAATAGCTTTATACCCAATATTAAACATCTTGAAAATAAAAAGTTAAGAGATGAATTAATATATAAGGGTTTAGAGCAATCAAAAAAATTTAGCTGGGATAAGTGCTTTAGCGAAACATATGATTTTTATGAGACAATATGGAAAAAAAATCAATTAAAAGTAGACCGTAAAAATGGATAAAGATAAAGCTTTGAAAGTGTCAATCATAACAGTAGTGCGGAATAATAAAGAAACCATAAAGGATGCTATAGATTCAGTCTTAAGTCAGACTTATAAAGATATAGAGTATATTGTAATTGATGGTGGGTCTACAGACGGGACTGTTGATATCGTTAAAGAATATCAAGATAAAATTTCAGTGTTTATCTCAGAGCCAGATGAAGGCATATACGATGCTATGAACAAAGGTATAGCATTGGCTACTGGCAATGTTATTGGAATTC
>Ga0233440_1004315_pt1 | contig 10086 bp, 12 predicted proteins | sample SI_123_September_5_FD_182791 | JGI IMG/M metagenome (GOLD analysis project Ga0233440, IMG submission 182791) | Seawater microbial communities from Saanich Inlet, British Columbia, Canada - SI_123_September2016_120_MG | ecosystem: Environmental > Aquatic > Marine > Inlet | place: Canada: British...
AAATTTAAAGCTTTAAACCAAAAACGGCGAGGGAAAACCTCACCGCTTTTTAAATTTATATAAATTTTTATTTACTTTTTTTCTCTCGCCACTCTTTTATTTTTTTATGATCTCCTGAAAGTAAAACTTTTGGCACTTTATACTTTTTATCTTTAACTTCAAAAATTTCTGGCCTTGTATAATGAGGATACTCTTGGGTTACTAATTCTCCGTTTTTCTTAAAAGAAAAAGTTTCTTCTTTAATAGATTCTTTATTCCCAACTACCCCTGGAATTAATCTGAATGTAGCTTCAACTATTGCTTGAGTAGCAACCTCGCCCCCATTTAAAACATACGGCCCAATAGAAACTTTTTCATCAATAAAATTATCTATTCGAGAATCAACACCCTCATAACGCCCACAAACAAAAGTTATTTCATCTAATTTAGAAAACCTCTCTGCCATTTTTTGATCAAACTGTTTACCGGCTGGAGTCAGTAAAACTACTCTTCTCTTAGCGCTTTTCTTTTTTCTTCCCTGAACTTTCTTTAACGCCTTATAAATTGGCTCGATTTTCATTACCATTCCAGCTCCTCCGCCATAAGGAGTATCGTCAACTGTTTTATGCTTATTAATTGTAAAATCACGTAAATTTATAATATCAAAATTAATCAATTTTTTATCAATTGATTTTTTTATTAATGACTCTTGTAAAAAAGAATCAAACAGTTTCGGAAAAATTGTTATTACATTAAATTTCATAACTATATTATATCAAAAAAGCTACGGTTTTGAAACCGTAGCTTTTTTTATATTGATTTTTATTTTAGATTTTTAAATCATCAACCATATCGGTATCAATATTATCAGTACTAGCATTATCAGTGTCAGTACTTCTGCTAACATTTCTTCTACCTCCCTCTGGTTCTTCGATTTTTAGATTAATTCTAGCATTGTTTTTCGCCCCAACAATCTTTAGAAGGGTACGAAGAGCTCTTGCTGTTTGACCTTGTCGGCCAACTACAAAACCCATATCAGCTTGGTTAATCTTAAGGATCAATAAAACTCCCATTTCGTCAACTTTTCTTTCAGTTGACACATCTTCTGGGTGAGAAACAATTGATTTTACAATGTACTCAATAAATTCTTGATCATGCGTTTTTTCTGCCATGTTTTTCTTTCTTAGTGAATTAATATAAATAAAATACTTACTATACACCAGTTTTCAACTTTTTCTCAATACTGGTATTGTTAAAAATATTATACTACATTATACTTTTTTGTCAATGGTTTTGAGTTAATTTCTATTATTATCTTTTTCTACTTACTATGTACAGTTAACACCATAGGATGACATTTGATATAGTTAAGGGTAACACCTGTTAACTAATAACTATATGCAAATAAATATGCCCAGTCCTCTTAAATATGACCGAGAACAAAGGTTTAAATGGTATCGCCAAGTAGATAAATATAAGAAACCAGTTAAAGAAGTATGTGAGATATTTGAAATATCGCGTAAAACCTACTACAAATGGAGAAAAAAAGATTATGGATATACTGATAAAACATATGTACCAAGAAAAGTTCAACCTAATCTTAAATTAACCTATGAGGTAAGAAGGTTTATTGAAGAGGAAAAGCTTAAAACAAACTATGGCCCTTTAAAGATGAAACTTCTTGTTAAAAGAGATTTAGAGCTTGATATCTCAACTACTATTATCTATCGCTTTTACAAAAGAAAGAAATTAATTAGAAAACCTCAAAAGAAATTACCTTGGTACAAGCCCATGAAAAGTCCTTTAACTATAGGAAAACCAGGGCAAGGCGTACAAATGGATATTAAGTATGTTTATGAAGATGGAACAAGGAAATATCAATTTAGCGTTTTTGATCCATATACAAAGAAGTTTCATTTTACAGTTCTTCCCACTAAGGAAAGTAAAAATGCCATCATAGCCTATAGGCGAGCTGAGAAATACTTTGGTTTTAAGATTATTTCGATTCAAACTGATAATGGAGGAGAATTTAGAGGACTATTCCATAAATGGTTAGGAAAAAACAATATTACCCATTACTTTATTCCTAAAAAATCTCCTTGGTGGAATGGTAACGTTGAAAGAGTGTATAGGACTATTGATGATGAATTTTATCATAATCCTTATCGTATATGGAAAACTTCTTATGAATGGTTGGAGTATTATAACTTTAAAAGAATACATTTAACTTTAAACGGGTTAACCCCTCAAGAGAAGCTAGAAAGTGTCACCCTTGACTGTTAACTATACATAATCTTGACAAAAATTAAAATTTTTACTATAATTTATTATTAATTTAATAACCGAATCTTAACAAACATTAATCCTTGGAGGAGGAAAAATAATGTGTAATCGTATAGTAGCCATAATTGGCCCCGGGGCAAGTGATTGCATGATTAGAGAGATAATATCATCCAATAAAAAAGTGGAGGTAATCATAATCACTGAGGAACAAATGCAATCTATAGAGAAAAGAGCAGCACAGCCTATGGAATTAACTATAAATAACCCTTACGACGAAATGCTGAAAGAATTATATAAAATTTGCTTTACTCCATTTCTCGATAGCCCTCCCAATGTAAGAGGCTCGCAAGGCTTCTCTACTGACAAAAAATTACAACATCAGCAAACCTTAATCAAAAGACCTCCACCGGTGCACACTAAAAAAACAAATCCCCGCCATAGGGGCATGACTTGCCGATAAACGGCAAAAAGTCTAATAAAGAAGGGCTCTCCAATCGGAAAGCCCTTTTAAAATTTATTTAAAATATTTTCTATCTTTTAGCTCGTCTGGCAAATAATCCTGCTCTTCATCATATTTATAGTCTGGGCTATATTTATAATCCTTGCCATACCCTAGCTCCTTCATTAAATTTGTTGGAGCATTTCTTATGTGGAGTGGAACTGGTAAATTACCGAGCTCCTTAACATCTTTAGCTACTTTTTTATAAGCTACATAAAGTTCATTTGATTTTTTACACTTAGCCATATAAACAACTGCTTGAGCTAAAATTACATTACACTCCGGCATGCCAATGAAGTGGCATGCTTGATAGGCTGCTACCGCCTGTTCCAAGGCACGTGAATTTTGAAGACCAATATCTTCAGAGGCAAACCTTACAACTCTTCTGGCAATATACAATGGATCTTCACCGGATTCTAGCATTCGAGCTAGCCAATACAACGCCGCATCGGGATCAGACCCCCTCATAGACTTATGCAAAGCTGAAATTATATTATAATGCTCATCACCATCTTTATCATAGCGAAGGTGTGATTTTTGAAAAGATTCTTTAATAGTTTCTATAGTTATTTTTTTGCTAATAGCACTGGCATATTCTAAAACATTTAAAGCTGTCCTAGCATCACCATTACTCATTTTAGCTATGGCTATAATAACATCTTTATCTATTTTTAAATTTAGCACCCCTAATCCTTTTATTTTATCTTTTACAGCTTTGTTTAAAATAGCTATAAGTTGCTCCTCTTTTAACTCTTGTAAAACAAAAACCCTGCTTCGCGACAAAATAGCACTACGCACCTCAAAACTAGGATTTTCCGTAGTAGCACCTATTAAAATTATTGTTCCATTTTCAACATAAGGTAAAAGTGCATCTTGTTGAGTTTTATTCCAACGATGAATCTCGTCAATAAATAAAATTGTCTTTTCGCCCAATCTTTGATTTTCTTGGGCCCCCTTGATAATTTCACGTAAATCTTTTAATCCACTTGCCACTGCGCTAATTTTAATAAAATTGGCCTTAGTTTTTCCTGCAATAATAAAAGCTAGCGTCGTTTTACCGGACCCAGGAGGACCCCAGAAAATCATCGACGGTAATTTATCGCTTTTTATTGCTTCTCGTAATAATTTACCTTTGCCAACAACTTCATCTTGACCCAAAAAATCCTCCAATGTCTCTGGCCGTATTCTATCAGCTAAAGGTGAGTTTTTAATTATTTCGCTCATATGCATTTAAGTCTATTCTACCATCTAAAAAAATTTAGGCAATAAAAAGTATTTTGACTCTATTTTAAAAACCCGGTTTTCAGCGTTAGCCAAAAAACCGGGTTATTGAAATTATAAACTGACTCAAAAAATTACTTTTAACTTATTGGCATTTTTGCCATGTCTTTGGGTATTTTTTTGCCAGGTAGGGCGTAAACATGTTCCAAATATCATTACGACAGTGTTGGTATAGTTCACTGTCACTTGCAGTATCTAGATATTTTTCATACATACTATAAATATCGTCTATATCTTTGAAAAACAACGAATATTTAACATAGTCGCCATGATTACTCATTAGCCTGGAAAAATCATCTGACACTATTTGAAGAAAAATGTTACGAGCTGGCTCAACCCATTCGTCAGGGTAATTATCACCTCTCATCTTTCCAAGCGCAAACTCAAACTTCTCGTATCCGCTTAATCGCTCAAGTTTCGTTATTTCCTTTTTATATTGATAAACTTTCCATTCTTGCTCAGTTGGTATATCAACTAAATAAAATGAGAAGTGAAAAGGACCAACACATGCAATGAACAATATACCGATAATAAAAATAAGCCATATTACAAACCATAGCCGTATAAATATTTTCATTATCAATATAGCAAAATTCATTACAATAATTAACCAAAGTATTCCGCTAAGAATAAATTGAACTGTGGCGTCTGAAGAGAAGCCGCTTGGTAAATTAACCGGTCGATAAATCGTTAACAAAAATATCAGCGAGAAAATTGTTCCGACTACCCACCATGATAGTTTTGGAGAGTAAAGTTGTTTTGATAAAATAAAAATCCGGTCTCTTCTGCCAAAAAACCTTCCCCCGCTATGCAAAATCGCCTTACATTTGTGGCATTTTTCGCTAAATTTCTTAGGATTCAACTCTTTGATCAACGCATCGCACTCATTTCTTGAACACTTACGAAAGTCATGCTTCTTTGAAGACTTACCTTCTGCTTCCACAATATATTCCCAGCCAAAACATCTTAGCCAAAAATCCCTTAGCCAATTTTTAAAAGAACTATTTTGTGTCATTTGACACCTCCTATAAAAATTTTATCTTACGATCAAGCGATTATCGTGTCGGTAATATCAAGCACAATGATTGTATTTACTCGTCAAGTATATCGTCTCGCCGTTCAGACTCATTTCTAATTCGACCAATTCGAATCAGTTAATTACTATAATATAAAACTATATAAAAATCAAGGCAATTAAAAAAACCGCTCAAATTAATGAGCGGTTAGATTTATATAAATGCTTTAATTTACAGTTTTTCTAACATTTCTGAGTCCAGCTTTATATGATCTTGTTCCGTTTTCATTATTGCCCCAAAAATTTCTTTTAGCCTTGGATTAATAGCTTCGCTCATGGCTTTTTTATAAAACTCACTGGCATTTTTTTCTCTCCTACTTGATTCTTCGATGCATTTTTTAGGATCATCCTCACAGCTAACTTCCACCCTTGGATCTTCATTTGATTTTAATATTTTCCTAAATACGCTAGCGTGTTCCCGTTCAACTTTGGACAATCCTTTAAACATCAAACCTATTTCCTTATTAGATAAAGTTTCAAAAGCTAATTTATAAAAAGATGAATTTGATATTTCCACCTCCAAAGCCTTAGCAACATTTTTTCTTTCAATTTCTGTTAATTCTAAATCATAAGTTTCATCCCAAACGCTTGGCGGAACAAGAAATTTATTTTCCACTCCACAAAAAGGACAAGAATGTGGAATTTCTTCCCCAATATAAACATCTCCACAAATTCTACATACAAATATTTTCATAAGTTTTTATTAATATTTAATGTTTTTATTATAGCAATTAAAAAAAGGCTAATCAACTTGATTAGCCCGTACAAATTATTATTTATTTAGATTAAAAAGAAACCATCGAAGTCCAGCAACATACGCCCGAATTGCCGCATCTGTTTGATCTGCGCTAACACCAACCATTGGCCAATAATTTCCATTAGAAATAAACCTTGTTAAAACTACAGCGGGAGCGTCTGCTCCCTTCTCTGAGGTTTCCCTGGCATGTACCCAATAGTCATCTAAAGAAACTTTTTCAATTTCTGGATAATACTTGCCCAGTGTATTCTTTAAAGCTTGGGTCATGGCATAAAATGCCCCTTTTCCAGAAATAGTATCAATTTTTAATACCTCCAGTGGTCCATTATCAATCTGAACCTTTAAAGTCGCACTACCAGAACTTTCCTCTGTTTCACCCTTTCTATCGGTCCCTGCGTGATACTCCACGATTTTGAAAAATTTAGGACTAAGCCCTTTAATATGCTGACAAGCCAACATAAAAGATTCTTCACTGGCATTAAAAGCGCCTGACTTAACATGTTCACTATAATAAGAAATAAATCTTCCTGCATCTTCTTTGGACATTTTAATTCCTAGCTGTTTAGCCAGTAAAATAACATTGGACCTACCAGATTGACTATTTATCTTAATACGAGCTTTGTTCCCAACAAGCTCTGGGTGAAATGGAAGATAAGAACCCTCGCTCCTGCCCTCAGAAGCTGCATGGGCTCCAGCTAAAGTCGTACAAGCGTTGTCTCCAACCACGGGAGAACGTTTGTAAAAATACTTTTTAAAATAATTGGAAACCATATTAGCAACAGGAGTAAACTTTTTTAGTTTTTCTGGTTCGATTATTTTGAACTTATCTTTTAGTTGCAATCTTGGTATTAAAGAACATAAATTTGCATTACCACAACGTTCACCATAACCGTTAATAGTCCCATGAATATGGGTTGCCCCGGAAAAAACCGCTGCCCTGGTATTTGCTACTGCTAGCTCAAAGTCGTTATGACCATGAAAACCAAAAGAAACTTCTGGAAACTCATTCACAAAATAAGCAAACATTTCTTCAACTTCTTCAGGAGTGCCATTCCCATTAGTATCACAAATAACCAAGCAATCAGCGCCAGCGCTTATAGCAGTTCCAATTACTTTTAAAAAATGAGCTCTGTGCTCTATGGATTCATCTTCATCAAAATATTTACCAAAATTACCTCGCCCAAACCAAGCGTCAACTGCATGTTCTAAATCAAGAATTACCTCTTTTCCCTGCTCCTTCAAATATCTAATACTATCATCTATAATTTCCAAGTTATCGCTTTTACCTATCTGAAGAGTTTCATAAACATCCATTAATCTTGATTTACAAAAAAGAACGGCAACTGGAACACCAAGACGAACAATTTCCTTAATATCATCAGGATTAGTTCTGCCAAAAGCAGCTACTTTCATTTCCCCTAAATCTTCCTTAAGGGCCACCTCAATTAACTCAGCTACAAATGGATCCGAACCAACAAATCCAAGCTCTGCATAGTGGAATCCGAGCTCTGCCATTTTTTTAATAATACGAATGGCTTTATTTAAGCTTATGTCCATTCCCTCTTGCTGCATACCATCTCTAAAAGTGGTGTCCAAAACCTCTACATCATACTTTTTCTTTTCCATTTTTTAACTCTCCTTTGTTTTTGTTTAACTATTTAATCTAAATGTAAGGTGCGAAAATAAAAAAGCCCCTCCGAATGGAAGGTCTTTGGTTTTTTACATGATAAAAACTTCCACTCTACGGCGACTGAATAATAATGCTAATAATAATTTCAGTTTGTGGAAATATTCTTATCATATTAACTAAATGATATAACTATATATTTATTATGTCAAACGTTTTCTTCTTGGACTAGTTTTTGTTCCTGCTAAAACCCCTAAAACATAACTAATAATTGAAAGCAAGATACTAAAAAATACCGCCGCCCAAAAGCTTTGCACTTCAAAGCCCTTTATAACCGTTCCTGATAATAAAATAAGCAAAGCGTTTATAACGAAGGTAAAAAGTCCTAAAGTTAAAACATTGATTGGCAAAGTTATTAAAATTAAAAATGGCTTTAAAACAACATTAACTAAAGCTAAAAATATTGCCAACCACAAAGCTGCCCAAACTCCACTAATTGCTACCCCCGGCACAATGTGAGCTGTAATTAAAATTGATAAGGCCATTAAAAACCATTTTAAAATAATCATAAAATTTATTTAACCAACTCTACATCCTCTATGATAACATCTTCTATTGGATGATCTCTATTATTTTTTTCTACAGCTTCAATTTTATCTACTACATCCATCCCAACTAAAACATAACCAAAGTTTGTATGCTTACCATCAAGCCAAGGAGTAGCCTCGGCTGTAACAATAAAAAACTGTGATCCATTTGTATTTGGTCCACTATTAGCCATAGCAAGACTTCCTCTTACTAGCTTATGACTATTAAATTCATCTTCAAATTTATAACCTGGGTCACCGGTTCCATCATCAGACCAGTCATCATCCTTGCTATTTGGATCTCCCGACTGAATCATAAAATCATTAATTACCCGATGAAACTTTATTCTATCATAAAAATCATTTTGGGCTAATTGTAAAAAATTATTAACTGTCTTTGGAGAATCTGCTCCGTAAAAAGCTAACTGAATATCGCCAAAATTAGTTTTTAAAATTGCATATTGGTACTCAGCTGCCAAGCCCTCAAATTTTTTCCCTTGAACTTGTTTTTCAATAACCTTTTTTTCTTCGGGCTGTCTTTGAGTTTGGTCATCAACGGTCGTGCTGGTATTTTTCGAACACCCAGCGATAAATAAAATAGCTAAAAGTAAAGTTAATTTCTTTTTCATTTTTTTATAATTAATTATTAATTCTCTGAATCATTATACATGCTTCAGAAATATATTCAATATTATTTTTTTTACAGAATTCTACTACTTCTTCGCTGCCACTTCCTGGTTGCATCCAAACCTTATTAATTTCTCTTTCTTTAACCTTTCTTAAAACCTTTAATGTTACTTCTGATGGAACCACAAAAACAACAACATCGATTTTTTCTTTAATTTCTAAAATATTTTTAAAAACTTTTAACCCTAAAATTTCTCCGCCCTTTGGATTAATTGGAAGAACTTTATAACTAGCTTCGCTTAAATCTTTTAAAACTTTGTAACCATATTTTTCCTTGTTATTAGAAGCACCAACAACAGCATAAGTAAAATCTTTATTTATTATATTACTCATAAATTTATATGTTTTATTACCCTACCTTGATTATTAAAATAAAATCTTTTATTTATATGCTTTCCATTTAGCACGTCCATAAGCCAATACTTGTCATCATCCCACATTTTATCTAATGGAACATCTTCTTTTTTAAACCACTGCAATTCTCCCTCTCCCATGTCCTTGGGATCACCTTCAAAATCAGTAGAAATAAAAACATGGCAGTAATTATTACTACTCTCATCAGGAAAAATAAATTCTAACTCAGCCATTTTTTCTAAATTTCTAACTGTTAAATCCGTTTCTTCTTTTATCTCTCTAATTGTTGCCTCTTCTGGTGTTTCCCCGGGTTCAATTTTTCCACCTGGCCCATTCCAATTACCTTCACCAAAACCACGTCGTTTTTTTTGTAACAAAACCTCGCCTTTTTCGTTTATGATATAACAAATATTTACTTTATACGGAAACTTCATAGTTTTCTTTTCAATTATTATTATAATAATTTTAATAATATATACAATCCCATGTCAAAAAAATAAAAAACTTATAAGGGTGTTTTAATTTAGTGCGGCTTTAGAAGCATGATATCAACATATATAAACTCCTCGGCTCGGAAATAAAAAATATTCATTTTTTTATTTCTCTCGCTCTACGTCGCTTATAAATTAAAAGGCCTAGTGCTTTTAGGCGCACTAGGCTTATTTTTTCTTAAACCAATTAAATATTTCTTCAAAATCAAAATTACCCTTTAATTTAACCATACTGTTATATTCCGAGCCACTAAGCCCAAGGTCTTGCATAAATTCGTTCTCTACAGAAAATCTTAAACTATCTGTTAGTTTTCTTGACAAAGAAAATGTAGCTCCGCCGGAGCTTAAGTCTGTTTTTGCCCTAAAGCTATACTTCCATCGGTTTCTTCTTTTTTCTTTATTTTCTATGGCCACTTCACCAAGCAGGTCAACTGTCTTCTTGTTAGTATCTTGGTTTCTCCAAGAT
>Ga0233440_1004323_pt1 | contig 10068 bp, 7 predicted proteins | sample SI_123_September_5_FD_182791 | JGI IMG/M metagenome (GOLD analysis project Ga0233440, IMG submission 182791) | Seawater microbial communities from Saanich Inlet, British Columbia, Canada - SI_123_September2016_120_MG | ecosystem: Environmental > Aquatic > Marine > Inlet | place: Canada: British...
AATCAACTTTAATAATTTTTTGTTTAAATTTTTTATTATTAATTTTTTTATTAATTAACAAATCATTTTTTTTTACAAATGCTATAGATTTATATGACTGTGAATTTAATAACTTAAATTTAGCATTTACATAATTTTTTAAATTTTTATGTCTCTCTATGTGATCAGGGCTAATGTTAAGTATTACTGAGTATTCTGAAGTAAATAATTTACTATAATCTAACTGATATGATGAAGCTTCAATCACAAAAACAGTATTTTTCGTAATTTTTGTTTCGGATAATGCAGGATTTCCAATGTTTCCAATCAATCTACAGTCATAGTTTTGATCTAAGAAAACTTCATGTAAAATTTTAGCTGTAGTAGATTTTCCATTGGTGCCAGTAATAGTAATGCTTTTATTTTTATAAAATGAATAAAATATATCTAAATCTGTGTATATTTTTGAGAAATTTTTTTTAAGAAATTTAGATAATTTACACTTTGAAGCATCAATACCTGGACTAATAATAATTTTATCAAACTTAATTTTGGATATCGCATGAATATTTTTAAGTCTTTGTTTTGTTTTATACTTAAATTTATTTTTTACGTTATCGTCAAATAAATATACTTTAGCTTTATTATTTAAAAATTTGAATGATGAAATTCCACTCTTACCCAGTCCATATATTAATATTTTTTTTTCTAAAAAAATATTTTTATTACTTATCATTATCTTAATTTTAAAGTAGCCAAACCTATCATTGCTAAAATAATTGATATAATCCAAAATCTTATTACGATGGTTGATTCTGGCCATCCTTTTTTTTCAAAATGATGGTGTATAGGTGCCATTCTAAAAATTCTTTTTCCTGTTAGTTTAAAAGAAATTACTTGGACCATTACCGAAATAGCCTCTAGAACAAATAATCCACCTGTAATTGCTAGTACTATTTCATGCTTAGTAATTATTCCAACCGCACCTAGAGAACCACCAAGTGCTAGAGAGCCTGTGTCGCCCATAAAAATTTTTGCTGGTGGTGCATTAAACCATAAAAATCCTAAACATGATCCTATTATTGCTCCACAAAAAATTGAAACTTCACCTGTACCTTCAATATAAGGAATTTGTAAATAATCTGAAAAAACAATATTTCCTGTTACATAGCTTATAAATGCAAAACAACCAGCAACCAGAATTACAGGAACTGTAGCTAATCCATCAAGCCCATCAGTTAAATTAACTGCATTAGATGATCCTACAATTACAAATACAGAAAAAGGAATAAAAAACCAACCAAGATTAATTATTAAATTTTTAAAGAATGGAAAATACAAATTAGTAATTTCTTGATAGTCTGCAAAATAGACAAAAAAACTAATTCCTAAAATTGCTAGTAAAATTTGTGATATCATTTTGAATTTTGATGAAATGCCTGAGGAATTATTATATCTAATTTTTTTATAATCATCTAATGCACCAAGTAAGCCAAAAGAAGTGGTTATATAAATACAAAAAAGTATACCTACATTAGATAAATCACCCCAACATAAAATTGAAATTAATAATCCAAATAAAATGATTACTCCACCCATTGTAGGTGTACCAATTTTTTTTACAATATGATCTTTTGGTCCATCATCACGTATAGGATTTAATATTTTTCTATTTGAAAAAAATTTAATGAAAGGTTCACCAATTAATAAAACAATTATTAATGAAGTGAACAAAGATAATCCTGTTCTAAATGTTATATATTTAAAGACATTTAAAAAGCTAAAAGTATCAATAAAATTTAATAAAAATTGATAAAGCATTTATTTATTGTCTTTCAAATTATTCACTATTTTATTGAGTCCTGTCGCGTTTGAAGCCTTTATCATGAGATAATCATTATTATTTAAATGGTTTTTAATCAAATCAATAATTTGAGAATTATTATTTAATATCCTTCCTCTTTTTGATTTTATAACAGAATTGAATGCATGAGAAATTTTACTACCCTTAACAAATAACTTATCTATTTTGGTTTGGTTTATTATTGCTCCGATAGATTGATGAAGTCTTTTAGAATGTTTACCAAGCTCAAGCATATCGCCAAGTAGTATATATTTTTTTGAATTTTTTGAATCAATTTTATCATAGTTTAAAATTGCTGATTTGAGAGATAATGGATTTGAATTATAACTTTCATCAATCAAATTTAATTTTTTATTATTAATATTTATTTTAGAAATATCCCCTCTACCATTTGGTATTTTAAAATTAAGAAATATATTTTTATTTATTTTGGATATATCAAAAAAAATACTCATAACTCCCAAGGTAGCTAAAATATTATAAATATTATTTTGAAAATCGTTAAAAATTAAGAAAGAAGTTTTTAAATTATTTATTTCTATTATTGCCTTAAATTTATTTCCAATTTTTTTAATGTTAATGAGTTTAATATTTGAATTTTTATTATTAATACCAAATGATAAGATTTTAAGATTTTTTTTATTAGCTATTTTTTTATGTAAAGCAAAAAAAGTGTCGTCTGCATTAAGAACAATGAAACCATTATCTTTTGTATTATCAATTATTTCTGATTTTGCTAATGCAATTTGTTTCAAATTTCTAAAATTTTTAGCATGAGCATAGTTAATGTTGGTGATCACACTAACATCTGGTTGAGCAATTTTAGAAAGATAATCAATTTCACCTTTTTTATCCATTCCTATTTCCAAAACTCCATAATCATCTTTTTGATCTAAATTAAAAATACTTAAAGGAACACCATATTTATTGTTGTATGATTTAGGAGAAATGCCTACTTTGGATATTTGATTTAATGAACTACCTAATAATTCTTTCAAAGTAGTTTTTCCACAACTTCCTGTAATAGCTATAATTTTTGTATTTATATTTTGTCTATATATTTTAGAACTTTTTGTTAAAATTTCTAGAGTATCCTTAACTTTAATTTGACGATTAATATTATTATTTTTATTAATTATATTTACTATTGCTATTGATGCTTTTTTATTAAAGGCTTCACTCACAAATTTATTACCATCATTTTTTTTTCCTTTAATTGCAAAAAAAATATCACCTTTTTTTATTTCTTTAGAATTAATTTTCGCTTGTTTAAAAAAAACATGATTAGATTTCTTTTTTCTGTAGAGCTCTTTGATTATATTAACTTTTAAATTATTTGATAAAGCCAAATTTTTTATTTTTATTGCATTAAGAATAATTTTTTTGTCTGAAAAGAAAATTTTTTTAATGCCAATTTCCTGGATTGTTTCATGACCTTTTCCAGCTACAAGTAAAATTTCTCCAGTATTTAAATAATTTATTGCTTCTGATATTGCCTTTGCTCTATTTGAAAATTCCAACACTTTTTGCTTTTTTATCCCTTTTTTTATGTCTTTTCTTATTTTGCTGGCTTGTTCTAGTCTTGGATTATCATCAGTAAGATATATTTTATCAGAAAAAAAATCTGCAATTTTACCCATTTTAGCTCTTTTATCTTGATCTCTATTCCCTCCACATCCAAACACTAAAACAATTTTGTGTCCTGGAAATTGCTCTTTTAAATTTTTAATACAAGTTTTCAAAGCATCCGGTGTATGCGCATAGTCTAATATTACTTTTGAATTATTTTTAATTCTGCCTATTTTTTCAAATCTGCCTTCTACAGATTTTATTTTTGGTATAACATTTAATACTTCTTTAATATTAATGTTACTTTTTATTGATGCAATGACTGCCATTAATACATTTTTTAATTGAACTTTTCCTATCAAATTAAGTTTAATTTTGTGTATTAAATTATTGTATTTTATCTCCAACAATTGAGCTTCATCTTCAAACTTATGAGATAAGAATTGAAAATTATTTTTCTTATCTAATAACGAAAAAAGGTTTAAATTTTTATTTGATGCTATTTTTTTTATTTTTTTAAATTGAGATATTTTTTCATCGGTTATTATATTTCCATTTTTTTTAATTAATTTTTCAAATAAATATAATTTAGCTTTTAAATAATCTTTTATATTTTTGTGATAATCTAAATGATCTTGTGATAAATTTGTAAATATTCCAGTATTGAAAGATAATCCATCCAATCTATTTTGGCTTAAGCCATGACTGGATGCTTCCATAATGACATTATTAATATTTTGCTTTTTTAAATTGCTTAAAATTTTGCTTAATTGAATCGGATCTATTGTGGTATTAGATAAATTTTTTTTAAATTTTTTTGATTTAATTCCTAAAGTTCCAATTGAAGCAACTTTTTTATTATTCAAATTTAATATCTGATAATAAAAATCTGCAATAGATGATTTTCCATTTGTACCTGTAACTGCAACAATATTACTGGGTATTTTGCTATTAATTTTAAATGAAATTTCAGCTAATAACTTTCTAATATTATTTGATTGAATAAATAAAATACCATTTTTTAATCTACTAATTTTTTTTTCAGTTATAATTATTTTTGCACCATTCGAGATTGCAGATGATATAAAGCTATTACCATCTATTTTATTTCCTTTAATTGCAAAAAAAATATAATTTTTTTTTATTTGATTACTATTAAATGAGATTCCTGAAAAAAAAAAATTTTTGTAACTATCTTTAATATTTGGGAAGTAATCTCCTAGAAGCATAATTAATTAATTTCTAGATATTTTGTGGCTAAAATAGGCCCAATTTTGTCCATTATTTTTCCAGCTACCTCTACTGAAGTCCACCCTGCTGTATTATACAAGGTTCCCTTCCAACCACCTTTTTGATGCCGGTATTTATAATAATAATCCTTTGCTTTTTGTGGCGTGTCCAACATAACAACAAACACATATTGTGGATTTGATGTTGGAAATATTGAAGCGAACGTATTTATCTTAGCTTCAGAATAAGAACCTTCTTTTGGTTGATCTGCAGTTCCTGTTTTGCCACCAATTTCGTAATTTGCTACATCAGCGAATTTTGCGGTTCCTTCTTCTGTATTAACGATCTTTCTTAAAGCTGTAACTACTTGTGCAGAAACTCCTTTATTAATCAATCTAATCCCTTTTTTATTATTTTCAGTATTCTTATTAATTAAAGTCGGTCTAACATCATAACCTCCATTAGATATTACTGCATAACCTTTTGCTAACTGAAGAATTGTGGTTGCAACACCATGCCCAAATGAAGCTGTAGCTAATTTACATTTTCCAAAATTATAATCCTTTTGTGGAGCCACTTCGCCTATGTCAAAATCAATTGAACTTAGAACACCTACTTTTTCCAAAAAAGACTTATGTTTTTCTGATCCAATCATTTGAGCAATTCTAACTGAGCCAATGTTTCCTGATCTAATTAAAATTTGTTCGGCTGTTAAATCTGAAGGAATTTTATTGTCATACTCTCCTATTCTATGTTTATCACATCGAATAGATTTCGGTAAATCAAAAAATTCAGTTTCTGGTTGTATTAAATCTTCGTTTAAAGCGCTCGCAAATGTTAATGGTTTAAAAACTGAGCCAAGTTCATAAGTTCCTTTGGTAACTCTATTAATAAAATTAACATCAGTTATATTCTGCCTTTCATTTGGATTAAAATCAGGCAATGAAATAAGTGAAAGTATATCTCCATTATTTACATTCATTAGTATTGCTGCACTACCTTTGCTTTTAAAAATTTCTTGATATCTAATTAATTCGTTACGTATTAAAAACTGCACATCTTTATCAACTGTAAGTTTCATGAGTTTTTTTGATTTTCTTAAAATTTCGTCAAAAGATTTTTCAAGACCAGAAATTCCATTATTGTCATCGTCTATTTGACCAATAATATGACTAAAAAGATTTTTTTGAGGATACATTCTTAAAACCTTTTCCTCTGGCTTTATAGATTTATCTCCAAGTTTCATTATTTTTTCGTAGTTTTCTTCAGAAATTTTTTTTTCTAACCAAAAGAATTTTTTTGTATCAAGCTGCTTTTTAATTTTATTAAAATCTTTATTGGGAAAAATAATGTTTAAACTTAATAAAAGTTTTTTCTTATCTATTACATCTGACGTCTTTATGCCTATGTCGATAGATTTAACTGTTTTAGCTAAATAATTACCATTTATATCAGTTATATCTGCTCTATAGAGATTATTAGTAAATGCAGGAAAGCTATCCGCTATTTTAACTTTAGATTTACGTGATCCAAGATGAATTAAATGAATAGTATAAATAAGATAAATAATAAAAAAAATGAAAAATATAAATGCTACTCTATTAAATTGTATATTTAAGTTTGCTTCATTTTTTTTATAAACAAAATTATTTTTATAATCTTCAATAACAATTTTTGATCTTAATTTTTTCATTAATCTTTAATTATTTTTAAATCTTGAATTTTTTTATCTCGATTAATAGTTTTGAAAACTTTAATACTTTCAATTTTTTTTTGTACTAAGTCATTTTCAAAATATAATGATTGAAATTCCAATAATTTTTCTGAAGAACTTAAATAATCATGTTCTAATTTAATCTTTTCATACTCAGAATTTAAGACTCTTAAATTTTCTTTTACTGTAAAAATTTTATCTTCATTTTTTTTTGCTGAATTTTTAATTATTGCTGTTGATAAAATTAATGAAAAAATTATTAATACTAAGAAAATTTTTTTCACAGATTGTCACCAAAGTTTTCTATCTCGATCAGATTGCTAAATTGATCTAGAATGTCAGTTTCAAAATCATAAAAATCAGTTTTTTTAATTGCATATCTTAATTTTGCAGACCTTGATGGTAAATTTTCATTTATTTCTTCATCAGATGGCACAATTGGTTTTTTTTCATTTAGCTTAAGTAAAGTTTCTGCTTGTTCTGTAATAGGCACATATCGTGATATACTTTTTTTTTCAGAAAGACTTTTAAAAAAATATTTGACAATTTTGTCTTCCAGTGAATGGAATGTAACTACTGCTAACACTCCATCTTTTTTCAAAACTTTTGTTGCATTAATAAGTCCAGATATTAATTCACTAATTTCTTTATTAACCAAAATTCTTAGAGCTTGAAAAACTTTTGTGGCACTATGAACTTTATAGTTTTTTTTTCTTTTCGTCTTATCTATGATCTTTACTAGAGTTTGGGTATCTATCTTATTTTTTAATCTCTCTTTAACAATATTTCTGGCTATAAATTTGCTTTCTTTTTCTTCACCAAAAAATTTAAATATTTTATCTAGCTTCTTTTCATCTAGTTTATTTATTACGTCCTCAGCTGAATAATTATTTAAACCCATTTGCATATTTAAGTTTCCTTTGGATTGAAATGATAATCCTTTTTTAGGATCTTTTATTTGTGTATAAGAATAGCCAAGATCAAAAACCACACCTTTAATATTCTCATTTTTGAGTTTTAAATTATTAAGTTGGCTAAATTTAATATTTTTAAATAAAAATCTATCTTCAAATTTATCTTTAAGCTGATTAGCTTTTACTTCACTTTCAATATCACGATCTAAAGCTATTACTTTAGTATTTTCAAACTCTAAGATTTTTTTTGAATAACCACCTTGACCAAATGTGCAGTCAATAAATGTGCCACCATATTGAGGGGTAATAATGCTAATAATTTCTTTTAGCAGTACCGGATAATGTCTTTGCACTTCCGATACTATGGTGGCTTCCATTTATTTCTTTGAAGACCATTAATTTTTTTGTCTTCTTAGGAATGCTGGTATCTCAAGATCGTCATCTTCTTCGTCACTTGAAGATAATAAATCATCTGAACTTAAATTTTCAGTTTCTGAACTAAATAAATCTGGTGCATCGGAGTCAACACCAAATTCCTTAAGATCATTAGAAACTTCTTCTTCAATATTTTCTTCTACTATTTGTTCTTGAGGTTCTTCCATAGCCTCTTGTGTAAAAGACTTTTCCATTTCATTTACAGAGCTATCTTCAACAACACTTTCCGTTTCAAAATTATTACTGTTCATTGTTTCCCCATTTGTAACATTCGAATTTAAGTGTTCTTGATGTTGCTCTTGAACAATTTCATTTTCAAGTTTAAGTGCATTAGCACCATGTGAAACAGGATTGGAAATTGAGTTTGAAAAATTAAAAAATGCAGATGACCCTACGTTTGAAAAATCTGAATAGCCTGGATTTCTGTTTTGAATACGATGAACCATATTTATCACAGATTTTGTCTCCGGTTGTTGACCATCTAATGATGTCGCAACAATTGAAACTCTCATTTTTCCATCTAGCTCAGCATCAGTGATAGCACCAATAATTAACTCTGCTTCTGGATCAACTTCTGCTCTAACTTTGTTAACTGCCTCATCAACTTCAAAAAGTTTAAGGTCTTTTCCACCCGTAATATTAACCAACAATCCTTTTGCACCTTTCAAAGTATAGTCATCAATTAATGGATTGCTTACTGCCATGTCTGCAGCTTTAAGAGCTCTTCCCTCTCCTTCAGCTTCGCCAGTTCCCATCATAGCTTTGCCCATAGACGCCATAACAGTTTCAACATCAGCAAAATCAAGATTAATCAAACCTGGTCTTACCATCAAATCTGTTATGCTTTGAACTCCATGCATTAAAACATTATTTGAAAGATTAAAAGAATCTTCAAATGTTGTTTGCTCATTTGCTATTTTAAACAAATTTTGATTTGGAATAACAATTATTGTATCAACATGTTTTCTTAATTCTTCTAAACCTTGTTGTGCTCTTCTCATTCTAGAGGGACCTTCATATAAAAATGGAAGAGTAACAACACCTACCGTTAAAATATTTAATTCTTTAGCGGCTCTAGCAATGACATGGGCAGCACCAGTGCCTGTTCCACCACCCATACCAGCTGCTATGAAAACCATATTTGCACCTTGAAGTGTGTTTACTATTTCATTTAAAGACTCGTCTGCTGCTGCCTGACCTATATCAAGTTTCGCACCAGCTCCCAAACCTTTGGTTAGATTTAAACCAATTTGAATTCTTGTTTTGCATTTACTTAGCTTTAAATCCTGTGCATCAGTATTGACTGCAATAAATTCTACACCTTGTAGATTATTTTCAATCATTTCATTTATTGCGTTTCCGCCTGCTCCACCAACTCCCATTACTAATAGTCGTGGCTGTAGCTCTTTAATTTCTGGTGCTTTAAAGTTAATTGTCATCTGTTATTTCCCCTCATAGTTGTTAAAATGTTTTTCCCATTTAAGGTTTGCTCGATTTAAATTTGCTTTTTTTCTCGCTGTTACCTTAAATTTTTCAAATGCAGTTGGCTCCCATATTTGGAAAGTTTGACCTTGACCAACAAACAACATGCTATTTTTTATCTTGGCATGCTTTAATAATTTTAAAGAGATAGATATCCTTCCTTCGCTATCAAATTGTAAATTTGTACTCTCTGCTAAAATTGATGTTGCAAAGAAATCTCTTTTTTCTTCAAAGGGATTTAAAGAATCTATTGCAGAAGAAATTTTTTCAATTCTGTCTTGTGAACATGCTTCTAATGATGAATTATTAAATGATGGATAACAAACAACTCCATTGTATCCTAAATTTGACAAATGAGATCTAAAACTAGCTGGCACAGAAACTCTTCCTTTTTTGTCTAATTTGTTCTCGTAAGTTGATAAAAACATATAATTTATAATTTTTTAATTCCATAATTGGGAATATATGGGAATATATGGGTTATTTAATATGCTGTCAAATACTCATTATTATTGATTTTTGACTGCAGTTAATAACTTTTTTATAATCAAATGTGTAAGATGGATCAAATTATTAGAGCTAGCAACAATAAATCATGGGATTGAAAAAAAAGAACAAAGTTGATTCAATAATGAATTAAAACAAGAACATTTTATTATATTAAAAACTTAACTTGTGGATAGTTTTGCCAGATAAATTATAAGCCGGGTTCTGTCATTTAAATCTATCATTTGTCTAGGCTTAAAATCACTCTTAAGCTCAAGCAACTAACCCTGATGACGAGCCAAGGATGGCTTTTAGTTTTTCAACAATGTCATCTCTACTTAGTCTTGCTCCCAGTGGGGTTTTCCAGCGTTCATTGTTACCAATAGAACCGGTGT
>Ga0233440_1004327_pt1 | contig 10064 bp, 9 predicted proteins | sample SI_123_September_5_FD_182791 | JGI IMG/M metagenome (GOLD analysis project Ga0233440, IMG submission 182791) | Seawater microbial communities from Saanich Inlet, British Columbia, Canada - SI_123_September2016_120_MG | ecosystem: Environmental > Aquatic > Marine > Inlet | place: Canada: British...
TGCTGCATTTGTAGTGAGATCTTGGCGCTAGGTTTAACATGTAATCTTTTTACTTGGAAGTACTCACCCGATTCAATAGAGTCATACCAGCCCCAAGGGCGATAAACTTTACGATGTGCACTACTCTCACACCGACCACTGGCTTGTAAGGATTCAACAATGCTCTTTACCTCTTGAGCTTTGTCTTGGGTGGCAATAAAGGTGGCATCAGGCGTGTCTATAATAATTAGATTATCTACACCTATGGCTGCGACTATATGATGATCAGCATTAATGTACGTGTTAGTGGTATCTTGAATAATAACATCACCCTTAGTCACATTACCACTAGCATCTTTATTGCCAATATCATATAGTGCTGGCCAAGCGCCAATATCATTCCACTGGGCGTCTAATGGTACAACAACGACATTCTCACTTTTCTCCATGAGTGCGTAATCAATAGAATCAGATGGAGATGATTCAAAGGCTTGTTTATCTAGCCTGATAAAGTCAAGATCTTGCGTAGCGTTATTAATCGCATTATTGACTGAATTAACAATATCAGAAGAATGAGTAGTTAGCTCATAAATTAGCACGTCAGCTTTGAACATAAACATGCCAGAATTCCAAAGGTAATTACCCTGCTCTAGATAAGTTTGTGCAGTTTTTAGATCTGGCTTTTCAATAAACTCTTCAACTTCATGTACACCATTACTACTCTCTTTTGATGATTTGATATAACCATAGCCAGTATTAGCGTTGGTTGGCACAATACCAAAAGTAGCCAGTTTTCCACTTTGCACTTGTTGGCTTGCTATGTTGATTGCTTCATGGAAAGCATCAACATCTTGAATGACATGATCGGCTGATAAAACTAGTAGCATCGAACCATCTGTATCTTTTAATGATTGCAGTGCTGCAGCTGCTATTGCAGGAGCGGTGTTTCTACCAACCGGTTCCAATAAGATTGTTGGATTTTGAATATCAATTTGTTGACATTGCTCAGCCACTAAAAAACGATGATCGGCATTACAAACAATAATCGGATCTGCAAGGTTATCTAACCCTTTTAGACGTAGAATAGTTTCTTGCAGCATGGTGTTATCACTAGCTAAAGGTAAATACTGTTTAGGGTACTCTTTGCGAGATAAGGGCCAAAGCCTTGTACCGGAACCACCTGAGAGAATAACTGGAATTATTTTCACTTCAATCCTTCTAATAGCCTCTTTAAACTAGAGAAAAATACAAACTTACTAGAATATTTCAGAAAATAAATTTATAAGACTTGCTTTCAATTTGAAATATTAAAAAGTTTATCAAACCATGCCTCTATACTATAATTAGCGACAATTTTTTGATCAATTTTTTCATATTCTATATTAAAAAAATCTATATCTATTTTTATATCATCCCTGTTTATAATCATAATATTATTCGAATTATAAAAATCATATTTTTTTATATATTTATTTGTTGTAATTATTTTCTTTTCTTTTATTAAGCAATCAAATACCCGCTGAGTTAACCCAGCCTGATTGTAGTGATGTATATCCAAAATGACATTTGTTTTTTCTTCAAGCAACATAACTTCAGATAAATTTATCTTTTTAAAAATGAAATTAATATTTTTACTAGCGTCTAGTTTTTTAATTATATACCTATGTATTAAATAAGTCATTTTTCCTGTAGAGAGTATAATGTTTGTTTTTATTTCAGAGGGGAGCTGAGAAATGATTTTTTTTAGTATTTCATACCTATCAGAATGATAAGTTCCTATAAATAATAGATCAGAGCTAGTATAGAAAAGAGTATCTGCACTCCTTTCCAAAAAAAAGGTTGGCCTGAATAAAAAATTATAATTCTTACAATCTTGATTGTCGAAACTATAAACCTTATCAAAAATATCTAATGAGTTTAAAATATTATTATTATTTTTAATTGAATCCCATAAATATAAAATAAATTTTGCATTTTTATTTTGTTTTTTTATGTCACTCATAAAATTTGATGTAACTTCCCCTCCTTTAATAACAAAAATAAAATCAAACTCTACGCCCCTTACTTCTTTAAGTTTAGATCTAAAATATTGCTCTATTTTTCTTATTACTAACTTTTTCAAAAATTTGTTTATAAAGCGATGCTTCTTAGATATAAAATCATCTTCAATATAATAGACATCTGCTCCCCTCTTTTTCATCTCTTTTATAATTTCTTGCTCGTAACTATTAAAAGACGGGCAGATAAAAAGGATTTTTTTCTGTAACAATTCATTGTTTTTCATTTTTTCACCCTCTGCCTAATTCTAAAATAGCCTCAATAACTCGCTCGCTATTTTTATTATCATGAAACCTATGGAACCTGTCTCTCACTTCTTCCCTCTCATTTTTATAGAGTGCTGAATTCTCTTTAAATTTTATGGTCCAATCCAACACATCATCCCAATTTTTACATTGAGGTCCGGGTGTCACCTCATCATAGTCATAATAAAGCTCCCTATCTTTTATAATATATTTTTCATAATCAAATGGAGCGAAAATTATTGGACGATTTGTAAGTAGATAGTCAACATATATCCCGGAGTAATCGCTAATTATAATACTGTAATCCTTAATTATTTCGTTTATCTCCATCTTAGACTCTAAAAAATTTATATATTTTGAATTTATAGAATTTTTAAATTTAATATCTATTTTATTGGCTAGATGCATTTTAATATCTAAAAATATTTCATTAGCCTCCAAAATCCTTAATACCTTGGCAATATCAAATCCATAACCATCAAATAAATTAACCTCACTTCCTACCTCGTCTCTCAATGTTGGGGCATATAGCACTTTAAATTGATTTGGTAATTTAGACTCACTTACAAAAATATCATTTCGAGGATAACCAGTTACCTTTACATTATCAATAATAACATTAAACGCTGTACTCATATTTTTCTGATCTTCAATGGAAGATGCTATTATGAGTGAATATTTTGCCCTCAAAAAAGGGAATAATAAATATTTTACCCTCTCTTTAAAAAGTTTTTCGACGTGCCTTTTGTCATCTTTACCTATTTTTTTGATTGGTATTCCATGCCATAATTGGATTACCTTTCTAGAATTGTGATTTATAAAATCATATAAATCACAATTAGTAGCATGAGTAACTATAAAAACATCAGCTACCAAAGCGTAATAAACACCTCGTAGTGAATATTTATAAACAAAATTACTCCTACCGCATGTGTGCTTATCCTTCGTTATCCAAATAGTTTTAATATCTTCATGATTAGCCTTAATATATTCAAATAAAAATCTTGGATTATCCAAATATTTTTCTCCAAACCAGGCGCCAAATACCCATAAATTCTTTTTTGGTTTTATTAAATACATTGAATAGTACAAGGGTAAATTCATAATATATATAATCAAATTTTTAATCATGTTATTGTTGCTGGGCTATTAAAGATAGAGACTTCATAAGGAGACTGGAATGACACCTGCTCAGAAGATGGCTGAATTGGAAAAAAGTGGCTTGAAATGTGTCCAAGTTTAACGGGCTACTACAGCATAGTATTGTACTTGCTAGCGATCTCCGCAGGGCTTGTTAATTTTGTAGCAACCCTAACACTAGCCTAATCTTGAATGTCTAACCATAATTTGTACATTTTTTTACTCCGAATTGCTTGGTTAAGCTTAACTCGCTCGAAATAAGAAATTTTAAATTGTTGGGTCTCGCTATAACAAATCTAAAATTTTATTTTCTAATACGCATGCACCACCTATAGTTTTATGTAAAAAAGACTTTCGTGCTTTTTGAACTTCTTCCGAATGCCACCATTTTTCAGGCTCTTTTTCTACTCTCATTAAAAAATGTGCTGCTTTCTTTGGATCAGACTGCATAATTCCCTGGTCTATTAATTCACTATACATTTCTTCACCATAAGATGTGAGATACATATTTTTATTTAAAAAAATGATTGTTGGAATATTATTTATTATAGATTCTATATATCCCGTACCTATATAGTTTATTACCACAAGTTTAGAGCTTACCATAGCATCTGGACCTCTATATTTCCCGCTATCAATTTGCATATATTTAATATATTTTTTTAAAATATCTAGATGATTATACGTTGCAATTTTAAGTGTTTTCATTATAGGGGCTGAACGATAAATTATATTATTCAAAACTTGAGTATCTAACTCAGAAAAAAAACTCTTTTGAAAATCAAAAAAGTATTTTGAATCTTCTCCCGTAAAAAAATTATTACCAACATAATTTGTTCTTTTTGCATATGCTGGCGCCGTCATATAAAGTATTTTATTTTTATATTCTACTATATTATCATTGCTAGATTTGGCTGGACTCATTAAGCCAGTTTTGATTAGCTTACCACTCTTATCAAAATCTTTATGGTACCATCCTACAGTGAAAAATAAATCACTAATATTTACCATATCTTCTAAAAGATTATTTTCATATGTATGCGCAACCCCTTTGTGCTCAGTAGATATGAACTTTGTGCCATGCATTTTTTGTTGATGTGCTATAAAAAACATCATAGAACTACTACTTATCCAAGATTCACTAATTATATATTTGACTTTAGGAAATAATTTCGCTTGATAATCATAATACTTACTGGCATCACTATAATCTTCTATAAAAATTATTGGAAAAAAACTTTCCAATGTTTTAAAAAAGAATTTATCAAATTTATCAAAATTTTCATTGTATACAGACAAACCATCTCTTTTATCAACATCTATATTATTTAATTTAACTTCTGGTCTCTCAAATGGTGCTAAAAAATATAGAAAAATTTTTAATTTACTTTTTAATAATAATTTTTTAATTTTTGAAGGACTATATTGCACTCCAAGTAAAATGACTGTTGGATTAAATATTTTTAGTTTATCATATATGCTATATATAGCTCTTTTTATAAAAGAGTGCTTTTGTTTTTTTGTTTTTGGCTTATATACTCCTATATTCATAATCTTTAAATCATCGCCAATTAGTTCAGAATAAAATTGTTCAATATATATAGAAAAAAGTTGCTCATATGCATGTTCGCTATATGATAAATATGATCTTAAGTCTTCTAAGTCGAAAGGGGTATAAAATGATTCTTTATCTAAAAGTCTGAAATCATGATTTTCGTGGTCAAATCTACTTTCTACTTGATTAAAAAACTCATATACCAATGCAATATATCTTTTGATGCCTAAATAAAAAAGTTGTTGCCAATATCTATCACTATAATTTATATTATGAAGTTTATTCAATCTTTCAGTCAAAATAGCAGAATATTTACTATGTTTGTCAACAACTTTTTTTTCATATCTCAGCCAATCATTCTTAGAATTTCTTGGACACGCATGAAGCTCTCCACAATTGAGTTCAGGATTATTTACCGCAATATAATTATCTAAGACAACACATTTTTTATCCTGCAATTTTTCTTTAAACAATGAAGAAACAATAAATACACTTTTAGTCATTATAATAAATTCCCATTTTTTTTATTAATAGCTATATCTATCCAATAATCACTTATTTCATAACTTTGGCAGTATTCTTTCATAAATTTCCTTAACATTGTGGCGCTCTATTTCAATATTTGATGTATACAGCCTACTTAATTTTAATTTATTACTACCTGGAAAAAAATTACGCAGATAGCAGGTTTTTTATGTTTATCGCTCCAAAAATTAGCAACCCTTGTGGCACGTAAATTTACATTTTTTAATTTTCATATTTTTTTGGAGGCGGGTGTGGTTTTTTTAGGGTTGATATTACAATAAGCAAGATAAGCCAATTAATGTGTTATATTTCTTACCTCTATTTATTCAAATTTAGAAAGAAGATTTACTTAGAATTTAAAATATTTATAATCAAAGCGTAGTTCATACTATCAACTATATCTTCATCACTAAACTCAATATCAAATTCTTCTTCTAGTGCAACTATTAAACTCATATGCTTTAAAGAATCCCAGTTTTCAATATTATCTGGCGACGAATCATTACCTATTAAGTTAATCTCAACATTAAATATATTGCTCATTACTTGTTTTACTCTAGCTTCCACTTTTTCCAATTCAGTCATCTATTACATACTTATTTCTGGTTTTTACTTGTGTCATTTATTTAATCTCGTGAATTCAAGTTGTAAGTGCAACTCATACTCGGAATAAAGGGCAAGCACTACTTTTACCGGGTGTTAATTTTTTGGGTATGCACTTCTTAATTTTCCATAAAGTTACTAACATATCTATCTTGCTTTAATATTATGCAGCTTTATTTTTTTATGCTTGTTATATTACTTTAATAGACTTTTAATCATCATTAAGAAATCGGCAGCATATTCTTTATTATTATAATCCCACTGGTCAAAAACACCTTTTTTAACACTTAATGTTGCACCTGGGTCATCAATAGATACAATAATTTTATCTATTAAATCGTCAAGAGTGTACACAACTCGCAGTCCGTTGCTTACTGCAGGAATAAAAAATTCATCACCAGTCAGATATTCATTTGTCCGCTTTCTTCCCGAGTTGGTAAAATTTGAAATACACGGAATATCCATAGAAAGTGCATCAAATGCCATGGTTGTTCCTGCCGACATAATTAATAAATCCGCCTCACCCATTTGCTCCGCATACTCTTCTATTTCATACATACTTGAATTGAGAATTTTTTGCTCAATTCCCAACATCGACACTTGAGGAATTTGTATCTCAAACAATTCATTCTCTTTATATTTATCCTTTAGTTTTCTTATGCGATTTTGATTTAAGCCAACTGGTCTGTAAATCAACCTAATAGATTGAAGCTTTCCAGAGTCTATCTCTTTTAAGATTCTATCTATTGCGCAAATTTCACTATCATTTGAAAAGAAATTAGGAGAGTTCCCTGCATATAATATTACTTTCTTTGATGTGCTTTTCAAGCCTTTACGTTTATAAGCTTTTGTTTTTTCAAAATTCCTTAGCCAGATCATGCCTAACTTGCATAAATCTTGATCTTTTACCCCGTGTACATTTATTAAATATTCAGCTTCAATTTTTCCTTGTGGGCAATACTTATTGTAGTCAGAAATCATATTTCCATTTAAAATAATTTGATCAGTGGTATATGGAACCAGCACACTTTTACACTTGTACTTTTCCGAAAAATTTCCTAAAAAACGCTCTTGATACCCCCCAATTAGCTGTTTGAATAACTACTGCATGTCTATATTTTTGAGTTATCAAATAAAGGCTTTCCGTATCAAACAAGGAAGAAGAGAAAAAATTACTGATTCTAAGCCAATTTCTCTTGTTTTTCCCTAAAACGCCTAAAATAAAACAAGCTAGACGGCGCGCTATTGATTGTCGCAACAAAAACCCATCTTTATCAAAGGTATTCCGATACAAAGATATGCTATTATCCCAATAGTATTGCATATTTTTCTTCTTACCCTTGTTTGCATAATAATATCCAAACCTTCTCAATCCTTCTGTAAAAAGGTATAAAAACCTCATTACACTTGATAAGTCCTTATCGGTTGTTTTTATACTATAAAAATCTACATTTTCACTTGAAAATTCTCTACGAAAGAAAGATGTGTTACAGCTCTTAGGTACAACAATTAAAATGTTATATTCATCTCTTAACTTTGTATATATATTTGAGCAAAGCAAGTAGCGAATATTCCTTGTAAAAGGCACAGATAAAATAATTAGATCTCTATTTTTCATTGGGAATATGCTTTAGAAAAAATTGATGCATATATAATATCAACCTCCTCTCCATTGTATAAAAAATGAAACTTTTTGGTGCATTCCACGACCATTCCGGAGTCTTTTATTAATTTAAGCATAGGATAATTTATAGACATGGTTCCAGCTGTTACTTTTCTAATTTCATGCATAGATAAAAGCTTTTGTACAACCATACTCCATGCTTCTTTACCAAAACCCTGTCCCCAGTATTCTTTTTCACCAATCATAATTGCTACATCAGCTATTTTATTATTAATATCCATTGTTACAGAGATACTACCTATATGTTCAGAGTTTTTTCGATTGATAATTGCAAAAAATATATTATCAGAATCAATAAATGATTCGAAATAATCTTTACAGGTTTCATATGAATGAACACAATGTCTCTGTTCACTATACTTAGTGACCTCTTTATCATTTAACCATGATACATATTTTTCAGATAAGAGTTCTTTTGTGAAAATACGTATTATTATTCTATTCGAAATAAGTTTTTCTGTCATAGTTTGCATTTATAGGAGATGGCCTCTAAAGTAATAATCATATTTCTATGAAAATTAATGTTTTAGAGTTATGTCATTATCGGCTTTAACTAATGAATTTTTATTACCCACATCGATCCAGTAATCTTTCAAAAAATACGCACCTCTCCTTTGTTTTCTTTTTAAAACATCTTCAAAAAGTGTTGTCATATCATAAAAAGTATCTCTAGGTATGCTGTCAATAATATCTGGCTCAATCACATAAATACCCGCATTAATATTGAATTTTTTTTTCGGTTTTTCTATTAAGGATATAATTTCATGATCTTTAATCTCTATCACACCGTAAGGAATGACATACTCATACTCTTTAACACACATAGTGACTTTTGATTTTCGTTCTTTATGCTGTTTTATAAAATTTTCATAATCTAAATTTGTCACGATATCGCCATTAGTTACAACAATTGGAATGGAGTGATTGTTTTTAATTAAAGTCAGTGCGCCAGCTGTGCCAAGTCTTTTATCTTCGATAAGATACTCTATATCAATTTTCCATTTTGAACCATTACCAAAATATTCCATAATAATCTCTTTTTTATAGTTTACTGATATATAAAATTTATGGAAACCAAGCTCTATAAATGAAATTAAAATCGTCTCTAGTAACGGCTTACCTCCAACATGTAACATAGGTTTAGGGATATTTTTAGTCAGCTCCCCAAATCTTGATCCTAGGCCACCTGCCATAATCACTACTGGATTAGGCATTATACGAAATGCCATACTATCTAATGTAAATATCTCTATCAATCTATTGTCTTTATTAACAATTGGTAAATGCCTCCTTTTAACCTTTTTTAAATAAGCAGCCCTTTCATCGGTAGTTGATTCTGTTGTTAGCTTATACGGGTGTTTGTTAATTATGTGTTCAAGGTCTAGTGTTCTATTTAACACTGCTCTCCTCACATCACCATCAGTAACCAGGCCAACAAAATAACCTTTGTCGTTTATAATCGGCAAAAGGCCGTCACCGTTTTCATCCAGTTTTTTTATTGCATCATAAAATTCTGATAGTTTATTTAAAACTAAACACTTTCTTTTCATTTCGATATTATTCCTTTCGTACGAAGCGGTCTAGACGATTCAAGCTGCCATTAAGCTGTTGTAATAATAATATTTTTTCACTAATACTGCCGTCTACTGCTAAATTCATAAATTTAATTAATTCTTTCTTATTCTCTATTTTTGGCACCAAGCCCCATCTGCTTAATGGGAACGGATCAATGCCTTTTAATTTGGGCTGAACACTTGCTATTTTTCTACCCCACAAATAACCAACAACCATCTGCATCGAAAACATTCCTAAAATTGTGTGAGCATTTTTTATATCTTCAATACCTCGCCCCTCTGTCAGCTTAATACCACCCTGATCAAGTAAGTCAAAATTATTATCAGGATGTGCTGTAATATGAACTTCTGGAGATTTTCCAACTTGCTCCATGACTGATAGAGTTAGCTTCAGAAAATCTCCTTCATCATATCCTAAGCTATCGCCTCTAGTTTTTTTTATTGGCTGCATTGGGAGTAGTATCTCCCCTCCCAAGGGGGGGATATTTTTACAAACCTCCTCAAGATAAGGCTGTCCAATTTCTTGAATTATTTCAGCTGGAACACCCTCACTAACCATCTCTTCAGTGCATTTTTCATTTATAGATAATATAACGTCTGGGAAAACTTCTTCTCCATTATAAATATACCTGTTTCTATAGTTACCCCATATATCGATAAAATTTATCGTCTTAATACTTAATTTTTTGGCTGCTAAAATA
>Ga0233440_1004360_pt1 | contig 10023 bp, 7 predicted proteins | sample SI_123_September_5_FD_182791 | JGI IMG/M metagenome (GOLD analysis project Ga0233440, IMG submission 182791) | Seawater microbial communities from Saanich Inlet, British Columbia, Canada - SI_123_September2016_120_MG | ecosystem: Environmental > Aquatic > Marine > Inlet | place: Canada: British...
TGCCAAGGAGGATGATCTATGTGCGGACAAGTAAGCATCATTTTTGGCAAAAAACGACGCCGCATTACCGAGCGGGAATACCTGAACGAGGTTTTTATCCGCATGCTGCTCTGCAGTGAGGAGCGCGGTCCCCACGCCAGCGGAATGGCATGGCTCCGGACCGATGGCGACTATCGGCTTTTCAAACGTCCCATCCGGGCACACCAGCTGGTCAGGGAATCCACCTTTCACGAACTGATGGCGGAGGTGGATAACCAGACCACCATCCTCATGGGGCACACCCGCTGGCGCACACGAGGCAGTGAAGAAAACAGCCGCAACAACCATCCCATCCGTTCCGGCATTGTCATCGGCACCCATAACGGCACCATCTACAACGCCGATTATCTGTTCCGCAGACTCGGCCTGCCGCGCTATGCCGAGGTGGATAGCGAGCTGCTTTTCCGACTGGCCGACCGCTTCGCTCCCGACGGAACCATCGACGGCAGAGGCTTCCGCAAAGCCCTGCGCCTGTGTCGCGGCCAAATGAGCGCTGTGTTGGCCTCTCTGCTCGATCCCGGGGCCATTACCGTCATCAAGGGGAACAAGCCGCTGTCGCTGCGTTACAGCCGCAAACACCGGGCGGTGCTCTATGCCTCGGAACCCGAATACATTGAAGCCGCTCTGGATGACCTGCGTGGCTGGCGCGAACTGGAAATTCCACCGCTCACCATGCTTACCTTCCGCCATGAAAACCTCAAGGAGTGGCAAAGCCATCCCTTTAAATTTGTCTGTCAGGAACGAAAAGGAACCTTACCCGAAGGAGTGAATGCATGAAGAATAACGACAGCCATCTCCGGCTTTTTGTTTATGGAACCCTGAAAAAAGGATTCTGGAACCACGACCGGTTCTGCACCCGGGCCATCAACATTGAACCCGCTACCACTTGGGGCAGGCTCTATCATCTGCCTGCCGGATTCCCAGCATTGGAAGTCCCGACCAGCAGCATACTGGCCCATGGCACCGCCGATCCGCTGGCCGATACCCGAACACAGAACACGATTGAGCTGCCTGAAAACGCCATGACACGCCCGGAAGACGACTGGGATCTGGTCCACGGGGAGCTGATGACCTTCGCAAATCCCGGTTTCGATCTGCCACCCATTGATCGGTTGGAGGCATTCAATCCAAGTGCCCGCTGTGTTTATACGCGGGTTTTGGTGGCGGTAGAGTCGAACAACTTGATCCGGCCTGTTTGGCTGTACCATTACAACCTCGGCCATAATGCGGAAAGGATTGCCTCAGGAGGCTGGCATCTATCGAGATAAAACGAAATCGGCTTAAATCGGCAAAGAACATTTTACTTCCGGCTTTCATCTCAGTATATTTGCAAGGTGAATTAAATTGGGAATGTTGTCTTTGCAGCATTCCGCAACTGCCTCTGTTGAGGTCATAGCACAATGCAATAGTCCCCAAGAGGAGTATGAGACATGGCAGAAATAGATGATCGCTGGTTGTCAGTGGACGAAATATGCAAATACCTTGGGATCGGTAAGGACACCGTTTACAAGTGGATCGATAAGCACGGAATGCCCGCTCATCGCATGGGACGCCTGTGGAAGTTCAAAAAAGAACAGGTCGACGCATGGGTTGAGGCCGGTGGCGCGGCTACTCATATCACCGATGAGAAACCGAATAAATAATAAGGGCGACCGATAGGAGCGATAAATGGCAGAGCCAATTGAAAATAAAGTAACAAGATCACTTAAAGCAGCGGAAGAGCTATACCACCGTCTTGTGTTGATAGTCGGGAAAGGCGGTACAGGCAAAACTACCGTTATTCAGAATTTGGCAAAACTGCATAATACCGACCCTATTAATATCAATCTGCGCCTTTCTAAAGAGCTACTTGAATTAACTGAAAAACAACGGCAGCTGAAGCTGTCCGAAGTTTTAGGACAGACAGTCAACGGCAACGGGGATAAAGTTTTTCTGGATAACATTGAGATCCTTTTTGATGTTGCACTTAAACAGGACCCTTTGCGTTTGTTGCAGGGATTGTCCAGAAATTTAACCGTCGTGGCATCTTGGAATGGCACCTTTGAAAAAGGGAAATTGATCTATGCGGAGCCTGGTCACCGCGAATATAGAAGTTACGATTTAACAGACACTCTGGTTGTCAGCATGAGTGGCAAGGCAACAGTAGATTTTAAACAGTCAAGCGAGGACAAACTAATATGAAATACGGAGAGCTAATTCAATTTGATCCGATCGAATCGGTCGTTCAGCTGCGTGATGCTGATAAAACAAGTGCTGCTCATCAGTTGGTTAATACGTATGTTATTTCTGATGAAATGGCCGAGCGAATGGTGCGCCTCGTAATTCCTCAGCTGCAGTTTGAGCAGCCGGTTGATAACAAGGGAATCTTGGTGGTCGGTAATTACGGTACCGGTAAATCACACTTGATGTCTGTTGTTTCCAGTATTGCTGCCGATGCTTCACTCCTTGACAGTTTAAACCATGAAAGCGTTAAAGCTGAAGCAGACAAGATTGCCGGTAAATTCAAGGTCATCCGCACAGAGATCGGCGCAACGACCATGTCACTCAGAGACATTCTGGTTGCAGAGTTGGAAGAGCATCTTGAGAATATGGGCGTGAGTTATGTCTTCCCAGACTCGGGTACGATTACCAGTCATAAACGAGCTTTTGAAGACATGATGGCCAAGTTCGGTGAGGTTTTTCCTGAACAAGGTCTCCTGTTGGTGGTTGATGAGTTACTGGATTATCTGAGAACCCGAAAAGATCAGGAGCTGATTCTTGATTTGAACTTCCTCCGCGAAGTCGGCGAGGTCTGTAAAGATCTGCGTTTTCGTTTCATAGCCGGTGTGCAGGAAGCAATATTTGACAGTCCAAGATTTGCATTTGTGGCTGATAGCATCCGAAGGGTGAAGGACCGGTTCGAACAGATCCTTATTGCCCGAAGTGATGTCAAATTCGTAGTAGCGGAGCGTCTGCTTAAGAAGACCGTCGAACAACAAGCCAAGATTCGTGAATACCTGATGCCATTTGCTAAATACTATGGCGGCCTCAACGAGCGGCTGGATGAATTTGTTCGGCTGTTTCCGGTGCACCCTGATTACATAGATACATTCGAAAGAGTAACTGTTGTTGAAAAGCGTGAAGTCCTCAAAACCCTATCCATGGGCATGAAGGGTGTCTTGAATAAAGATGTTCCGGAAAATGAGCCCGGCCTGATCGCTTTTGACAGTTACTGGAGCACCTTAAAACAAAATGCCTCTTTCCGGGCTATCCCTGAGATACGGGCGGTTATCGACTGCAGTCAGGTGCTTGAGTCTCGAATCGAAAATGCTATCTCCCGCAAGCAATATAAACCAATGGCGCTGCGCCTGATCCACGCACTATCTGTCCACCGCTTAACGACTGGTGATATCTACGCTCCATTAGGAGCCAGTGCTGAGGAACTGCGCGACCGCCTCTGCCTCTTTGATCCACTGATTGCGGAACTTGGAAGTGATGAGCCGGACAAGGATCTACAGACCCATGTTGAAACCGTTCTTCGTGAAATACATAAAACGGTCAGTGGTCAGTTTATCTCCTTCAATGCCGACAACCGTCAGTTCTATCTCGACCTGAAGAAAACAGATGATTTTGACGCCCTTATTGATAAGAGAGCAGAAAGTTTAGGCGATACTCAGCTTGACCGTTTCTATTATGAAGCATTGAAGCGAGTTATGGAATGCCAGGACTCAACCTATGTGACCGGATACAAGATATGGCAGCATGAACTGGTATGGCAGGATCATAAAGCCGCTCGTTCCGGTTATCTCTTTTTCGGAGCACCCAACGAAAGATCCACGGCTGTGCCGACTCGGGATTTTTACATCTATTTCATTCAACCAAACGATCCTCCACGTTTCAAGGACGACAAGGTCAGCGATGAGGTTTTCTTTCGGCTAAAACCATTGAGTGATACCGGCGAGGAATTTCAAACATCATTGAAGAACTATGCGGCTGCACTTGATCTGGCAGCAACGTCTTCAGGCCATGCAAAAGCGACCTATGAAGCCAAAGCCAATGGTTTCCTCAAGAAGCTGGTTCAATGGCTGCAGAAGCACATGACGGATGCCTTTGAAGTGACCTATCAAGGCCGATCCAAGCCCATGAACGAATGGGCAAAAGGCAAATCCATCAGAGATCTGTCAGGTCTATCGCCGCATGAAACCATCAACTTCCGGGATCTGGTCAATACCATTGCCGGAGTCTGCCTTGCGCCTAATTTTGAAAATCAGGCTCCTGAATATCCCTTCTTTTCAGTCCTGATTACCGGAAGCAACAGAGCGCAGGCGGCACAGGATGCGCTTCGGGCAATCGGTGGCCAGAACCGGACCAAGCAGGCAACGGCTGTACTGGATGCCTTAGAGCTTCTGGACGGTGAAAAGATAGAACCTTACAAATCCAAATACACCCGCTTTATTCTCGATGTCGTAAAAGCTAAAGGACATGGCCAGGTCGTAAACCGGAATGAAATTATTCAGGACGATCACGGCTTAGAATATATGAATCCGGGCGGCTCTCGACTTGAGCCGGAATGGATAACAGTATTGATCTCTGCTCTGGTTTACTCAGGCGACATTGTACTATCCATCCCGGGCAAAAAGTTTGATGCAACCGGACTTCAGCAGCTTGCAGCGACAGGCATGGATGAACTGATCCGGTTCAAACACCTCGAACAGCCAAAGGAATGGAATATCCCGGCGCTTAAGGCCATGTTCGAGCTTCTCGGCATGACACCGGGCATGGCTCAATTGGTCACTCAAGGGAATGATGAACCTATTCAAAATCTTCAGCAGTCCGTTGGCAAGATTGTTAAACGGATTGTGATGACACAGCAGACCTTGCGTGAAGGTCTTTCGTTTTGGGGACTGAATCTTCTTGGTGGTACAGATCTGGCAAATCAGGCATCAGGACTGGATGGTGCCAAGACCTTCTTTGAGTCGCTTCAAGCCTATACATCTCCCGGTAAATTAAAAAATTTCCGTTACAGCATGGATGAAGTAAAAGCCCATGAAAAGGCTGTAAAGACGTTGGATGACCTGGATGCCCTGCGTGAATTTGTCATGGATCACAGCCCGACAGCCTCGTGGCTATCAACAGCCGAAGGTGTTTTACCGCCAGAGCATGACTGGGTTGATCGCATGAAAACAACCCGTCAGGATGTGTTGGAAATGCTAAAGCAAACAGATCTGACTGAACTGGCCAGCCAGTCCCAGAATGTCGGAGCAAAACTCCAGCAACTGAAGAAAGACTATATCGTTGTTTACATCGGCCTTCATACCAAGGCCCGCTTAGGTATAAACGATGACAAACGTAAGGCAGCCCTGATGGGAGACCATCGCCTGCAGATGCTACTGAAACTGGCAGGCATTGATTTGATGCCAAGACAGCAGCTCACGGATTACCAGAACCGACTGGCCGGACTGAAAAGTTGCTTCGCCTTGACCGAGCAGAACCTTGAGGCCACACCGGCCTGTTCGCACTGCGGTTTCCGTCCTTCGGTTGAAACAGGAACTGCACCCGGTTCACAGATGATTGAGCAGATGGACAATGATCTCGACACCATGGTGAGCAACTGGACATCAACACTTCTCGGCAATCTGGAAGACCCGATTACACAGGCCAATATGGATTTGTTGAAAGTGGATGACCGGGAGCCGCTTGAAGCCTTTATTAAGTCGAAGGAACTGCCGGTCCCGTTGGATACGAATTTTGTGCATGCTCTAAAGGAAGTGCTGTCAGGGTTGGTCAAAGTATCGGTGAAATCAAAGGAGCTTCAAAAGGCGCTTCAGATTGAAAGCGGACCATCAACACCTGCCGAAATCAAAAAACGCTTCGGTGATTACATCGACCAGTTAACCAAAGGCAAAGATCCGGCTAAAGTCCGCATCGTAATGGAATAACACCAGACAGGTAGGATATCGATATGAGCAAACAAGAGAGTTTATTTAAAACAAAGGTCGTTCCCGGCAAACCGGGCAGCGGTAATCTTTTTGATGAAGAGATCGTTACCTATAACGGACCGGTGAAATGCCTTGGTCTGGAGTTTGAAAACGATGCTGCCCGTCGTACGCACTTCATCGAGGAGCTCCGTAAAAAGCTACAGGACCCGGAATTCCGCAAGATTGAAGGTTTCCCGATTGGTGAAGATGAAGACATCCTTAAGCTGAGCGATCCACCGTATTACACCGCCTGTCCGAACCCATGGGTCGGCCTGTTTATTGATGAATGGGAAAGCCAGAAGCCGGAAAAGCCAGCGGACTATCATTATCACCGGGAACCATTTGCCGCCGATGTAAGCGAAGGAAAAAACGACCCGATTTACAACGCGCACTCCTATCATACCAAGGTGCCGCACAAAGCTATCATGCGCTACATCCTTCACTATACCGAGCCGGGAGATATCGTTTTTGACGGTTTCTGTGGAACCGGAATGACAGGTGTAGCTGCCCAGATGTGTGGTGACAAAAATGAAGTTCAGTCTCTTGGCTACAAAGTAGATGAAGATGGAACAATTTTTCAAGCGGAACAAAATGAAGATGGCAAAGAAATTTGGAAGCGCTTTTCAAAACTGGGGGTTCGTAAAGCCATACTGAACGACCTATCACCAGCCGCGACGTTTATTGCCTACAATTATAATACGCCAGTTGATGTCAAAGCTTTTGAAAAAGACGCAAAAAAGATTCTTGCTGAAGTCGAAAAGGAATTTGGCTGGATGTATGAAACAATTCACACAGACGGAAAGACAAAAGGAAAAATAAATTATACAGTTTTTTCAGATGTATTCTTGTGCTCTGAGTGCGGCTCAGAAGTTATTTTTTACGATGTTGCGGTATGTAAAGAATCAAACAAGGTTCTCGACGAATTTCAATGCCAGAGCTGTAAAGCTACCCTAACAAAAAGGAAAATTGAAAGGGCCTATGTAACATCATTTGATCAAGTTCTAGGTCATACTGTTAAACAGGCGAAACAACAACCCGTAATGATAAATTACAGCCTGCCCGGAAACAGGAGAAAGCTGCAAAAGCAAATAGATAAACAGGACTTAGAATTAATTTCTAAAATTGATAATTTTAAAATCGATACATGGATTCCTTGCGAGCGAATGATGGAGGGAAAGGAAACTCGTCGGAATGACTCTATTGGTCTGACTCATGTGCACCATTTTTATTCAAAGCGCAACTTGATAATTCTTTCTGCGATACGGGAAAGGTGTCAAAAAAACCACCAAGCACTACTAATGTTTAATTCGCAACTTATCAATGTGAGCAAATTGAACAGGTACAGGCCAGGGGTCTCATTTCCTTACAACCCATTAAGTGGAACTATGTATATCGGGTCGCAAGTATCAGAGGCTAATGTATTTACTGCATTCTATAACAAGATAAAAAAAATCGTTGATGCTTTTAAGAAGTTACCATCATTTTCGTTGTTAAGCACGATGTCGACTGCAGACCTTGAAGGGTTTAAGGCAGATTATGTGTTTATTGATCCTCCTTTCGGTGCAAATCTCAATTATTCGGAATTGAGCTCTCTTTGGGAATATTGGCTAAAAGCTCGTACTAACAACTTAAAAGAAGCAATCGTAAATTCATCGCAAGGGAAAGGTATTGGTGAATATCGCCAATTGATGGTTGATTGCTTCAAAAAGGCGTATGAAGTAACCAAGCCTGGGCGTTGGATGACTATTGAATTTTCTAATACAAAAGCAGCCGTGTGGAATAGTATTCAAACAGCATTAACAGAGGCAGGATTTATTGTTGCTAATGTGTCAGCTTTGGACAAGAAGCAAGGTAGTTTTAAAGCTGTTACAACTCCAACTGCGGTTAAGCAGGATCTTGTTATCTCAGCATATAAACCAAATGGTGGGTTTGAAGATCGTTTTGAATTGGAGGCGCAATCAGAAGATGGTGTCTGGGACTTTGTAAGAACTCATTTAAAGTATCTTCCGATTGTAAAGAAACAGGGCCATGACCTAATCGCAATCCCTGAAAGAGATCCTCGAATAATATACGATCAAGTGATCGCATACTATGTTCGGAAGGGTTATAACCTTCCGGTTGACAGCCAAGAGTTCCAGCTTGGCTTGTCGCAACGTTTCTCCGAGCGTGATGGCATGTATTTTCTGCCTGAGCAGGTGGCGGAATACGACCGCAAGAAGATGATCGGTGGTGGCAGACCGCTACAGCAGTCGCTATTTATTTCCGATGAAGCCTCGGCCATAGAATGGCTGCGCAGCCTCTTACGTGACAAGCCGCAAAGTTTTCAGGATATAAATCCTCTATTTATGAAGGAGATCAGCGGCTGGAGTAAAAACGAAGTCGGTTTAGAACTCTCCATCTTGTTGGAACAAAACTTCCTTCCATACGATGGTAAAGGCCCGGTCCCCGACCAGATCCACAGTTACCTGTCTACCAACTGGAAGGATATGCGTAACCTGCCGAAAGAAGACCCGGCCTTGGTCGCTAAAGCCAAAGGCCGCTGGTACGTGCCCGATCCAAACAAAGCGGGTGACTTGGAAAAACTGCGCGAAAAAGCCCTTCTGAAAGAGTTTGAAGAATACAAGCAGGCTAAAAAGAAACTCAAGATATTCCGACTTGAGGCAGTCCGTACCGGGTTTAAGAAAGCATGGCAGGAGCGTGAATACAGCATCATCATTGCTGTCGCAGACAGAATACCCAACAACATTCTTGAGGAAGATCCCAAACTTCTGATGTGGTACGACCAAGCAAAGACAAGAATGGAAAATATTTAAAGGAGTTTTTTATGGCTGCTCAAGCAATCCCTACATACGCAATAGCAACAGGCAAACCCGAAGAACCGATTGTAAAGGAATTAATTCGGAAATACGGGTATGCACAAATTTCTTGGCCGATTATTCTAAGCGAGGGTGATAAAACGATCGCTTACCTATATGAAATAAATTCCAAGAATAAGACAAACTCGTATAGCGACATTAAACCTAACAGCCAATCTGGCATCCCGTCACATTTGATTGATTATACTGTCGTTCCTCGAGTAATCAGTCCTCATTCATCATATTTATCAGATTTCATTTCTGATAGGTATTCCTGTAGCTACGACTATATAACAAGCTCTCCTTATTCCACAGTAGACCTTGATTATGTGTGGTTAGATGAGAGAAATTTCAAGGGTTTTGAGTTAACAACATTCTGGATGGACTTTTACAACAAACAAAGAGCTGGCCAACTTGTTTCCAAGATGAATAGAAGGCCTTCTTGGCAGGGACCCAATGGAGCACACGCACTTCATAAAATAGTCGATGCCACAATAGACCTTGGCATTGATTATTACATGGTTTGCGTTAACACAGTGTCAAAAGTAGGAAGTGAAATAAAAACAAATGGAAACGTGTATTTCTTTCGCTTAACACATGACCAGATAAATCGTTTGTTCAATGGCCAGGAGCCATTGGATGCCCAATTCTGCAGTTTTGAAAACTTCCTTAATTGGTTATAAATATGGACAGACTTTGGAAATACAGCACCATACACAAAAGCGCCTGCAAGGTTGTTGATGAACAGACTTTGTGGGGGCAGACGGTATGTCGTGTCTGGTTGCCGAATCAGGATGCGGTTGTGCGTGTTCCCATGTCGGATCTGCGTGCATCAACAACCGATCAAAACCCGGAAATTGAAGCTCATCGAATAGCATATATCACTGCTGCTGCAAAGGTGGCCGAGGTGCTCGAAGGCTCCTCAAGTGCCAGTGATGGCCATGTATTGCTGGCTCCCATGGAGTCGAATGTTATTCCGCTACCGCATCAGATCCACGCGTTGTCCCGAGCCATATCGGGCGACCGTGTTCGTTACCTGCTGGCGGACGAGGTCGGTCTCGGAAAGACAATTGAAGCCGGGCTCGTAATGCGTGAGTTAAAATTGCGCGGACTGGTACGCCGAACCTTGGTTGTGGCACCAAAGAGCTTGGCCATGCAGTGGGTGGCGGAAA
>Ga0233440_1004367_pt1 | contig 10019 bp, 9 predicted proteins | sample SI_123_September_5_FD_182791 | JGI IMG/M metagenome (GOLD analysis project Ga0233440, IMG submission 182791) | Seawater microbial communities from Saanich Inlet, British Columbia, Canada - SI_123_September2016_120_MG | ecosystem: Environmental > Aquatic > Marine > Inlet | place: Canada: British...
ATGAAGAAACACAGGATCATCAGGATGAACACGCCGCGCGTCGGATCGGTGGCGAAGGCATGCACCGAGGTCAGCACGCCGGAGCGCACCAGGAACGTGCCGAGCAGCGACAGCGAGAACGTCAGGATCGCCAGTAAAATGGTCCAGACCTTCAGCGCATTGCGCTTCTCCATCACCACCGCGGAATGCAGCAGCGCGGTGCCGGCCAGCCACGGCATCAGCGAGGCGTTCTCGACCGGATCCCAGAACCACCAGCCGCCCCAGCCGAGTTCGTAATAGGCCCAGTACGAGCCCATCGCGATGCCGAGCGTCAGAAACACCCACGCGACCAGCGTCCAAGGCCGCACCCAGCGCGCCCAGGCGGCGTCGATGCGGCCTTCCATCAAGGCCGCAACGGCAAAGGAGAACGAAATCGAGAAGCCGACATAGCCGAGATAGAGCATCGGCGGATGGATCGCGAGGCCGATGTCCTGCAGCACCGGGTTGAGATCGCGGCCCTCCAGCGGAGGATTGGCGAGCCGCAAAAAGGGATTCGAGGTCATCAGGATGAACAGATAGAAGGCGCTGGCTATCCAGCCCTGCACCGCCAGCACATTGGCGCGCAGCGACAGCGGCAGATTGTTGCCGAACGCGGCGACGAGGCCGCCGAACAGCGCCAGGATCGACACCCACAGCAGCATCGAGCCTTCGTGGTTTCCCCACACGCCGGTGATCTTGTAGAGCAGCGGCTTTGCGGAATGCGAGTTCTCCACCACGTTGGCGACGGAGAAATCCGAGGTGATATATAGCGTGGTCAGCGCCGCGAAGGACAGCCCGACGAACAGCAACTGCGCCAGCGCTGTGGAACGCGCAACGTTCATCAGCGCCGGATCGCGCCACCGCGCGCCCAGAATCGGCACCGTCGACTGGATCAGTGCCAGCGCCAGCGCCAGCACCAAGGCGTAGTGGCCCGCTTCGGCGATCATCGCGCGGCTCCCTGCGTCGCCACCGGTTTTCCGCCGAAGCCTTCCTGCCAGCGCCCCTGCTTCTTCAGCGCGTCGGCGACTTCCTTCGGCATATAGTTCTCGTCGTGCTTGGCGAGCACGGTATCGGCCTTGAACACCCCCGCGCTATCCAGCGCGCCTTCAGCGACCACGCCCTGCCCTTCACGAAACAGATCCGGCAAAATTCCCTTGTAGGTCACCGGCAGCGTCGCGCCGCCGTCCGACACCTTGAAGGAGACCGCGAGATTGTCGCCGCGCACCAGCGAGCCCTGCTCCACCATGCCGCCCAGCCGAAACCGCTTGCCGACCGGCGCCGGCTTCTCCATCGCCATGGTCGGCGTCGAGAAGAACACGATCGAGTCCTGCATCGCGTTCAGCACCAATCCCGCCGCTACTGCGAGCACTGCAAACGAACCGCCAATCATGATCAAACGCCGTTGCTTACGGGTCATGTAAATCCTTCGTCATCGCACTTTGATCCGGCTATCATCCGCCGAACCCCAATGGCCTCAGACCGTCATTGAGTTGGTGGAGGCGGTTGGCATCGCCCCCCACCGCCTGACGCGCTTCGCTGCGTGCGTTCGCCGCCTTGTCGCGCTCACCCAACACCAGATACGCCTGCACCAGCCGAACCCATCCCTCCACGTCGTCTCCATTTTTCTTCAATCGCGTCGCCAGACGATCAACCATGCTGCGAACCATCGTGCTGCGCTGGTCCTCGCTCATGTCCTTGGCGCCGGCCATCACATCGCTCGAAAGAGCGGGTGCGACGGGTCCGCTGACCCGTGCTAGTGACGATCGCAGCAGAGGTCGCCATGGCGCATCCGTAGCGGCCTTGGCGAGCATGCCGCGCCAGATCGAAGCGGCGTCAGTTGTCCTTCCATCTTGTTCGGCGGCAAGCCCGAGGAAATAGCCTGCTTTGGGATCGTCGGCATTCTGCGCAAACGCGCGTTCGAACTCCGCTCTAGCCTCCGTCGTCACTGCCCCGCCCGCTGCGCGCGCAATCGCCTCGCCGAGATCCGACCGTCGTTCAGCGCTATCACCGGAGACGTCGATTGATGTGCGGTAAGCTCGGATGGCTTCACCGTAGCGTCCAAGCACCATCAATTCCGTCGCTGACACCGTCGAACCGTTCCCAACAGTCGGATTTGCTGCCAGATATTCTTCAACCTGTGCCGACAGGATGTCGCGTGCCTGAGTGGCATCCACGGTGCGGAAGCGTGAAGCCATTGGGAAGTCGCTAAGCCACGGCGATCCGAGCGACGAGTATAAAGCGGCCGCGGCGAGCGGCATTGCCAGCAACACTGTCGCCAGAACAACCGAGACTCGACGTCGGCTAGAGTCCGTTTGGGACAACGGATCGCTGCCTCCATCCAGGGCGGCCAATAGGCGCCGGCCGATCTCCACCCGCGCGGCCTCGACTTCGGGCACTCCGATCAGACCGGCGGCGACATCACGATCAAGCTCCGTTAGCTGATCTTTGTACACTGCAGCCTCGTTACCCCCGACCTGCGATGCAAAAGTCCATATCAGCGGCCAGAGCACGGCAAGGCTCGCTGCGAGCGTCATGATGGCGAACAGAGGCCACAAAACCATCAGACAGATCCCCGGGATGCGTGGCGCATGCCCCGCGCCTATAGAACTACCTCAAGACTTTCGAATATTGAGCCGTGAGTCCTGGACGGACGCCGAGAGTAGAGAAAGCGATGCAGCCAGCAGGACGAGGTCCTTGAGAAGAAATTGCCCGGGAACCGCAGAAATCGCTGGAAATCCGCCTGCGGTTGCTTCGGCTACGCCAGGCGTACTCAAGAGGAACGTCAACGTAATAAGATAGGTCGCTGCGGACATTGCCGCGCCCAACGCCGAACAGATTGGATGGAAGGCGCCTAGAATGAGGGCTGCTGCGGTTGATAACTCAATCACACCTAGCAAGGAGCTCGCGCCCCGAATTCCGAAGAGAGCATGCAACCAACTCATGATCGGACTATGTTCGATGAACGGTGCGATACCGGCTGCCTCGTATGCGGTGAACTTCATTCCGCCGAACCAGATGAAGACGACAACCAAAGCCCATCTGAGCAGAGCCAGGGAGCTGAACGATCCGGCGCCCTTTTCGGCGACCTGAAAGTGGAGATGCCTTGCAAAATTCGTCATTTCGAGCCTCTTTCTGGCGTACAAGTTCTCATCGAGAGAGCTTCTCGGCTCCGTCTTGTTCAACTGATGGAAGACGGCCAACTGTCTCCATCGGATGATGGGTGCCGCAGCGATGTGCACACGAGCCGTACGTCCTCTTGCAGAGAACGTGGTTTTATGTCGAGCCGCGGCATTGACCATCAAGGCTGCCGTCCACCGCCTGGTTCAAGAAAGTAAGCGCCGTGTCCTAGGAGGACGCCTACACGCCGGCGTCAGCAGGAGCTGCCAGGGTCGCGCCAACCTTCTCCCGATTTGGGAGGACCCAGTTGGGACGCGGAAAGTGACAGGTGTACCCCTCTGGTCGTTTTTCGAGATAGTCTTGATGCTCCGGCTCGGCTTCCCAGAATGCTCCGACGGGCTCTACCTCCGTCACGACCTTGGACTTCCAAAGGCCGGACGCATCCACGTCGGCTATGGTTTCATCGGCTACGTTCTTCTGATCGTCGTCGACGTAGTAGATCGCCGAACGATACGAGCTGCCAATATCACCACCTTGACGATTGGTCGTCGTAGGGTCGTGGATCTGAAAGAAATACTCGAGTATGCGCCGATAACTCGTTTTTGTCGGATCGAAGACGATCTCGATTCCTTCTGCATGATCACCATGGTTGCGATAGGTGGCGTTCGGAGTGTCCCCACCGGTATAACCGACGCGGGTCGAGACAACCCCAGGAAGCTTTCGGATCAAGTCCTGCATGCCCCAAAAGCACCCGCCGGCAAGTACAGCGCGCTGATGCATGTTAGGCCTCCTCGACCTGGTCCAGATATTCGCCGTAGCCCTCGTTCTCCATGTCGTCGCGATGGATGAAGCGGAGCGACGCGGAGTTGATGCAATACCGCAAACCACCGTCAGCGGCCGGCCCGCGCGGGAAAACATGGCCGAGGTGGCTGTCGCCATAAGTCGATCGCACCTCGGTCCTGACCATCCCGTTGGAATTGTCTCGCAACTCGTTGATGTTTTCGGGAGCGATCGGTTTCGTAAAACTCGGCCACCCGCAGCCCGACTCATATTTGTCGGTTGATGCGAAGAGAGGCTCGCCCGAGACGATGTCCACGTAGATGCCCGGATCTTTGTGGTCGTTGTACTCGCCTGTGAAGGGGCGTTCAGTGCCCGCATCCTGGGTGACACGCCGCTGCTCGGCCGTGAGCCGGTCGATCGCTTTCTGAGATTGTCCGAACTGCATGTTGAACGTCCATTGATTTGGAACTGACAGCGTCGTTGTCGGCTCCGAAGGTACTCGAGTTATCTTTGGTTATCGCAGCGCAGAGGTCTCTTTTCCAATGCGTCGCAGGTATAGTTTTAATAGCTCCGGCAACCCGCCGCTCTTCTCACTACCATGCGTAACGTGAGGCAAATTGTGCGATCTTTCGCATCTCTATCGGAGTAGTCGATCCCGAGACCGTCACAATCACCAGTTCGCGTTCCAAGGACAGGCCTTCGATAGGCCGTGTGACTAGCCCAGGTGCCGCGCCCGAATGCTCTGGCAAGATGCATATTGCATGGCCATCGGCGACGACGCGCTGCACCCAGTCTTCCCTCTCTGCCCGAAAGCGTGGCCGCATCACTATCTCTTGACGGGCAAAGTGCTCTTGAATCCGGTCCCGGAACTCGCACCGGAGGCGATCGACATAAGGAAACGAGGCCAGGTCTGCGGCACGCACGACATCGACGCTGGCGAGCGGATGTCCCGCAGCGCAGCCAAGCACGAAACGTTCCCGGAAGAGCGGACGTACCTCAAGCTTAGCATCAGGTTTCGGCTCCTGCGACAAGATGCAGGCGTGGTACTTGCCTGAAAGGATCTCTGCCGTGTGTTCGTTGGGTTGAAGAGCATGAATCTTGATCCAGACTGTTGGGTTTTCCTCCATTGCCCGCAGGAAGAACGATGTGAATGCATTGGGGCTTACCGAGGGCGCCACCGCGATGTCGAGAACGCATTGACTACCGAGGGCCCAACTATCCGAGTGCTGACGCACGATCCTTAAGGAAAGCTGCACCTGCTTGAAATCCAGCTCGATCGCCTGCCCAAGCGCGGTCAATCGGCTGTTTTTGCCATCGCGATAGATCAATGGCCCGCCAAGTTCTTCTTCCAACCGACGAATGGCTCTGGTCAAGCTGGGCTGCGAGACGCCGCTCAATCGCGCTGCAGTGGTGAAATTTAGCGTCTCTGCCAAATTAACGAAATACTCCACTTGATTGAGTTCCATAGCTTTGAAGCCCGATTAAAATCACAATGTTTCATCCCGCCACCGCTTGGGAGCGCTGTTGCGCTGGCTAGGAATTATGTGTGCACGACGCATATAGGTAATGGTAGCGCGTTCGTCTATGTGCATGGCACATATATTTAAGAAAGTTAGTCTTGCCGACCAGTTGTACTAAACAGCTCCGATTCTTCTCCCGAAGGAAGTGGTCACCTTGACGGCCTTGTGAACCATCTCCTGCGAGCGAAGGTGCGCGGCTCCGTGCCTTTGACAAATGGTCCATGCGGTTCGTCGACGTAAACCTAGGTATGATTGGCTAGGTATCCGGGTGATCCCACGTCGCGAATTCCGGAGACGGTTATATTCAGACAAAATCGCTTAATCTCGCGACGAGCGCGTTTTGCCTCCGCACTGGAAAACTCTGCTTTGCGCCGATGGCTGCCGTTCGGCTGCGTGACCGCTGGGATGCATCAATATCTGTGCAACGAAGGCCTACGAATCTAGTCCCCCGTCCGATCGTTATGCTGCGCGATTGCCCTTGCGAGAGAACCTATCAGGTGATCCTGATCCACGGGTTTTGTAAGAAAACACATGGCTCCGTCCTTTAGCGCTCGGGCGCGGACCCTATCCTCGAGAACGGCCGTGATGAAGATGAACGGCACCCGGTTGCCCTGGGCCCGAAGCCAGGATTGGAGCTCGATCCCACTGGTTCCCGGCATCCGCACATCGGCGATCACGCACCAGGACTGCGTCAGTTGCACCGACTGCAGGAAAGCTCCCGCAGAGGGAAACGCATGAACCACGTATCCGAGGGAGCGCACAAGATTGCTGATGGCGGTGCGGACAGAAGCATCGTCGTCAATGACCGAGATCACCGGAACTTCAACCAAATCGATCAATCCTGGATACTGAGCGAAGCAAGCTATTTCGCGCCAAGACTGCGCCAAGATGTGCCCTGACGCACTCATACTAACGTTTTGGTTTAAGAAGTTGTCCTGTCAATTCCGAGCGCCTCTGCCATCCTGACCAAGTCCGCCACCGATCGCGCCTCCATCCTCCTCATCATATGTCCCCGATGGATTTTCACCGTGATTTCGCTGACATCCAGCCTGGCTGCAATTTGCTTGTTCATTAGTCCGGACGTGACTAAGGAGAACAACTCGCTCTGCCGCGGCGTCAGCGCTTGATGACGCTGCCGCAGCGCGGAGGCGGCCTGCACGCCGGCTCGCCTGGTACCGTCCTGCGCAAGCGCTCGGGTCACGGCATCCAGCATGTCCTGATCGCGGAACGGCTTGGGCAGGAAATCGATGGCTCCCGCCTTCATGGCCCGCACAGTCATGGGAATATCGCCGTGTCCGGTCATGAAGATGATGGGAATATGGTTTCCGGCTTTGGCCAGTGCATCCTGAAATTCCAGGCCGCTGACGCCCGGCAGGCGAATGTCCAGTACCAGGCAACTGGCCACGTCCGGCAGCTTGCTGTCCAGCAGCTGGGACGCCGAACTAAACACCTTCACCGCCAGCTTCATCGAACGGAACAGGTAGGTCAGCGCCACACGCATCGACTCGTCATCGTCCACTACGAGGACGACTTGCTGCGGATCGGTCTTGTTGTTCATGATCGATTACCAGCCAGACACGGCACCGCCTCCAGCACGACCCCTTGCCGGGTCGGTGTCTACCGCCAAATGAACCATATGGGAAATTCAATGGTCCATGCATGCCTAAACGGTGGGCAAGGCGAACTGGAACGTCGCGCCCGGCCCCCGGCCGTTGCCCGTCGCCCATAGGCGACCGCCATGGACTTCGACAATGGAACGGCAGATCGACAGCCCCATGCCGAGACCGCCAGGCTTGGTGCTGAAGAACGCCTCGAAGACGCGATCCGCCGCGGCTTCATCCAGGCCGGCCCCGCAGTCTTTCACGGCCACAAGAATCCGGCTTGCCTCATCCGGACGGGATTGAATCACCAGGATGCGGGATTGGTCGGTCGCCTGCATCGCTTCGATGCCATTCATGACCAGGTTGATGATGACCTGCTGGATCTGAACGCGATCCGCCACGACCTGCGGCATTCCCGGCTGCAACTCCAGCCGCAGCTCGACATTCTGCGCGGTCAACTCACGCTGCAACAGTGCCGCCACCTCCTGGATGGCTACGTTGATGTCCAGCGGCAGCATCCGGGTATCCGCCTTTTTCATCAAGCTACGGACTCGCTGAATGACATCAGCCGCACGATTTCCGTCTTTGACGATCCATTCTACGGCCCCGCGCACGTCATCCAGATCGGGATCGTCATGATTAAGGAAGCGCAGGCACGCCTGCCCGTTCGCGACGATGGCGGCAAGCGGCTGATTGACCTCATGGGCAATGGTGGCGCTGATTTCGCCCAACGTCGCCACCCGGCTGGCATGGGCCAGCGCGGACTGAGAAGCGAGCAGGGCCTGCTGGGATTTTCGCGCGCTGGTGATATCCATGAGTGCGCCGACCACTCCTTCCTTGTCCGACCCGTAGGCCAGGCGGTGCGCAACCACACGGACATGCTTGATCTGTTCATCGGGCATCAACAGCCGCACTTCGGAATCGAGGTCTCGCAATCCGATGGCCACGCTACTCAGTCCCTGCTGCACCAGATTGCGATCGTCAGGGTGGACACGCTGCAGGATGAGGTCAATGGAGGGCCTGACGGCCCGGTCGACGCCGAGGATCGGAAAGGTCTCATGGGACCAGAAATGATCGTCCCCGACCGTGTCCCAGGCAAAGCTGCCGGTCCGGCTGAGCTTCTGGGCTTCGGCCAGATAGGCCTCGCTTCGCTGCAGGGCATTTTCCGCACGCTTCCGATCCTCGATATTGAAGCCGATAGAATACCATCTGACAATCTTTCCTTCCTCATTGCGCAGCGGCACGCGGCGTATGGAAAACCATCGAAACACGCCATCGGCGCCGCGGATCGGCGCCTCCGTCGATAGCGGCTCGCCACTTTCCAGGCAGGCGCGCCACAATGCGCGCTCGGGATCGTCGGAACGAAACAGGGTAGCGCCGCGGTCGCGCACTGCCTCCTCCAAGGTCAGACCGACATAGTCGATCCAGGTCTTGTTGACATAGCTATGCACGCCATCCGGCCGATATGTGGAGACCATGGCGGGAATGCTATCAATCGTGAGCTGGAGTTCCCGCTGCGCTTCCGAAAGTTGCGCCTCGCTGCTACGCAGAGCGTTTTCGGCGCGCTTGATATATTCGATGTCGTAACCGACGCTGTACCAGGCGATCACGTCGCCACTCTCGTTGTGCAATGGAACGCGGCGTAGGGAGTACCAGTAATATTCGCCGTCAGACCGCAATAGGCGTTGCTCCGTTTCGAACGCTTCGCCCGTCTCCACATGATGCCGCCACGCACGATCGATTCTTGCCCGATCATCGGGGTGAGCGTTGAGGATGCCGCGATCCTCAAACATCTCCTGCGAGCGCCCGGTATACGTGCGCCATGCCTGATTGACAAATTCGTTCTCGCCGGTGGGACTGTAACGCGCCACCAGCACCGGAATCGTATCGACCGTCACCCTCAGTATTTCTTCCGCCCGACGCGCCCGCTCCTCGGCGAGCTTTAGCTCGGCATTCTCGCCGCGCAACGTTTCATTGGCGTGTTCGAGTTGCAGCAGAGCGACCTTTTGCTCATCGCGCACCCGCTTCAGCGCGTCGGCCGACCGGCGCTGCGCCGCACACAGTGTCACCACAAACGATGCACCAATGGCGAACACAAACAGTTGCGGAATATCCTTCGGCGGCAACGCAAATGAATTGAACGGCGGCAAAAAAAAGTAATCGAAAGCCAGAATGGTGAGCGCGGTGGCAACAATGCCCGGAGCGGTGCCGCTGAACCACGCCACAAACATGATGCCGCAGAAAAACAGCGAGGTCGTTGGCGCAAAGCCGGACATGCGATGAAACACCAGGCCGCCGATCACTGCCGTTCCAACCGTTACGACCGCAATCGCATAGTGGAACGTCATCTGCCCCCGGCGTCGCCACGATACAACGGACGTCTTCATCTTCTGTCTCTCTCAAGAACGTGCCGGACACCTCGATACGGTGCGACCCCTGGCATAGAGGACGTCTCCGTCTCTGAAAGCAAGGGCGCCATCCTATCCGAACCTGAAGGCGTAGGCGGAAACGCCCGTATCAATGATTCGATCTCGAACATGTGCGCCGCAGGTATCGCTTTAATAGCAACGGAAACGCCGCCGCTGTTTTCTTCACTGCCACGCGTAACGTGAGGCAAGTTGTGCGATCTTTCGCATCTCGACCGGAGTAGTCGATCCCGAGACCGTCACAATCACCAGTTCGCGCTCCAAGGACAGGCCTTCGATAGGCCGTGTGACAAGCCCTGGTACCGCGCCCGAATGCTCTGGCAAGATGCATATTGCATGGCCATCGGCGACGACACGCTGCACCCAGTCTTCCCTCTCTGCCCGAAAGCGTGGCCGCATCAGGATCTCTTGACGGAAAAAGTGCTCCTGGATCCGGTCCCGGAACTCGCACCGGAGGCGATCGACATAAGGAAACGAGGCCAGGTCTGCGGCACGCACGACATCGACGCTGGCGAGCGGATGTCCCGCAGCGCAGCCAAGCACGAAACGTTCCCGGA
>Ga0233440_1004374_pt1 | contig 9997 bp, 9 predicted proteins | sample SI_123_September_5_FD_182791 | JGI IMG/M metagenome (GOLD analysis project Ga0233440, IMG submission 182791) | Seawater microbial communities from Saanich Inlet, British Columbia, Canada - SI_123_September2016_120_MG | ecosystem: Environmental > Aquatic > Marine > Inlet | place: Canada: British...
GAAGATTTAAGTTTGGGCGGAGCCTATTTAAATCAAACAGAACCCGTATTAACCAGTGATATGGAAGGTGAAGGTTGTCGCTTATCACTGAAAATGCCGAATAGAACCTTGATGATCAAATGTAAAATACTGCATGTGAGTAAAAAAGGTGCTGGTGTGATGTTTTATGATATGGATGATGCGACAAAGTCTATTATAAAAACGATTATCATCAACAGGCTGTAGTTCTTTAAATTCAAAACCCTGAATAAACCAATGTTTGATACATTCAATATTTAGGGTAATACTTCAAAGTGTTTTTTCTCATGTTTAAAATTGATGATACATCAATCCAGATTCCATCTGTTAGTTTGCGAGCATTAATGACTGTCGGTGCTGCTGCAGTGCTTGGTCAGGTGCTTAAAGAATTGGAAGATAGTGGTATTATACCTGATGAATTGATGGAGATTCTTGTTGAGTATAAAGCATCTGTTGAAATATTAATGGAAGAAGAGTCAACATTGGATGAATTGGGTGAAGGAACATCTTATGCCGTTGCAATTATCGATATGTTTAAAAATATTTTTGAAGATATTCTGGAGTCGGCCTCAATTCATCATGTGAGTGTGACGTTTGCAGGCATCGTTGATGATCATGGTAATGCAATAACGGATCCACCAAATGAACAGATCATTATGGAGTTATTGGTTAGTTTATTGGATGAAGCAAATTCAGTATTGGTTGCTTTTGTAGAGAAAATTTCAAACAGTGATTATAGAGATAAAGAAATAATTCAGCCTTTATTTAATGCCTATAATGACGAAGTCGACCTTGATAATAAAATAGAGGTGACTTACTCAAATTATGTGCAAGATAAATTTGATAATATTAAGGATTGTTTTAAGCAATTACATAAGTTTGTACATGCTGAATACGATATGAAAATAAGCCATTCAGCGCTTAAAGAAAAATATTTGAAGACGGATAATTTACTACAAGAAATAAAGTTTTTCTTTGATGATTTATCAATCACTCAGAAAATTGATAAAAACATTTCTCGTCAATTGGCAACAGACATCAATGACTTTGAGTTCTTATATTTTGAGTTAAAATATTTGCTGGGTTTTCATCCAGAGCTTAAAGATATTTGATTAAAACTTCCTTCTCGGACAGCCTCCTAGGAGGCTGTCCGAAAACTCATCTTTCCGCCAACTCTGCGTTAAAAATGGTCTAAAAATGCTCATTTACACATGTAAACTGCGTTTTTTCGACAATTTTATGCCTTGATTTGACGAAAATCTGAGTTCTCGGACAGCCTCCTAGGTATTTCTTACGTCAATAATCAAGGTTAATTTTTGACCTGGATGGATCAGTTTCTTTCTATTAATATTATTCCAAGTACAAATATCATTAATGCTAATATTAAATTTATTGGAAATACTGGATAATGTGTCGCCGTTTTTAATGGTGTAATAAATTTTCTGTATTGCATTCTTTTGATTTGGCAGGGGAGGTTTTTTATTTAAAACCCAAATGAAAATTTTCTGCCGAGATTTAAGCGTGTCTTTGGGTGACATTGCATTCCAGCGGGCAAGTTTACTGCTTGAAATATTGTATTGCTGGGCTATTCCCCACAATGTGTCTCCTTGTTTTACTTGATAACTGAGTTTTATTCCTTTTCTTTTTCTATTGAGGTTGTGTTTTTTCCGTTCTAACGAGCTTAATGCATAAGAAGAGAGGTCTTTTGATGCCACTGGAATAATTAAGTATTTACCCACTTGTATTTTAGAGCTTTTGAGGTGATTGACTTGACGGATTAATTTTTCACTGGTCAAATATTTCTTTGATATCTTTATTAAAGAGTCTCTCGGTTTTACTTGATAGCGAGACCATTTTATTCTCTGTTTTTTGGGTATTTTGGATAAGTTTAATTTGAAAATATCAATTTTATCTACGGGTAATGATATTTGCTTTAATGAGGGTGGGGTTGCCCATTGATTAAAGGCTGGGTTTAATTTATAGAGGGTCTCAAGAGATATTTCAGCCGCTTCAGCTGCTAATGCCAGGTCAATTTGATGGTTAATTTCTATTGTTTGATAATAGACTTTGTTTGAAATATTGGGTAATTGTATTGCAAATTTACGGTTGTTTTTTATTAATTTACAAATAGCGATTAATTTAGCAACATAGCGACTTGTTTCAGATGACAAATTGAGTGACCAGTAATCTGTTGGTTTTTGTTTTTTGTTGTTGAGCCTCATGGCTTTTCTTATGGTTCCTGAACCCGCATTATAGGCCGAAAGTGTTAGCATCCAGTCGCCATTAAATTGTTTGTTGAGCTTTAAAAGATATTTGAGGGCTGCTTTAGTTGATGTACTGACATCTCTGCGTTGATCAAACCACCAGTTTTGTTTTAAGTTAAGCATTCTTCCTGTTGAAGGAATAAATTGCCATAATCCTGATGCTTGTCCTTGAGAATAGGCAAAAGGTCTAAAGCCACTTTCAATATAGGGTAAAAGTGCTATTTCACCAGGTATATTCTCTGATTTAACCAATGTATGAATGTGATAAAGGTAGGGCGTTGCTCGTTTCAGAATTTTATGTATTGATTTTGGTGACTTGGAAAATTTTTTTATTTCATTGTCGATTCGGCTATTGGATTGGTTAAATTTAAATGAGTTAATAATGCTGGGCCAGATAACGTCAGTTTTTTCTGTTATTGGTCCAATTAACGAAGCTAATACTGATGGTGTTGGCAGTATAATCAAAAGACTCAGTAATATTATTTTAAATTTATTTGGCATTGTTATGTTTTTGGCCTGAATTAAGGCGGTTTATTTTCATGGTGTCGAAAAAATGAAGTTTCTGAAATTTTAATTTGGCAAAGTTTGTGTGTTGTTCTTTTATCGAATAAAATGAATTATGTTAGATTATTACTCAAAATTCAAACTAAAAGAAATGGAAGTGGATTATATTCATTGTGTTTTATCGAATATTTTTGGCTACCATATTGTTCAATTAAGTCCCTCTCATGAAAAAACAAAATTATTATCATCATCTCGTATTCGTCATCATGTGATTGTCAGAGAAAATAATGTTGCTTCGACGGAAGATGTGAGTATGTTCTGTCATTTTAATGAACTAGCAATTGCCTCAGATTCCATTGATGCAGTGTTGTTACCACATACGCTTGAATATCAGAAAAATTCAGTCAGTGTTTTAAAAGAAATTGAGCGAATTTTGATCCCTGAAGGGCGATTGGTTATTACGGGATATAATCCAATCAGTGCATTGGGTATTGCAAGTTACTTTAAAAGAAAATTTGATAAAAAGAAATCAAATGATCATCATCAACTGATTGGTTTATGGACATTAAATAAATGGCTAAACACATTGGGTTTTGATGTTGAAATAGTTGAATTGATTTATTCTATTTTTCCAAGTAAAGCTTTGCCTTGTCAATTTAAAAATAAATTATTAAATCGTGATTTATTCGAACTAAAATTTTTACCGCTGTATGGGGTGTATATTGTTGTGGCTCAAAAAAGAGTTTCAACTATTACTCCAATTAAGCCAAGATGGAGGCCTCGAAGAGGGTTTTTGATACAAGATTTGGTAAAACCTTCCGCCCGTAATAAAAATGAATGATATAAAAAATAAAGTGATCAATGATGCAAATAGTTAATATATTTACTGATGGTGCTTGTAGTGGTAATCCTGGTCCAGGTGGCTGGGGTGTTTTGATGAAGTGTGGAGATTACCAAAAAACATTGTGCGGCGGTGAAGCGGATACCACCAATAATCGAATGGAGTTAATGGCGGCGATTAAAGCTTTGGAAATGCTTAATCAGAAATGTTTGGTTAATTTGACAACAGATTCACAATACGTAAAAAATGGTATTACAAAATGGGTGCATGGCTGGAAAAAGAAACAATGGAAAACCAGTACAAACAAACCTGTTAAAAATAAAGATTTATGGGTAAAGCTGGATGAAGCAGTCGCCAAACATCAAGTTGAATGGCATTGGGTTAAAGGGCATAGTGGCCATGCAGAAAATGACTTGGTGGATGAATTGGCAAGAAAAGGCATTGAAAAAATTTAGGGATAAATATGAATAGACAAATAGTGCTTGATACTGAAACCACAGGGCTTTCTCATGATCAAGGTCATCGTATTATTGAAATTGGTTGTGTGGAATTGCTTGATCGTAAGTTAACTGGAAATAATTACCATCAATATATCCAGCCTGACCGACTAATTGATGAAGAAGCCATTGAAGTTCATGGTATTACCAATGAGTTTTTAAAGGATAAGCCTCGATTTAGTAATATAGTTGATGATTTTATTCAGTATATTAAAGGGGCAGAATTGGTTATTCATAATGCCCCGTTTGATGTGGGATTCCTTAATGCAGAGTTAAACAAACTGGATAAAAAGTATGAAGCAGTTGATGTCAGTTGTAAAATAACAGATAGCTTGTTAATGGCACGGTCTAAATACCCTGGTCAGAAAAATAATTTAGACGCATTGTGTCGTCGATTGGGAATTGATAATTCTAAGCGTGAATTACATGGTGCCTTGTTAGATGCTGAAATATTAGCAGAGGTTTATTTGTCCATGACAGGAGGGCAAATCTCGCTATTATTTGAAGACCAGGATGGTGATAATCAAAAATCTAACAAAGCAATAAGCCCAATTGCAAAGATCAGTGTCTCAGGACTTAAGGTTGTGATGGCAAATGAAGCTGAAATAGAATCCCATCAGAAAATAATTGAAATAATCAATAAAAAAACAGACGGTGCTTGTCTTTGGAAAAGTTAAAGTGAGAAAGCACACGTCAAGCATGGAAAGTTAATCCGTGCTTGTCCTTTATGCAATAAATAGTCGAAATAAAATTCTAGCGTAATGATCTACCAGCAAAAATGCAAATAACAAGCTAAGGTATTTTATCGAATAGAGAAAAGTTTTCATTGCCAAATCACTGTTATCTACCGAAAAATAGAGTTTGTATGCATAATATAAGAATCCCATTCCAAGCGAGATAGCACCCGATAAATAAATCAATCCACTCATTTGAACAACAAATGGCATCATGCTAACGGCTAAAAGTAAGATGGTGTAAAGTAAAATTTGCAGTTTTGTAAAGGCAATACCATGAGTGACGGGTAACATTGGAATATTTGCTTTGGCATATTCATCTTTTCGTTTAATGGCCAGTGCCCAAAAATGGGGGGGGGTCCAAACAAAAATAATTAGAAAAAGTAATAATGCTTCAGTGTTTACCTCTCCTGTCATCGCTGCCCATCCTAATACTGGGGGTGTTGCTCCAGCGGCACCACCAATAACAATGTTTTGGGGTGTGGCACGTTTTAAAAACATGGTATAAACAACGGCGTAACCCATTAATGAAATGAAAGTCAGGAGAGCCGTTAACTGATTAACAAAAACCGTTAAAATAAACATGGATGCTATGCCAAGAAAAATGGCAAAAATCAATGCATTTTTTTTATCCATAGAGCCTTGTGGCAATGGGCGATTGTGTGTTCTTTCCATTAGCCTGTCAATATGGTCATCGACAACATGGTTAATTGCCGCTCCAGAGGATGCTCCCAGTCCAATGCCAATCATGGCAAAGAAAAATAAATCCAATGGAATAGAGCCTTGCGTGGATAAAAGCATGCCCACTAACGCTGTAAATAAAATAAGTAAGACAACTTTGGGTTTGCATAACTCAAAATAGCCATTGAATGGTATTTGCTTAAATTTTAACAGCAATGCGTCTTTCATAAATTATCCTGTGTTTATTTGACTGTTTTCATCGATGGTTCCATAATTTGTGGGGATTATATACTAAACGTTTGTTTTTTCAAAAATAATTTGTTAACCATTTAGATTGCCTTCTTTTGCTTCATTTCTGGGTTTACCTCAAAGATGACCGAAAAAAATATTCATCTGTAAACTCATTTTTTTTGCCTTGAACTGAAGCGAAAGAGGGGGGATGTGAATAGCTATAGAATTTATTTGATGAGGTAAATTAAGAAATGAGGGTGAAATAACAATGAAATATAACTGTTGCGAGAATAACGAAATATGTTACATTTCTTGGATTCTCGATAAGGTGGGCAAGGTGTATTTATGAAAAAATCGATTGTCATTTTAGTGGTTATTGGTTTGTTATTGGTAGTCGGTGTTGTTATCAAACAAAATAGTGATGATATATCTGATTTATATCGCCCAGCATTTTCTATTCCTGATTTAAACAATGTCCCACATAAAATGTCTGAATGGGATGGTAAAGTTGTTTTGATTAACTTTTGGGCATCATGGTGTCCACCTTGTATAAAAGAAATTCCTGATCTGGTTAAATTAAAAAAAATATTTGAAAAACAAGAGTTTGAAATTATTGGAATAGCCGTTGATTCAACAGAAAATATTAATAAATTCTTAATAAATAATCCCGTTAATTATACAGTATTAGTTGGGGAGCAGGTTTCGTTTTCGTTGATGAAAAAGCTATCAAATACAACAGGTTCATTGCCTTTTTCAGTGCTAATAGATCGATCTGGAAATATTAAATTTAAGCATTTAGGTGTGATATCAATTGATCAGATTAAACATGAAGTATCGGGGCTTTTATGAATAATCAGCGCTATATTGAATGTGAACAATGTAACTTGTTTCCAATATGTGACCCAATAAAATTGGGAGAATATAGTTATGATTTTATCTTCAAACAGGTTGATAGGCGTGTTTTTTTTAAACGAGGAGAGGTGGTTTTTCATCAAGGTGATCCAGCCAATTCTATTTATGCATTGTCTTCAGGGACTCTCAAATTAAGCATGAATGAAAATAATGGTAAAGCAGATGAAAGTGATCGATTAAGTCTCATTGATTTTAGGTTTGCTGGGGAATTAGTGGGGCTTTCGTCATTGACTGATGATGTCTATTCCTATTCGGCTTATGCCTTGGAAGACAGTTATCTTTGTGAAATTTTAAAAGATCAAATTGATGGTATTGCTGACACCATTCCCGAGGTGCAAAAACGAGTAATTACTATGCAAAACCAAGAGCTAAAGCAAATGCAGACAACCATGATGTTAATGATGGGCAGAAAAACTTCGCAGGAAAAAGTCGTGTCTTTTATATTAATGCTGATGTTGCGTTTTAGACGGCAAGGTTTAACTGAGACGCAGATTGTATTACCTATGACGCGTATAGAGATAGGTGATTATCTTGGACTAACTAAAGAAACAGTTATTCGTATATTGCAGTATTTACAGAATAAAAATATCATTCATATTCAAGGAAAAGTATTGAATGTTATTGATAAAAAGGCTCTTGAACAAATTGTTTAGGTGAAATGGTTAAGAGGTTGTCCGAAAACTCAGGTTTTCGTCAAGTCAAGGTATGAAATTGTTGAGAAGTCTCAGTTTAGGTGTGTAAATGAGTCTTTGAATTCTTTTTTTCTCGGCATCCCTTGCGGGTGTATGCAGGGTTGATGGAAAGTGAGTTATCGGACAAGCCTCATAGATGTTGATGGGGAATTTACGGTAAAGGTGAAATAAATCACTTGGCACATCTTTTTAGTATTGAATATCGCCCCGAATTAACATATTATCTCGCCCAATTATTAAAAAATTTATTCATTTCAGTCATTCTATAGAAAATTAAAATATCTTTACTATAAAGGGGAGTAATAACGTGTATAAAAAATTAAAGCTACTAATGGGTAGTTTCATTGCCTTTGCATTTTCTGGAGGCCATGCTATTGCAGAAATGGGGCTTAATTTACCTAAGCCAGTGAGTGGTGGAGCTCAAGATATATTTGATCTTCACATGCTGACTACCACAATTGCTACTACCATTATGGTTATTATTACATTGGTCATTATTTACACCATTGTAACTTTTAGAAAAGATAAAAATTATGAGCCAGACCAAGAGTTCCATAAGAGTTGGTTTGGTCGATGGGCATGGTTATTAGTGCCTATTTTAGTGCTTGGTATTGATTTAAGTATTGCAAGTTCTGCCAACAGTGTTTTGGAAAAGCTATGGTTAGCGCCCACAGGTGATGACGTAATGGATATTAAAGTAACGGGGCATCAATGGTGGTGGGAATATGAATACCCAAAAGAAGGCTTAAAAATAGAAAGTCGTCTTAAAAAACATGATGTCAGTAATAAATTGTACTTAAGAGATGTGGATAATCGTCTGGTATTGCCTGTCAATACAAAAATTCGTTTTTTACAGACTTCAGCAGATGTATTACATGCATTCTGGGTACCTGCAATTATGGGTAAAAAAGATGCAATACCAGGTTATGTATCAGAAACCTGGGCAGAAATTACTGAAGAAGGTGTTTTTCGTGGCCAGTGTGCTGAAATATGTGGTGGCGGACATGGATATATGCCTATCGTTGTTGAGGTTGTTAGTAAAGAAAAATTTGCCAAATGGGTTGAAAGTAAAAAATCTGTGATGATGGCTAAAGCAGCCGAAGCACTGTCGGATAAGACTTGGACTAAAGATGAATTAATGGCTAAAGGTGAAGAATTATATAATCTTAAATGTGCTGGATGTCATAATATTGCAGGAACTGGCATGATGCCTGTTTTTCCTCCATTAAAAGGCAGTAAAATGGTTACATCAGATTTAAGTGCTCATATTGATATCGTATTAAAAGGCAAAAAAGGCACTGCAATGTCTGCATGGAGTGCGCTGTTGAATGACCTTGAAGCGGCTGCGATTATCACCTATGAAAGAAATGCTTGGGGTAACAATACAGGTGATGTGATTCAGCCAAAAGATATTAAGACATATAGATAATATGTAACTACTCATCGTATTTATCTTTTGCCCGATTTTGCGTTGTTTTCGTACTCAAATAATTGCATATTTACATATGCAATTATTTACCATGCGAAAATGCCTTGAACTTGGGTAAAATTTAAAGACATTGATTAGTGACTAATGATTTTTAAATTTTCGAGAAAATTAAGTTAGGAGGAAAAAATGACAGCAGCTGTAGCTGGAGTAGAACATGAGGGAGATCATCACGGTCCACCTAAGGGGATAGGTCGCTGGTTATTTAGCACCAATCATAAAGATATTGGCTCTATGTATTTGATATTTGCATTGATTATGCTGTTTTTAGGTGGCATCAGTGCCATGGCGATGCGTGCAGAATTAATGTATCCAGGATTGCAGTTATTAAATCCTGATTTGTACAATAACATATTGACCAATCATGCCTTGATTATGGTCTTTGGTGCGGTTATGCCTGCTGGCGCAGGTTTGGCAAACTGGATGATTCCATTAATGATCGGTGCGCCAGATATGGCCTTGCCTAGATTAAATAACCTGAGTTTTTGGTTGTTACCTGCCGCCGCAGTAATGTTGATATTATCTTTTGTCGTGCCTTTCTTTCCTGGCGGCGGTACACCAATTAATACGGGTTGGACAATTTATCCTCCTTTATCTGTTAAAGTTGGTATGGCAATGGATTTCTTAATATTCACTGTTCATATTCTTGGTGTGTCTTCAATCCTAGCTTCTATTAATATCATTGTTACCATCTTAAATATGCGTGCACCTGGTATGACGTTAATGAAAATGCCAATGTTTGTATGGAGCTGGTTAGCAACTGCATTTTTATTGATTACCATTCTTCCAGTATTGGCAGGTGGTGTAACGATGTTGTTATTTGATCGCCATTTTGGTACGAGCTTCTTTGATGCCGCTGGTGGTGGAGATCCTGTTTTATTTCAGCATTTGTTCTGGTTTTTTGGTCATCCTGAAGTTTATGTTTTATTGCTGCCATCAATTGGCGTAATGTCTATGGTTATTCCAACATTCTGTCGTAAGCCATTATTTGGTTATAATTCGATGGTTGGTGCTATGATATTTTTAATGCTTATTGGTTTGGTTGTATGGGCTCACCACCAGTATACGGTTGGTATGTCACTTGGTGTTGTTACCTACTTTATGATAGGGACTATTTTGATTTCAATTCCAGTCGGT
>Ga0233440_1004379_pt1 | contig 9990 bp, 8 predicted proteins | sample SI_123_September_5_FD_182791 | JGI IMG/M metagenome (GOLD analysis project Ga0233440, IMG submission 182791) | Seawater microbial communities from Saanich Inlet, British Columbia, Canada - SI_123_September2016_120_MG | ecosystem: Environmental > Aquatic > Marine > Inlet | place: Canada: British...
AGGCAAACGAGCCATTGAAGACCACTTTGATAGATCACTGGAACTAGAAATTCAAATCAAAGGCACTAAAAAAGAGATATTACTTAAAGAAGTGAACGAAGTTTGTAAGAATTCTACCTTTACCTACGTACGTCAAAAACAAATGCTGGGTTTGGGTCATGCGATCCTAACCGGAGAGCCTTTAATTGGCAACGAGGCATTTGCCGTCCATCTAGCAGATGACTTATGTATCAATAATGGAGACAGTGTACTGACACAAATGGTAGAGATTTATAATAAATACCAATGCTCTGTAATAGCCATTGAAGAAGTGCCAATGGATCAAACTGATAAATATGGCGTCATTGCTGGGGACTTAGTTGATGGCACTGACGATACTTATCGTGTTACTGACATGATTGAAAAACCAGATCCAAAAGATGCGCCAACTAATATGGCTATCATTGGTCGCTATGTTTTAACGCCAGATATTTTTGATATTCTTAGAAACACCAAACCTGGCAAAGGTGGGGAAATTCAAATCACGGATGCACTACTCACTCAAGCCAAAGAAGGCAGAGTGATTGCTTATAAATTTAAAGGTAGGCGTTTTGACTGTGGAAGCGTCAAAGGCTATGTTAAAGCTACTAACTATTTCGCTAGAGAGCAAGGCATTGTTTAATCTGAGTACAATAAATCCTTAATATCACATTGGGGCTCGAATTCCGGTACAGCCTTTATCAGTAGCTCACGTAATTTCTTTTGATCATCGCTATTAATGGCTTTCTCTAATTTATCTAAAAGTAACTTTAAATCATTCCAAGCTAACGTATCTTCTTGAGCACGCATAATCATTGGGTTATCAGTTTCTAACACATTGTCTCCAATCAACAATTCTTCATACAACTTTTCTCCAGACCTAAGGCCTATATATTCAATCTCAATATCGCCATCAGGATTAGTACTATCTTTTACTTGCAGGCCACTTAAGTGGATCATTTTTTTAGCTAAATCTGCAATACGAATAGGCTCGCCCATGTCCAATACAAATACATCGCCACCCTGTCCCATAGCACCAGCTTGAATTACAAGTTCAACTGCTTCGGGTATGGTCATGAAGTAACGAATAATATCTTTATCAGTCACTGTAACTGGACCGCCATCCTTAATTTGTTTTTTAAACAGTGGTATCACTGATCCACTAGAGTCGAGCACATTGCCAAAACGCACCATGGTAAATCGAGTCTTATTCTGTTCTTTTGATAACGCTTGCAATATCATTTCAGCAAAACGCTTAGTTGTCCCCATTGTATTAGTAGGGCGTACGGCTTTATCTGTTGAAATTAATACAAAGGTTTTAACGCCTTCATCAATGGCAGTTTTTGCTATATTAAGTGTACCAAAAATATTATTACTCACCCCTTCTGAATTATTGAATTCCACCATTGGTACATGTTTATATGCGGCCGCATGATATATTGTTTGCACACCAAACTTTTTAAATACTCTACTTAATCGTTTTGTATTATTTACGGATCCCAGTATTGGGAATACCTCTACATTCATGACACTTAAGTCCAGTAATTCCTTGTCAATTGTATAAAGAGCAAATTCATTCAGCTCATACAGTATTAATATTTTAGGTTTCAACAATAAAATTTGCCGACAAAGTTCAGATCCAATTGATCCACCTGCGCCAGTGACCATTACTACTTTATCCAAGATATTAAAACTTAACAATTCTTCCTTTACGGGTACAGCATCACGACCTAATAAGTCTTCGACGCTAATTCTATGTAAATCAGTAACTTTTACCTTGCCTTGTACCAACTCAGCCACACCTGGCAATGAACGAACTAAAATAGGATAAGGCTCTAAAAAACTAATAATCTGGTTGCGGCGCGCACGGGATATTGAAGGAATAGCCAGTAGAATTTCAGCTACATTTTTTTTATTAATTAAACGATTTAGATTACTCGATGAAACAATCTCTAACCCGTTAATAAAATGTCCATGTATTTTACTTTCATCGTCTAAAAAGGCCACTGGACTATATTCATTTGATTGCATTAATGCAGTTGATAATTGCCTACCAGCAGAGCCCGCACCATAAATCACTACATTTTTTCGTTTTGAATTGCTACTATTGTACGTTTCTGAAAATAACCAACGTGCACTCAGACGTAAGCCCCCTATTACTAATAGAGTTAAGACCCAATTGATTAAGATAACTGAACGTGGGATTCCCTCAACCGCAATCATAAAACCAATAACACCCCATATTACCGCATAGATTGATACCGCTTGGACAATAGCCCATACGGCTTTAAAACCTATAAAGCGAATAATTGCTCTATATAAACCAAATTTAACAAAAATTAGAAAAGCAATTAATGGTGCACTAAAAATTGCTAATAACAAATTCGCATCTTCTGGCCAATACCAATGCCCCAGCCTTAATGAAAATGAAAATAATAATATTAAAACCAAAAACACAGAATCAACTAATATCGTAATCAGCTGTTTAGTTCTACGTGTGAGTGAAATAATGCTATTAATCAATGCTTCACTCCAACTCTTTTAATCACTTTTACAAAAGTCATCCATAATATTTTAAAATCAAACCATAATGATTGATTGATTAGATATTCCACGTCAAAATCAACTTTGTCTAATATTGATAATTCATCCCGGCCATTAACCTGTGCCCAGCCCGTAATACCTGGTATTAGCTGATCCACCCTTTTCTCTACACGCAAAGCAATTAAATCATCTTGATTAAATAAGGCGGGTCTAGGCCCTACAAAACTCATATCACCTTTTAAAATAGAAAAAATCTGCGGCAATTCATCCAAACTTGAACGGCGAAGAAACCCGCCAACAGGCGATAAAAATTCATCCGGTTGCTCCATGAGATGTGTTGCAACAACAGGGGTATTAGTTTGCATTGAGCGAAACTTTGGCATTTTAAAAACCACGCCATTTTTTCCAACTCTGTCTGACCAATACAGAGCCTGACCATCTGATGTAAATCGTATTAATAGTGCGATTAACAACATTGGCAATATTAAGACAATCAAAAGGATAATACTTAATACTACATCAAAAATCCGTTTCATTCATCTGCCTTAATTGTTTCTGTGCTTTAAATCCTAAAGATTGTAATTTCTTGGAAGAATAACATTCATCACCTAATAATTTGTCTATTTTATATTTAAAACCACTACTTAGGCGGGCTATAGCATTAAACAAAAGTCGAGGCACGCTCCAATTAGGAATATTTTTATCTAATACATGGCACATAATTTCATATATATTACGAGAAGAATATACTCTACCATCTGTCGCTATAAACACCTCACCATTAGATTTTTTATTATTGGAAAGAAACAAAAGCGCTCGAACAATATCATCCACATGAATCATAGACCGTCTATTGCCAATCTCTGGTAATGGTGGAAACCAACCTTTCTTTATTCCCTGCATCATTAATTGTAAATTGCCTTTTACCTTTGGTCCATAAATAAGAGCAGGGCGTAGAATCGACACGTGTATGTCAAACTTTCTACCTGCCTCTAATACCTTTAATTCCGCCTCTCGTTTGGTTTTTCCATACACCCCATCTGGTTCAGATAAGGATTTTTCAGTAGCACATTTACCTTGCCTAGAAACCCCACCTGCTTTAACACTACTCACAAAGATAAATTTTTTAACATTATGTTTAACTGATAATGATAGCAAATCAGCAGTAACATTCACATTTATTTTTTGATAAGTCTGTTCTATTCCTGATTCACTTTTCAAGTCATGTGCATAACCTGCAAGATGAAATACAATATCGATACCTTTCAATGCGTCATCTGGAATGTCGTCCTTTAAAAAATCACAAATGACCGTATCTACACTAGGTATTAACTTCCTTGAAATAGCCTTGATATTGTATCCATCTAATTTAAGATATTCAATTAAATGTTGGCCAACAAACCCTGTTGCACCTGTCACTAAAACGTTCAACATTTAGGCTAACAGCTCTTGATAAACTTTCAAAGTTTGAGAAACTACAATTTCTTCTGAAAATTCATTCTCAACAAGTCTTCGTCCATTTATACCAATAATTTTTCTTTTTTCAGGATTATTAATTAATTCTTTCATTGCACTGGCAAGAGAGCTGGAATCCTTCAGTGGAACAAGTATTCCATTCTCACCATTATGAACAATTTCTCTACAACCTGGCACATCGGTAGCAATAATTGGCTTTCCACAAGACGCAGCTTCAAGTAACACTTTAGGCAAGCCTTCCCGATATGATGGTAAACAAACAATATGCGCTTGAGTTAACATTTCGTGCATATTGCCCCTCTCTCCCCACCATTCTACTATACCAAGTTCATGCCATTCACTAAGTTGAGCGTTAGGTATTGAGGCCGGATTCTCAGGATCGCTATCACCAACCAAAACAAAACGAGCCTCAACTCCTTCTTGTTTTAATATTTTAGCAGCTTCAATAAATTCTCCAACACCTTTATCCCAAAGCATTCTTGAGGCAAGCATTACAATTGGAACACCTGTAGACTCTTCAGCGGGGATAAATTTTTTTACATCAACACCAGAACCACGAACTATCGTCACGTTCTCATTATTAACTAATTTATTTTTTAAGAAATATCCAAGATCATCTTTATTTTGTAAAATTAATTGGCTATTTTTATTATTAAATAAAAAATGGAATAATTGATGAACAAAAAAACGTAATAGCTTCACTCTCTTCTTGTTGGATATAAAAACAAAACCCAGACCCGCCATTGCGTTAACAATCTTGATTGAGCCAATCAGTCTTGCAACCAGTGCTCCATAAATTACCGGCTTTATAGCAACATGATGAACTATATCTGGATTATATTTTTTGTAATACGAATAAAGTGTAGAAATAGTCCTAAGTTCGGAGAATAAATTTGCACCCCCTCTTTTAATTTCTATTGGCGCCAACTCAAAACCCTCTGATTCAATAACATCTCTATGCTTACTAACTTTCGTAATAACAACTACTTTAAATCCATCCTTTAAAGCCTTACGTGCAATTGGTAATCGATGTGAACAAAAATACCAATCTTCTGACACAAAATAAATAATTGTTTTCATCTATTTATAAATGAATAAAATAACTAATTTAACACCCCAAAACCTCTGACAACTTTTTAAAATTTCTTATATAGAACATCCTAAGAAGCCTTCTTCTTATTCTGGTTCAATTTTATACTTTCTTGGTACACGTTCATTGGTTTTTTATAGTCTAGTGTTTCGTGGAATCTTCTGTGATTGTAAAAATCAATATAGTCATCCACATCAGTGGTTAACTCATTGATTGCTTGGTATTCGTTCAAATAGATTCTCTCAACTTTGGCACTTCGCCAGAAGCGTTCAATGCAGATGTTATCTGTGGCTCTGCCCCTTCCATCCATTGAGATAGTAATACCTAAATTTTTAAGTCTTTGCGTATGCACCTCACTGGTGTACTGGCTGCCTTGATCCGTATTAAAGATCTCTGGATGCGGATACTTAGCTAGCGCATCATTCAGAACACTCATGACTAGTTGAACATCCATGGTGTTGGATATTCTGTGCGATAGCACAGCCTTACTGTGCCAATCAATGATGGCGGCCATATAAACCATGCCACCTGCAATCTTGATGTAGGTGATGTCTGTGCTCCAGACATGATTAGCATGGCTAATATTGAGCCCTCTGAGCTTATAGGTGTACTTCTTGTGTTCTTTGATTGGTATGGTAGTGTTGACTTGTTTAACTGCTAATACGGCCTTTAAGCCCAACTCTTGGCGATAGTGAGCTACCGTATTTAAGCTTACTTTGACACCATCCTCGAGCAGTTGCTGATGCACCTTCTTCTCGCCGTAGATCGGTATTTGTTCAAATACTTTGGTGATGTGATTCTTGATTGTTTGTTTGGCGTGGTTTACTCGTGGTTTATAGTACAAACCACTTCTGTTAATGCCTAGTAATTGACACTGGTGATTAATAGATAGAGATGGGGTGGAAGTTTTAGACGGCTTGAGATCAACTAATTGTTTGATTTTAGATGAGCCCAAGCTGACGAGCTTTTTTGCCCCTCGAGGGGGTACTGAACAGAGTGCAAGCCACTCCTTCTCTACCGTTACCTTACCTACCAGCGCTGTTAAGTGTTCATTTTGCTCTTGTGATTTAATAAGATCTTCCTTGTATTCTTTAACTGCTTTAGATGGCTCCATAGCTATCTCTGCGTTAGCAAGGAATGTCTTCTTCCAGTTCATCAGGTTCTGGGGCAGAATGTTGTGCTTGCTGGCAATCTCTGCCAGGGTATCTGCATTTTGCAGTAGCTCAAGAACAAGTTTAGTCTTGAATGCTGAGCTGTAGGTTGTGCGTTTTTTACTCATAATTTTTTACTCCGAATTGTTGGGTTAAGTTTAACTCGTTCGAAATAAGAAATTCTAAATTGTTGTCTTAATTTGTTGGGGCACTATACTAATGATACTTTAATGCCAAAATTATTCAAATAAATAAACCAGTCTAGGGCTTAGCCAAACGACTATATTTTGCACCCACGTATCTTTAAACAACTGCACCCAATGCCTTACTATTATCGGCTGATGCTTGATTAATTCAGGCACATCTTTGGCAGATATTGCTTTAACTAAATCTTTCTCACTATCATAGACATACAATTTATCTTTCAATAAATACTTTCCTCTAAATTTTGGATCAATAAGATAATCATCATTAATAACAACATAAGGAGTTAAGGCTACAATATTTTTAGTTCTAACACTATCTTTAAAAATAGCACTAACACTCCATGGCATACTAAAAAATTCAATATGGGCAAACGGCCCAAGCTTGCTGTAAATATTACCTGTTACTATCAAAGTGCTATTAGTCTCTATTTCTTTCAACTTTTGATTATTCTTTATATTTTCTATAACAATCTTTTGGTGACTATTCCAAGATTTCCAATGATCACTCAACCCGAATACAGGCGCCAAAAATATAATTAATAAAAAAACAACTGATTTTTTATTTGCAGGTAGAAGTGTAGCCAATAAAAATGCAATTAACAAAGACCCATAAACTGTAGATCTATTTCCTAAATTAAATGCAGAATGGCTATAAAGACCTGTCAGTGCGTACATACCAAAAGATAATATTAAAACACTAATAAGCCCTGCAAGCAACGATTTAGACAAAAGAGTAGTTTTGGATATTTTTTTAACTTTTAAAAATGCAAAAACCGATATTACAGCAATAATAATCGCAGAAACTAGACTAATTGACTCAATAGCATAAGATACTTTCAGCCAATACGAAGGACCTAATGCTGATTCTAAAAAACTCAAAGGCTGGATAAGCATCTGCTTAAAAAAATCTGAGACGCCTAAATCTGAATTTATTCTGCGTTCAACTCCAACGTAATGGAGCTTGATCCAAAAATAATATGCAACATATAGGACTCCAGGGGTAACAAATATAATTGCTTTCTTAAAATTCTTTTCAAACAAAAATATCACAGATAATCCAAAAATATACGGAGGGCTAATATAGTACGAGAAGGCGCCTAACATAGATACAAAAAAACCTAATGCACTCTTATTGTTTCTAATTAGATGGTGAGCATATAAGATAGTAGACGGTATCAAGATATAAGGTGCTGTCATGTACCAGTATGCCGTTGTATCATGTAACGGGTACAAAATAAATATTAGAGAAACAAGAACGGCTCTATCTTTAGGAAGGTAGTCTGTAGAAAACTTATAAACTAGAAAAAAACTAATAGCATGTGAAACAATTTTTATCGAATCATACACCCACTGATGCTCTTCTCCGAGCGAAAAATAAAAAAACCAAAAGCTATAATAAGTAGCAATGTTGAATTTCATTATTTTTTCAACATTTATAGTTATAAAATCACCAAAATTAGAACTTCTAAAATTGGATATTACAACATAGTCATCACCATGCAGACCACTTCCAAGTATTAAATAAATTAATACTAATAAAAGGCCGAATAACAGATATATAGTCTGATTTTTCAGCATTACTAATTTCATAAATTTTCGTAAATACTACTTTAATTGGTCATTATCTATGAATTTTTCAATAATAACCCCCTCTTTAAATCGTACTTGTTTATAAATTTTTCCAACATATTCTCCAATAATTCCCAAAAATATCGCATTCAAAGACAGTCCAGCTAGTAGTAATATTACTATAGTGGCATAACCAGCAGGCCATTCCATTCCATAAAATAACTTCCCTAAAAAATATACTATAGTACCAATAAAGGCTACAAACCCTACCAACACCCCGACAAATGAAGCCACCCTCAAGGGCCTGGTTGAATGATTTAAAATCGCATCAATTGCTAAATTAAACAAAATAGGTATTGAGAACTTTGAATGGCCGTATAGTCGCTCCTTTCTATCGTACTCAACCCCAATTTGATTGAATCCCATCAATGCTATAGAGCCTCTCAGATACGGTTGTGCATCATTTGTATTTTTTAAAAGGTCTACAATTTTTCGGTCAACCAAACGAAAATCACCTGCGTCCACGGGTAGCTCGTGTTCGCTAAGTAAATTTACCAATCTATAAAAAAAATACCTGACCTTTTTCAAAAAAAAGTTTTCATGCCGCATTTTCCTTACTCCATAAACAACCTGATATCCTTCACTCCATAAATTAAGAAATGTTGAAATTAATGCAGGAGGATCCTCCAGGTCGCAATCAATCTGAATCACCGCGTCACCTTTAGATTTTTTGTACCCTTCTAAAATTGAATGCTGGTAACCAAAATTACGCGAGAAACGGTACACTTTAATTCTCTTGTCTCTTGCACTTAAATCTTTCAATATGGAGAACGTCTCATCTTCACTATGATTGTCAGTAAAAACTATTTCAAAATCATTATCTAACTTATTTATAACACTTGTTACAGCGTCATAAAACAAAAGGATATTATCTTCTTCATTAAGAACCGGAACAATAATTGTTATCAATTTTTTTGTCATTGTTTTTTTATTTTATTTGTTGAGATGGCGCATTGAATAATCCACTATTAACTCGATACCTTTCTCCAAAGAAACTTTTGGAAACCAGCCTAATTTATTTAATTTATGAACATTGGCAGAAATATTTGACACTTCAGACTCGTTACCACGTGTTTCTATTAACCCAAATAATAATTTTGAATTAGATTTAGTTTTTATCTTTAAAGTCTCAACGAATTCACGAATTGATATTAATTTTCCAGTACCTACATCATATTGTTCATTTTGATTTATTTTAGCTTCTAATACTACAATAAATGCTTTCACCGCATCTTTAACGTAAATAAAATCTCGGCATTGAAGTCCATCAGTTAATTCAATATCTATACCTTTCGTTAGTTTATCAATCATACTAACGGAAAATTTTTTTTCGTTATCCATAGTGCCGTACAAATGAAATAGTCGCATATTTATAAATTTAATTTTCTTAAGCGCGGAAAAGCTTGTACCCAATTCCTTAATATATTGCTTGGAAATGATGTAATCCCTCATGTGAAAATAATTATTTTTATTATTTGATAACGTATAAAAAGTGTCTGTATTTATAAATAAATCACATCTAGAGTTATGCATAGAGGTTAGTAGACTAAATGGAAGAGAGACATTGGTATAAAAAATATTATTTAAACTTCCTTTATAAAGTCCATAGTCCGTTGCTGTATGAATACAAGCGTCAATTTTAGGATACTTATCGTATAGCGAACTAAGGGGTGATATATCTAAATCAAATATATCTATCTGCGATATAAACTCACTAATACGCCAAACATTAGAAGTGCTTCTTTTTAATAAAATAACGTGATGTCCATTATCAAGAAGCCCCCTTATAAGATGACTACCAAAAAAACCAGTCCCTCCAGTAACAACAACTATCAAATTCTACCCACAAGCCAATTATGTACAATAGCAGCATATT
>Ga0233440_1004414_pt1 | contig 9923 bp, 10 predicted proteins | sample SI_123_September_5_FD_182791 | JGI IMG/M metagenome (GOLD analysis project Ga0233440, IMG submission 182791) | Seawater microbial communities from Saanich Inlet, British Columbia, Canada - SI_123_September2016_120_MG | ecosystem: Environmental > Aquatic > Marine > Inlet | place: Canada: British...
ATTTTAGAAAATTTCGTCGTGTTACTCCCTGTACAGCCAACTCATCTGAGTATGCCAGGTTCAGGGTCTCGTTGGACTCCATTAGTTTACCCATTCAGTTACCCTTTCGGATGGTGTTATTGTTCTGTAGTTTTTCTATAGAGCGGTTATGAAAACCGTTATCTTCTTGAAGATAGTGCAACAAACAGGCTACTTAATTACGAATAAAAACAGCCGCTATTCATGACTGAATTTATCTCTTATAGTTCACTTTTCACATTAATTGCATAAAGAATATAGTGTGAGAATCGGTAGTTACAAATGCTGATTTTAATTCGCCATTAATTTCTCTAACCTATCTATTATTATATGCTTATAGATGAGTAATATTATCATAATAATTTTCTCTTTTTGCCAGTAGTTAACCATGGTACTTATTGTCATGATTTTGGTTTTCCGATTTTATCATCTTATATTTTGTGATAATTAATTATTGAAAATTAGAACCTGAAAGGATCACCATGAAAAAGTACCTAGTAGTAATGTTAGTTTTGCTCTTTGCCGTTGGCGCCATTTATGCCACAGATAAACGAGTTCAGGCATTGGGTAATAATGCTTATATGTTACTTGGGGATGATGCCTCAATACAGCTTTTCCCCCAGAGAATTAACGATATGAACTTGGTGTATTTCGAGGATATTCATTTAGCGAACCCGAACTATCTTCTGGTTGTTGGTGATCAGGAAGTACGTGGGGCTTCTATGGTGGTGCAACCCAGAAAAATGATTACTTCAATATCTTGAGAAGCCTTGGCAGTAAATCAGCCGTGCGAATGGGCTTTCGTCTTGGACTTGCAAATCAGCATCAGGTAGATGATGACAAGGAAACTACGCCAACCACCAGTGACGAAAAACTGAGCCAGACTGATATCATGCTAGACTTTGAGTTTGGAACTGATTTAGGCGATATGGAATTTGCTACCTATTTTACTTTTGGTATGACCCCCGGGACAATCAATAGTCTACTTGGAGCAGCGCCCTCTCCACATGGTACCTTCACAGGTGAATATGCTTCAGGTGGTGCCAGCACAAAAGATGAGGGTAAAGCTTCGCGCTTAAGTATTGCTTTGGAGACCAAAGCCCGTGCAAATAAAGGATTATTCTTCTTTGACAATAGTTATGCTATTTTTGGGTTTGCTTATCAGGGTGGTGCCAATGAATACACAGCTGCCAACACAAAGATCGAAGATGAGTCTGATGGACAATTTGCCATAAGTTCGACTTATAAAATGTTTAACAATACCAGTTTAGCAGAGGATAAAATCTTCCTCGTATACGGGCTTGGTGGCTCCATGGCGTTCTCCCGAACATCTGCAGAGAATAAACTTAGTGGTAGTGAATCTACTGACACTGATATGAGCTTTGGTATAGTCGCTCCAACATTAAATATTGGTTTGGAAGCCATACTTAAATATGCAAAACTTCGTTTCGGTATGGAGAGACAGTTGACAACACTGGGATTCACCAGCAGCACATCGACCTATAAATCTGGTCTTGTTGATGACGAAGACACCTATTCAGAGTTTGTTCTTGGCGGTAATGGAGTTTATACCTATAACGCAGGTATGGGTTTTAGCTATGGAAATCTGCAGTTAGATATCCTGGTTAACAATAACTTTTGGATCATGGGTCCCCAGATGATCTTTAGTGGTGACCCTGCGACCTATGGAACTCTAGGAGTCTGTGCCGACTTGGTATACATATTTAATAAATAAGAGTATTCCTATATTCAAAAAAAAGCCACCATGATCTGGTGGCTTTTTTTTATCTGAAACAGTAAAATATTGTCGCCCAAACTAATCAGATGTGGGAATAAAGGCCTTAGACATTTTAAAATGAGGGATACCAACCTCCTCAAACTCATCACCAAGGATCTCATACCCCATATTTAGATAGAATCCGGAGGCTGTTTTCCGGGCATGTAGTATAAATCCTTGAAAACCAAGATTTAGCAGATACGCCTCAAATGCCATAAAGAGTCTTTTTCCCACTCCTTGATTTTGCTGATCCTCAGCGACAACCATTTGCTTGATCCGAACTTCCATAGGTGATGTGGGAATTCCCAGAATACTGGCAGATAGGCTGCCATCTTCCTCAAATGCGCCAAAATGGTAATACCGATGCTCTTGAGTTAAATCATCATGTTTACCATCATATAAGTCCATACCCAGAGGTTCTCGGAGAAGATGATGCCTCAACTTAAGAGATTGCTCATAGGCATCGGTCCCATGATCTATCAATTGATATTGCATTCTCAGCCTTCCAGCAAAGTTTCAGGGTCATTTATACTATCTTGAAATCGCTTAAAATATAATCCCATATGGAAGCCATCCAAGAGTGCGTGATGAGCTTCTACTGAGACAGGCATCATGATCTTCCCTGCTTGTTTCTCGTATTTACCAAACACAATCTTGGGAATGCTATCATCCGTCTTGTAGTTCCGTGGATGGCTCAAACCGGTAAAATGAACCCAGGGAATTACAGAATAATGGATCTGTGCCTGGTCATCATCATGGTCTATAAGTTTTACAATTGGTTTGCGACAAGCTTCAATCTGTGCTGTCACGTGAGCATTGAAATCCTGAAAAGAAGGAAGATGATCAAAGTAACAAAAAGTGAAAACATCATTCTCCTTGAGAACTGTTGATCCAGCAGACACTACAGCATACTCAATAACCTGGTCATCCTCAATTCTGTACCGGAATTCAGGAATACTGTGGATCTGTTGCTGAGAAGCGAATAAATAAGCTGCAAAAAAAGAATAATTGTTTGCCTGCGTATAAGCGAGGAGTTTGGTAACATCAAGATTTGTAGTGAGTCCAAAAAAGGGATTATCGTAATCACGGAAAAACAGAAATTGTTCTTTCCGATCCCAATTTTCTATATCTATTACTCTATATTTTGACATTCCCCTGAGAGGTAACTATTTTTTTGGGGCAAACAAGTCCGTAATACTTCCTGCAACAATTTCAGCCGCATTCCCAACAGACTCAGAAAGACTTGGATGAGGATGAATGATCAATGCGATATCTTCAGCATCCGCTCCCATTTCAATGGCTAGAACAGCCTCTGCAATGAGATCACCGGCATTTGTTCCTACGATACTCATGCCGATCAACTTTCCAGACTCTTTATCAAAAAGAGCTTTAGAAAAACCTTCAGTTCTACCCAATGCTAAAGCCCGACCACTGGCAGACCAGGGAAACACACCCTTGTCATACTCAATACCCTGCTCTTTGGCCTGAGTCTCAGTCAAACCTGCCCAGGCGATCTCTGGATCTGTAAAAATAACTGCTGGAATAACCATGGTATCAAAAGAAGCTGGTTCTCCACAGATGACTTCTGCAGCGACTTTTCCCTCATGAGTGGCTTTGTGGGCAAGCATAGGATCACCGGTAATATCTCCAATGGCATAGATATGTGGAATATTGGTTTGGCGTCTATCATTCACCTTGATAAAGCCGCGATCATCAATATTCAGGCCAATGCTTTCAAACCCACTACCAAATGTGTTGGGACGACGACCTACAGCCACAAGCACCTTATCAACCTTTAGAGTTTCCTCACCCTTATCACCTTCAATGCTAACAAGGAGATGATCATCCTGTGGAGTAATTCCCTGGACTTTAGTATTCGTCCTAATTGATTTAAAATCTTTCTTCAACCGCTGTTCCAACGGTTTAACCACATCAGGATCGGCACCTGGTAAAAGATTGGGCATAAATTCAACAACAGTAACCTCAGAGCCCATTGCCGAGTATATGGTACCCATCTCAAGTCCAATATATCCGCCGCCAATAATGACCAGCTTCTCCGGTATTCCATTCAACTGTAAAGCGGAAGTGGAGTCCATAATACGAGGGTCTTCTGGAAAACCTGGAATCTTTGTAGGATGTGAACCAACGGCAATGATCGCATCATCAAAAGTTACCTGAGTGACATTATCTCCCTGTGTAACCTCGATGGTATTGACTGAAGTAAAAACTCCAGATCCCTGGATAACTTGAACATTTCGGGCTTTTGCCAAGGCCGCAATCCCCTTGGTAAGACGACCGACAACACGCTCATCTTTCCATTTCTTTACCATTTCAAAATCCCATTCTGGTTCTTGAAAACTCAAGCCAAAACTCTTTACTTCAGAACTCTCAGATTTGACGCGTGCCAGGTGAAGCAAAGCTTTTGAAGGGATACATCCCCGGTTAAGACAGACACCACCCAGTGTCTTATCTTTATCGATAAGAACAACTTTTTTTCCCAGGTCAGCGGCACGAAATGCAGCTGCATATCCACCGGGTCCTGCACCGAGGACAACAACTTCTGCGTGTATGGATTCAGGCATATTTAACTCCAATACCTATAAATTTTTAATTGCGGCTAATGTTTCAGCAATAAATTTCGTAAATCGAGCTGCGGACGCTCCATCAATAACCCTATGGTCATATGAAAGTGAGAAAGGCAGCATAAGTCGCGGGATAAATTCACTTCCGTCATACTCAGGCTTAATCTTTGATCTGGAAACACCCATAATAGCCACTTGAGGTGGATTCACAATGGGTGAGAATCCCGTTCCACTGATACCACCCAGGCTTGATATGGTAAAAGTAGCGCCCATCAGTTCGGCAGGTTTGATCTTTCGATCCCGTGTACGCATACTGATGTCAACCAATTCCTTGGATAATTCTATGACACCCTTCTGATCCACATCGCGGATAACTGGCACAACCAGTCCCGCCTCCGTATCAACTGCAATTCCCAAATGAATATATTTCTTGTGAACAAGATTTTCACCGCTGGCATCCAAGGAAGCATTAAAATCAGGAAATGCTTTCAAGGCTTCGGCGACTGCTTTCATAATGAATGGCAGAATTGAAAGTTTACCACCTTCTTTGGCAGCTGCTTCTTTAGAGGCTTTACGAAAGGCTTCCAGATTGGTAATGTCCACCTCATCATTTTGGGTAACATGGGGAATGTTCTGCCAGGCGTTTTGCAAATTTTTTGCAGTGGCGCGACGAATCTTACTCAAGCGTACTTTTTCGATCTCTCCCCACTGAGAAAAATCAATTTCTGGTTGAACAAGTTTCGCTAATGAACCAGTGGGCATACCTGCCAGGCGACTCTTTACATAACTTTGAATGTCTTCTTTAAGGACACGACCTTTAGGTCCAGTCCCGGCTACCAAACTTAGGTCGCAACCCAATTCTCTGGCAAATCGTCTTACAGAAGGGCTGGCCCCGACCAGTCTTCTGTTGGTCCGTGGCGCCTCGATGGGTGCTTTGGGTAATTCTTCCTCAGTTGCTGGAGCTTTGACCGGTTCAACTTTTTGTTCGGGAATCTTTTCAACTTCCTTTTTAGCCACTGGTTGAGCTACTGGTGCTGCCTCTTCGGCTTTATCCAATACAATAACTGCCAGTACACTGTTGGCGCTAACTGCTGCTCCAGTGGTTACCCTGATCTCTTTGATGGTTCCGGCTGATTCGACTTCAATCTCCATTGAAGCCTTATCACTTTCCAGGACAACCAAGATATCACCTACATCAACATGATCACCTGGTTTAACATTGATTTCACCGACTTCAACAGAGTCAATTCCTTCTCCAAGATCCGGTATGATAATTTCTTTATTCATATTCTAAACTCGCTTTACCCATTATTGTGTCATCCTGAGCCCGTCGAAGGGCGGAAACTTGAACGGATATTTGTCCATCAAGGTATGTCTTCAGACCCCTCGACTCCGCTCGGGGTGACGATACAAGATTCCATTCATAAAATAGCATGTGATCTGTTCGCCTTAACGCTTTACCGGGTTTTCAGTATCAGTTGCCACATCATATTTCTTGATGGCTTCAGCAACAATTTCCGCTTTAATAATTCCCAGTTTCTTTAATTGATATAGAGCTGCTATAGTGATGGAATAGCTGTCTACTTCAAAGAAACTGCGTAAGTTTTCACGGGATTCGCTGCGACCAAACCCATCCGTACCAAGAGCAACAAATGGTTTATTTAGGAAAATGGCGATCTGCTCAGCCACCAGTTTCATATAATCAGAGGCAGCTATGACCGGACCGACTTTGTCTTTCAGCAGTGATCCAGCATAAGTTGAGCGTTTTTCGCCCATGGGATGGAGACGATTCCAGCGATAAACGTCCTGAGCCTCTAATCGAAGTTCAGAATAGCTGGTTACACTCCAAATGTCTGCCGTTACTCCCCAATCGTTTTTAAGAAGCTCGGAGGCTGCAAGGACCTCACCCAAAATAGCTCCAGAACCCAACAGTTGGACATGCATGTCATCCTTGGCTTCTCCGGTGCTACTCAATTGGTACATTCCCTTGATGATCCCTTCTTCACATCCTTCAGGCATAGCTGGATGTTGGTAAGGTTCATTTTCCAATGTGAGATAATAGAATTCATCGATCTGATCATACATCATTCTTTGCATTCCACGTTGGATAATGACCGCGATCTCATAAGCATAAGCTGGATCATAGGCTCGACAATTTGGAATGGTTGCAGCAGCTAATAAACTATGACCATCCTGATGCTGTAGACCTTCCCCGTTGAGAGTGGTTCGTCCGGCAGTGGCTCCAAGTAAGAATCCACGGGCACGAATATCGCCAGCCAACCAGAAGAGGTCACCCACCCGCTGGAAACCAAACATGGAATAGTAAATATAAAAAGGCATCATATTGACACCATGTGTACTATAAGAGGTTGCAGCCGAAATCCAGGAACTGGCTGAGCCAGCTTCTGTGATTCCTTCTTCCAGGATCTGACCCTTAATATCCTCACGATAGTAGAGATATTGATCAGAATCAACAGGATCATAAAGTTGACCCACACTTGAATAGATTCCCAGACTTCTGAATAAGGATTCCATACCAAAAGTCCGTGCCTCATCAGGAACGATGGGAACGATACGTTTTCCAATGGTTTTGTCTTTGGTCAACATGGCCAGAATTCTTACAAAAGCCATGGTAGTTGACTGAGAACGATCCCCTGTTCCATCCAGAGCTGAAGAAAAGGCGCTCAGATCCGGTGCTTTACGCGGGTCAGATGATTGACGTCGCACAGGGAAACTACCGCCCAGTGCTTCACGTCGAGCTTTCAAATATTTTATCTCTTCTGAATCTTCAGCTGGACGGTAGAATGGTGCTTTGGTTACTTCTTCATCTGAGAGGGGAATACCAAAACGAGTCCTAAAGGCTTTCAACTCTTCTTCATTTAACTTTTTCTGACCGTGGGTAATATTTTTTCCTTCACCGGCTTCACCCATTCCATAGCCCTTGACGGTACTGGTGAGAATAACGGTGGGCTGACCATCTTGTGCTAGTGCTTCAGCATAAGCGGCATAAACTTTGGCTGGATCGTGGCCTCCCCGTTTTAATTTTTCCAGGTCATCATCGCTTAGATGGTTAACCATATCCAGTAACTCAGGCGAGGTTCCAAAGAAGTGTTCCCGGATGTAGGCGCCACCTTCTACGATATATTTAAGGATATCACCATCGACGACTTCTTCCATGCGCTTGGCTAGAATTCCATCTTTATCCTTGGCAAGCAAAGCATCCCATTCAGAGCCCCAGATCACTTTGATTACATTCCAACCGGCACCTCTAAAAGCACCTTCAAGCTCCTGCACAATCTTACTGTTTCCACGCACCGGACCATCGAGACGTTGCATATTGCAATTCACGACAAAGATTAGATTATCCAATTTTTCACGGGAGGCCAGGCTTATGGCTCCCAGTGATTCAGGTTCATCCATCTCACCGTCACCAAGGAATGCCCAAACATTACGGTCACTTCTAGGAATCAGTTCACGATTTTCCATGTAGCGCATGAAGCGAGCCTGATAGATGGCCTGTAACGGGCCAAGACCCATGGAGACTGTTGGAAATTGCCAGAAATCCGGCATGAGCCAGGGATGGGGATAAGATGATAAACCGCCCGTTGGTGCTAATTCACGACGAAAATTAGTCAAATGGTCTTCGTTGAGACGTCCCTCCAGAAATGCTCGTGCATAGATACCAGGTGAACCATGTCCCTGAAAATAGACCAGATCCCCACCAAATTGATCTGTGGCCGTACGAAAGAAATGATTGAAGCCGATTTCCAGCAGAGTTGCAGAAGAGGCATAGGTGGAAATGTGTCCACCGATACCGTCACTGGCCTTGTTAGCCCTTACAACCATGGCCATGGCATTCCAGCGAATAATGGATTTGATTCTTCTTTCAATTTCTCGATCACCTGGAAACTGTGGCTGTTGAGAAACAGGAATTGTGTTTAAGTAGGATGTATTAGGACTGTATGGAAGACGCACACCATTCCGACGTGCGTAATCAATGAGCTCATTGACCAAATAATGTGCCCGATTGACACCTTCTTCTTCAAAGACAGCAGCTAGAGAATCCAGCCACTCACTGGTTTCCTGCGGATCTGAATCATGTTGTAGATTGACACTAGCCAAGGGTCACCTCATAATAAATTTTTTATGTCTGCTTGAATATAATTTAGATAATAGAAATGCGTAACTCATAAATACGTGACCATTATAGTCTTATAATGAGTGAAGGCAACATTAAACGCCGTACCTACACATAAATTGAATGATCTCTTTGAAATACTTGACTCCTATTCCATTTAAGATATCACCATGGTAAATTCATGTCGTCAGATTACACTGTGAAGGGAGGAAAGACCAGATTATTCCTGAAGAAAACTATTTAGAATAGCATCGCACGAGCGCACAAAAAGGGGACACTCTGGATACTCGTTCCTAATCTATATAAAAAGGTTTACATCCCGTCTGGGAAAGGATGGGATATTTCTTTAACGCGCTCTTCATAATTAAACGGTTTATAGGATGGACTGCGATCATTGTGGCATTTGAGACAGGTTTCTTCAGGCGTGTTAGTGATAAGACCGTAATCCTCTGCCTTCAGTGAGTCAGAATAAATACCAACCATGATTTTTTTCTTCTGATATCCACTACCAGCACCATGACACATTTCACATCCAACATTCTTTAAGCCGTTCATGCGCTTAATTGCCCTTTTGGCAGCCTTATCATCAGGGGAAGCGTTCCAAAACTCAGCGCTCATCACTTCATAGCCACCTTTTCCAAAACCAACGGTATGACATTCAAGACATTCTGGGGACTCAGAAGGTGGCAGGCTTAGATTTCGTTCTTTTGCGATTGCCAGAGCTTCAGGTGACAACAGTGCATCAAAGGCTTTTGCATGAGAAGACTCTTCCCACACCTTATACTGTGCACCCTTTTTCTTACTCTTGTGGCAACTTTTACACTTCTGTGAGCCAACATATTCAAATGGCTGTGCAATCACATATCCAAACGAAAACAGACCAATTATATATATACCAATGAGATGTTTAATCATTGTCCTCACCCTTTCTATTACGACCTTCAACTTGTTTCACTTTCAAATACATCAACAATGCAAACATGGTGATAACAAAAGAAGCAATAAATAAGCCCTTGCGCCTATAGTCTAATTCACTCAGAGCCAATCTAGCTCCCACTTTTGCCTCATCACTAGCAACAATCCCGGGGGCTGCTGTCTCCCTGACAAAACTGGTGTCAAAACTATGGATACTTGTCCGTGTATGGATTAATGCATTGTGTGCATCTTCAAGATTAAAAAATAGATCCGATATCTCCATGCCTTTGATTTCAGCTAGTTCAACTAAATATTTAGCAGAATCCATATTCACTTTTAAGCTATCGATAATATGATATAGTTGCCTGTGCGGCGTCAGACCAATTCGGTTCATTTGATCTAAATAAATAAGAGATACTTTGGGCGGCTAACAAACCGTAAAGGAGCCAATAATGAGCCCAAAGTCAGAAGTAGAGAGAAGAGTAAAAGCGAT
>Ga0233440_1004428_pt1 | contig 9903 bp, 7 predicted proteins | sample SI_123_September_5_FD_182791 | JGI IMG/M metagenome (GOLD analysis project Ga0233440, IMG submission 182791) | Seawater microbial communities from Saanich Inlet, British Columbia, Canada - SI_123_September2016_120_MG | ecosystem: Environmental > Aquatic > Marine > Inlet | place: Canada: British...
AACCAGCTTTTGGGGGCTAATTTGGATACTGCGGAGGTTGTGAATCTGCTTTCCCAGTTGGGGATGAAAGTCACGAAGCAACCGGAAAGCTTGTTGAAGGTGGAAATTCCCAGTTTTCGTCCCGATCTTTCGCGCGAAGTGGACCTGATTGAGGAAATCGCCCGCATTGATGGGTTTGACAAGGTCGATGAGGTTTACCCGGTGGCGGGAGTGAGACCCATCAGGATATCCGCCAGACAAAACATCACTAAAAAGGTGCGGGAAGTTTTCTGTTGCGCCGGATTTGCCGAAACGGTTCATTACAGTTTTATTGAACGTGCGTATGCTGAAGAATTCAAAACCGCTTTCGCTTCAGAGCAGGTGATTGCATTGAAAAATCCTTTGAGCTCTGACTACGATACCATGCGAACCAGCCTGCTTCCCGGCCTGTTGGAGACGGCGGCACTCAATTTGAGCAAGGGACAGAAACCGCTCAAACTTTTTGAGGTAGGCAGTGTTTATTCTTCCGATGCTACCGGAGCACGCACGGAAAAAGCGGTGCTTTCGGCTATTGTGCTGGGACCCTATGAGCTCACCCCCTGGAAACCGCGAGGCGAGGGTTACGATTTCTATGACCTCAAGGGAACGCTGGAAACGCTGGTTACGCATTTGCATTTAAAATTGGAAGTTTTCCCGGATAGCAGACCGTTTCTTGTGCCGGAAAAATCAGTGCGGGTGCAGATAGGTGATAAGGAGTTGGGTTATCTGGGGCAAATGGCGCCGGAACAGAATTTGGTTGGGGAACTGGATGTTTATGCCTTGGAGCTCGATTTGGGAGTCCTGGAAAAATCGTCCTCCCGCAGGTTTCAGCCGATCGCCAAATTCCCTGAAACATACCGCGATATTTCTATTCTGGTGTATCGATCCGTTACTTCGCAAGTGGTTGCAGACTTGATCCTTAAAACCGGTAATCCTCTGATTCAAAAAGTTGAACTGTATGACCATTTTGAGGGGAAGAAAATTCAGGCCGATAAAAAGAGCCTCACCTTTGCCTTGTCTTTTCAGTCTGCCGAGAGGACACTTTCCGATGAAGAGGTCAATCCGTTATTTGAAAAAATTGTGCAAACTTTAAAGAGCGAGCTTGGCGCTTCTCTAAGGGAATAAGAGCTTTGTATAACCCGGGACTCTTCGGTTGACGCTGTTCTCATAGCAAGTTGTCAAACACATACTGCGCTTGGAGCCGGTTCTCTATAAGGTTTTCAGCTACCCGATCGGACTCAACGAAAGCGAGCCGATTTCGAAGCGACAACCCTTTCAATATTCCCTGGAACTTATACATCACGTCAACATTGATTTCTCTTGAGTCCTTTCCCCCAACGGACCTGACGAGATCGAAGTAGGTATAACTTAATTCCGACCAAATCGTTTTATTGAACTCAAAATTTGCGGTCCATTTATGAGCGCCGCCGACAAATGCAGAGTCTTTCAGGGTCAACCCCCCATCCAAACTATTGGTATAAAGAGCATCTGTGGCAAAACTGTAAGGGGAAAGGAAACCTCCATTTCGAAAACTGCCCTCGTTTTTAGGAAGGTAATTAAAAGCGTAAGCCAGTTTGGCAAATCCCGCTCTGGCTCCTAAATTTACCCCGAAAGCGGTGGCATCCACGTTGCCCAGTAAACTTTTCTCGATATCAAACTGTTTTCCAGCCTGAATGGATAAAAAAGGTTGTATCCCTGAAATCTCAGCAAACTTTATGTCCCCCTGAAAATAAATCAGGTTAAAAAGATCAGGCAAGTAATATTCCCACCCCTCAATTTTCAAATTATCTTTCTCCCACCTGATTCCCAATAAGGTTGTGCCGGTCGTGTTGGCTGGAGTGACTCCCAGACGCTTGGTTAGAAACTGTCCGGTATCTTCAAATGTATTATTCTGGCGAACCTTTATTTCTGTGACATGTGCGGTCGTGAATTTCCAATGTTCGAAGCTTTTATTTTCCAGGCCATATCCAAAATAAGTGACGGGGGCAATAAAAGCATCAGAAGGGTTCATGAAGGGGGTGTCGATTTTTTGTCTTCCAAACCTGAAAAGAGTTGTTCCGTTGTCATATTGCAAATAAGCTTCACCAAAAGTGCTGAGTGTAGAAGGTAGCAATCCATTCTGACTTCCAAGGTCATCTCTGTTTATATCGAAGTCGCTGGCCGCATAAAATGCCGTTCCCGCTTTCCATCCCTTGAAGGAACCGGTTTCAAATTTGAGTTTTCCACCTAGCGCATATGCCGATATATCGGCCTGCGTATCCAAATGTTTTGTCTGGAAATAAGAGCGGATATTCCCCGTGAGGGTGGACTGTTCAATAATAGCGGGTGCTGAAATGGCGGGGTTTTGAAAACCCATCAACAGGGCAATCAACAAAATAATTTGCGAGACCGCAACTGACGGGCGAAGCCTTATTTCAGGCAACGTGAAAACGGTGAAGGAGGCCAATGTTATATTTTGATTGTGAAGCTTATTAGTATTAAGACGTTGCAGAGTGACTTCTCATGCTGAGTCAAGCTTTAAATATTGGCCAAAGGTAGCTCTACCGTAAAACAACTCCCTTCACCCAATGTGCTTTCTACGGAAATGACCCCGTTCATGGTATCCAGCAGTTGCTTTGTAATGGAAAGACCAATGCCGACACCTTCAACCTTAATTTTATCTCTGTCCAGCCTTGCAAAAGGTTCGAATATATCTTCTGTCATCTCCTTTGGAATTCCCATGCCCGTATCCTCGATATGGATTCGAACTTTTTTATCGTCTATCATTTCCAGGCTCAGGGCGACTGTTCCCGCCTCCTTGTTGTACTTGATAGCGTTTGTCAATAAGTTCAGTATTACCTGTACTAACCGGGCTCTGTCGGCAAGAACAAATAAGGTTTCTTCTTTAAGCCAATCGGCTTTCATTCCTATTCCCTTTTGCTCAGCAAGGGAACGAACCAGCATCATTGCTTCATCCAATGCCCCCTGAAGAGAGCAATCCTCAATTTTAATCTCAAGTGCTCCTGTTTCAATTCTCGAAAGATCGAGGACATCATTGACAAGGGTGAGAAGGTGGTGCCCTGCGTTCAATATTCGTCCAGTATTCTCTTTTTGAACCGCAGACAGGGGTTGATCCGTGTCAAGGGTCAGTAGCTGGCTGAACCCCAGGATTGCATTCAAGGGCGTACGAAGTTCATGGCTCATTCTGGATAAAAATTCTGTTTTAGCTCTATTGCCAGCTTCCGCATGATTTTTAGCATTCAATATTTCCTCTTCATATCCATGGTGTTCGATGGCAATACCGGCAATATGTGAGGCCGAATTCATCAGTTCCAACTCCTCCTTTGATGGTTCGCGTATTGTTTTATAATATGCGGCAAAGGTTCCTACCACTTTACCCTTGGAGTTTTTGATAGGTGAGGACCAACAAGCCTTGAGATCAAAAGAAAGCGCAATTTTTTTATAGTCTTCCCATAACGGATCACTGGCAATATCCTTGACGATCACAACTTTTCCTGTGAAGGCCGATGTGCCGCAGGAACCTACCTTCGCCCCAATTCCTATTCCATTAATTGCTTCGCTATAAATCTCGGGAAGATGAGGAGCCGACCCTGTAAGCAGTTTTTGTCCGGTTTTGTCGAGCAGTTGCATGGAACAAATCATTTCTTCAGATTGTTGTTCGACAAGAAAAACCAGGCCATCCAGAACCTTCTGGAATGGATGGCCTGCTGTCAACATTTCCAATATTTTATTGTATCCATCCAGCAACTGATTATTGCTGGTCAATAAATTTTCAATACGCTTTCGTTCGGTCAACTCATTTTGCAGGTCGATGGTTCTTTTTAGAACCTGTTTTTTAAGAACGCGATTTGAAATAAGGATACTTGCAACAGCAAAGAGCCCCAGGACCGAGATAACAGGTATCGCAATATCCTTGAAGGTCAGAGAAGGAGCTGATTTCAGGCCGACCCATTTCCTGTTGATTTCAATTTTCTCGCTTTCGTCAATCAGATTGATTCCCTTTTGCAGGATCTGGTTGAGTTCAGGCCAGTCATTTCTTGAAGCAAATCCCCATTTATAAACATAACCGGATTCTCCCGCCGTCCGGAGGTTAGTTATTCCATCCTTTTCAATATAATAGGTGGCCAGAGCAATATTGGCGATCATGGCATCTACCATCCCAAAAGATACTTTTTTCAGGCCTGCGGAAATATTGGGGACAACGTCCAATTCGATATCAGGGTGATTCACATAGAGATGGTCATGAATCCCATACCCGGAAATAACAGCCACCTTTAAGCCCTTGAGGTCTTTTAAGGAAAGAGTCTTTTCTATGTTTTTTCTAACAATGACTACTGCCGGAAGCTCAATAAAAGGTTTGGTGAATAGCATGTATTTCAGGCGTTGCGGGGTGGGAGTGGCGGCTCCCCACATATCAGACTCCCTTGCTTTGGCCTTTTCAATGACTTCGTCCCAGTTTTTATATTTTAAAATTTTGAAATCGATATCCAACTTTTTTTCTAGTAAGGCAATATAATCTGCAGCAATTCCCGTATATTTCCCCGATTCATCGATATATTCTATGGGGAGAAAATCCGGGTCCGGCGATAGCCTGATTTGAGGATGACTTCGAAGCCAAACCTTTTCTTCTTGGGTCAAACCCGCGCCCGATCCTTGCTTGAGAATCGTTTCCTTTGCCAAAGCGGTATTGCCAAACACCATTAACAGGGGCAGAAAAAAGAGTAAAATTTGCTTCATTAATGTCATTTAAAATTTGGATACAAAGGGCGATTCAAATTCGCCGAAAGTGGTCTTGGTTGGGCTCAAGTGTAACATTTCCTATCCCTTTGTGAATGAAGTCTTTTAAGTGAAAATAGAGGCTTAAAGAGATAAGAGGTTATTGACACCCCAATACCCCGGTGCTACGATTCGGCCATGCCTAAACCGGATATTCAGCAACTGGAAGAACGTGTGCTGGCCCTTATGGGGGAGTTCCGCCGTTTGAAGGAGGAAAACCAGGGCCTGTCACGCCAGGTTGATCAACTTAATCGCGAAAAAACCGCTATGGCAAAAGAAAAAAACTTGAATCAGGGCAAACAGGACCGCCTTTCCCAACTGGAAACCGTAAGTCGAAAAAATGAAAAGGACCGGAAAGCCATGCGGACGAAGGTTCAGTTGCTGTTAAAAAATCTGGAAAAATTTGACTTGGCGTAATTAAAAATGGCGAGCAGTAAAAAAATTCAGATTTATGGAAAAACCTATAGCTTGAAAAGCTCTTCGTCAGAAGTGGATGCGGAAGAGGTAGCGGCCTATGTGGATTCGCGTATGAAAGAGTTGGCCGATGCCCGCAGTAAAACCACCACTTTGGACTTGGCTATCCTTGCGGCACTCAATATTGCGCAGGAATTATTGGAGTTGAAAAACCAGGCCGGGGCGAAAGAAGAGGCCGAGGGAGAGAAACTTCGGCAATTGGTTGAGGCTCTCGATAGAGAGCTCCAACATATTGAAAAGTAAGAGATTTTCTGTGCTAGATAGGCCTTGAGGGACCGGGGCCTTTATGCTAGGATGTGATTGAATTTGAAGTGGTGTCTCCCTGTTGTGTTCGAGCAAGAATTTAATTTCTTGAGCCAACAGTTTGTGAACGGGGTTGAAGGATCGACTGTGGTGTGCAGGCCCTCTCTGGGAGGGAAGCCTAAAACAGTTCACAGATACCCCACCTGTCCTTGACAGGTTCAAAAAATAGTTTTTGCGCGGCATTACGGGGAGACTTCTTGAGTGTTTAAGAGCTTTAGAGGGTTGGATTCCAGCCTGACCGAGCCTGAATATATATCCGGTTTCTGAAGAGTTTGGAGTCGGACCCAATTGGGAGTGAAGTATGAGCGAGACAGGGAAACCTGTTTTGTTTTTAGATATATCCACGCAAGGCTACCCTTCTTTCGGGTACTGTATTCTGCCTTGTCCAACCTCCCCTTTGCCGGTTTAGGTCGGTTTTTCTCCTTGGTTTCTCCTTAAAAGCCTAACGAATAGAGTGGTTTGTGGTGCTGATGCCTGATGGGCGGGCAGTAACCTGACGACAATCCTGAGTGCGGAAAATGAATTTTGCCTCCATGAGAATGGATAAATTTGCAGTTCGTCAGGAGATGAAGTTGCGGCGGGATGCCATGAGCCTGGATGAGGTTTTAAACTCGAGTCGGGCTATAGAAGACAGGCTACTTGCCTCTAAGGAATTTTCTGTTTGCCGGAACGTAATGTTTTACCTCTCGTTTGGCAGTGAAGTGCGTACCGATGAAATGATTACGCGTTCCCTCGAAGACCATAAACGGGTTTATGTCCCGCGACTGGTAAAGAAGGAAAGGCGACTGGAAGTGTGTGAAATTACAGATATGGACCAGGAGTTTGAGTTGGGTTCTTACGACATTCGTGAGCCTTCCCGGCTCAACACCAAGGTGGTGTCTCCGTTGAAAATCGATGCCGTCATTGCGCCAGGGTTGGCGTTTGATTATTCCGGTAGGCGAGTTGGTTTTGGCGGAGGTTATTTTGACTGGCTTTTAAAACAATTGCCAGCGGGGGCTCTCCGTTTGGCAGTGGCTTACGGGTTCCAGATTTTGGATTCGGTTCCTCAGGACTCCTGGGATGAGAGGGTCCAAAAGATTTTTACTGAAAACGATACGATAAACTGCTGAGTCACCGGAAGGCTGAGCTGGTTTGTTTTAAATATTGAGGTTTTGCCATGCATATTTTTACTGTTATTAAGGTTAATTTTATAACCCTGCTGTTGGGGATGTTTTTTGCTTTGGTGATTGGCTATGTCCTGGGTTATTTTTTGCGCAAAATGTTTACCGAATACCAGATCAAGGAAGCGGAAGAACGCGGAAAGAAAATTATTGATGAAGCGGACAAAGTGGTGGAGAACAGGTTGAAATCTGCGGAGATTGAAGCGCGTGAAAAATCTTTGGTGGTGGAAGCCGAACTTGAAAAGAAAATGAAGAGTCGGCAGGAAAATTTGCGTAGCCTGGAAAATGATCTGGAGAGAAAGGACAGGGACCTTAAGACGGAGAGCCATAAATTTCAAGCCCGGGAAAAGGAACTCGCGGAACAAAACAGCAGGCTTGGCGATAGGGAAAAAGAGGTCGACCAGCAAAAATCCGAGTACCAGGGCTTGGTGGCGGAAGAGCTGAAAAAACTTGAGGTGATAGGTTCTTATACCGCTGAAAAGGCGCGCGAGGAGGTCAAGAACAAGATCGTTGATGAAGCCAAAATGGATGCGGCACGCGAAGTGAAAAAAATCGAGGAGGATGTTAAAAAGCGCGCGGATGAAGAGGCCTGTAAATTAATTACCATGGCTGTCCAAAGGCTGGCTTCGGATCATGTGGCAGAAACTACCGTTTCGGTGGTGGAACTGCCCAGCGATGATATCAAGGGTCGAATCATCGGTCGTGAAGGAAGAAATATCCGGGCTTTGGAGCAGGCTACCGGAATCGATTTGATTATTGACGATACCCCTGGTGCTGTGGTGTTGTCGGGGTTTGATCCTATCAGACGGGAAGTGGCTCGCCGTTCCTTGGAACAGTTGACTCTCGATGGCCGGATCCACCCGGGACGCATTGAAGACGTTGTCAATAAATGCAAAAAAGAAGTTACCCGGCAAATTGCAGACGCTGGTGAACAGGCTGTTTTAAACGTTGGTATCGATAACATTAATCCCGAAATCGTTAAATTGCTGGGCCGACTCAAATACCGGACCAGTTATACCCAGAACGTTCTTGAGCATGTGCAGGAGGTGGCGTTTGTTTGTGGGGCCATTGCTGGAGAACTGGGTTTAAACGTGGCTCTGGCTAAGCGAGCAGGGCTACTGCACGATATTGGCAAGGCCATTGATCACCAGACTGATGGGACGCATACCCAATTGGGAGTTGATATTGCAAAACGCTATAACGAGCATCCTTTTGTCGTCAATGCGATTGCCGCTCACCATGAAGATTGTGAGGCGGAATCCCCATACGCGGTTTTGGTGGCGGCAGGGGATACTATTTCCGCGTCCCGGCCCGGAGCCCGGAGGGAAATGCTGGAAACCTATGTCAAACGCATGACACAACTGGAAGTTATTGGCGACTCCTTCAAAGGGGTACAAAAAACCTTTGCCATTCAGGCAGGTCGTGAAGTGAGAATAATTGTCATGCCCAATGGTATTGACGATCAGGGGGCCGGTATGCTGGCCAGGGATGTTGCGAAGAGAATTGAAAAAGAGGTAACCTACCCGGGGGAAATTAAAATCACCGTTGTTCGAGAGACCCGGCATACGGAGTTCGCCCGATAACAAGGCTGCGGTTAAATATCACATCTGCAAGCACAGAGTTGTTTCGGCTCAAAAAACTATTGCTAGTTGTACCCCTTCGGGGCATGAAGTTTATGGAAGAGGATATCACAGCCCCAGCGTCACGCTGGTGCCGGCTAAAATATAATAGAATTGGTACTACATGGAAGATTTAGGACAGCTGGTTAAGCTCAGACACGAAAAACTCGATGAACTCCGGGGCATGGGAATCTCTCCCTACATCAATCGGTTTCATGTTAACACCTCCCTTTTGGTCCTGATTGAAAAGTATTCCGATATGTCCAAGGAAGAACTGGATGAGAAAAACTCGGAGTATATAGCCGCCGGGCGCATGATGAGCCGACGCAAGCACGGTAAAACTATCTTTGTGAATATCAAGGATGCGTCAGGAGAAATCCAGGCTTTTGTTAATAAGAATGCGCTGGGCGAATCTGCCTACGAAATGTTCGGTAAATTTGATATCGGCGATATCATTGGTGTTGAGGGCCGGATTTCGAAAACCAAAACCGGTGAGTTGACCTTGTTTGCCAGTAAAGTGACTTTGCTTTCCAAGTCGCTTCTTCCTCTACCCGAAAAATGGCACGGGCTTAAAGATGTGGAGCTTCGTTACCGACAGCGCTATGTGGACCTGATTGTTAATCCAGATGTGAAAAAAGTTTTCATCGCCAGAAGCCGGATCATCCAGGTGTTGCGGGATTATCTGAATGAGCGCCAGTATCTGGAGGTAGAAACCCCGATGATGCATTCGATCCCTGGGGGGGCCACAGCAAAACCCTTTAAGACCCATCACAACGCACTGGATATGGAACTGTATCTCCGTATTGCGCCAGAGCTTTACCTGAAAAGGCTGGTGGTGGGTGGCATTGAAAGGGTTTATGAGATCAATCGAAGCTTTAGAAATGAGGGCATCTCCACCGAGCATAATCCCGAATTCACCATGGTGGAATTTTATACCGCTTACGCCGATTACAATGACTTGATGGACCTGACGGAAGATTTATTCCGTTATATTTGTAACCGGGTGTTCCCGGAAAATAATTACAAGTTCCCCTGCTTCTCAAGCGAAGGGGAGGAGACGATAGATTTTTCCCAGCCGTTCAAGCGTTGCACATTTCGCCAGTCACTTATCGAGATCGGGGAGGTTGCAGAGGAGATTCTGGACGACCCGCAAAAAGCAGTGGCGTTTGCTTTGGAGAATAAAGTCTCTATCGAAAAGAAGGATCATCATGTGAAAATCATGGCTAAACTGTTTGACCATTTCGTCGAGCCTAAGCTGGTTCAACCGATTTTTATTACCGATTATCCTATAGAGCTCTCACCGCTCTCCAAGAAAAAGGAAGACGATCCCAGTCTGGTAGAGAGATTTGAACTATTCATCGGCGGAAAAGAAATTGCTAACGCATATACCGAGTTGAATGATCCGATAGACCAGAAACAAAGATTTGAAGAGCAAGTCGCCGAGCGCCAGGCGGGGGATGATGAGGCCCATTGGATGGATCACGACTTTATCCGCGCCCTGGAATATGGCATGCCTCCCACCGCTGGGGAGGGTATAGGAATCGACAGATTGG
>Ga0233440_1004443_pt1 | contig 9876 bp, 9 predicted proteins | sample SI_123_September_5_FD_182791 | JGI IMG/M metagenome (GOLD analysis project Ga0233440, IMG submission 182791) | Seawater microbial communities from Saanich Inlet, British Columbia, Canada - SI_123_September2016_120_MG | ecosystem: Environmental > Aquatic > Marine > Inlet | place: Canada: British...
GCGCGAGTGCATAAGAGTGGAACAGCGGGAGCGGTGAAAGCACAACGTCTCGCTCGCTTAACCCGCCGATGGGCGCAAGGCACGCGGCAGTAATCCAGAGCATGCCATGGACGGTAAGCAATACGCCCTTCGCACGTCCCGTTGTTCCGGACGTGTAGATGATGAACGCGGGAAGAAACATGTCGAGCGAATCGCGCGGAGTTGAATTCGGCGCCGTCGCGACCAGTTGCGAATAACGCACCCCTTCGCCCCTGACGGCATCCCGGCCGACGAGAATAACGAGGCGTAATCCGGGAGCAGACTTCATAAGCTTGGCCACCAACTCAGAGCGCTCGTCCGTGGTGACAATGGCCGCGCAATCGGCATCCAGCAAGCGATAGAGTATCTCGGATTCCGTCGAGTCATAACTGATCGGAACGGAGATACAGTCGGCACGATTGATCGCAAAGCAGGTTTCAACCCAGGCAACTGAGTTGGGAAGAAAAATGGCGACCTTCATCCCCGCTTCCATTCCACGGTCGGCGAGGTGTCCGGCCAAATGACCCGTCCGCGTCGCCAGCTCGGCATATGTTACCGAACCGGCGACATCGCGAAATGCCTGCTTCGATCCAAGCTGCTCCGCTTGACGGCGGAGCAGTTCGGGTATCGGCGAGATCAATTCTGTCTGGATCATATTTCGTTTCCTCGAGGTCGGCGGTTACACCATGCTGAAGCCGCCGTTGATGCTGATCGTCTGGCCTGTAATCCAGCTGCCATGCTTGGACGCAAGGAGCGTCACCATCGGGGCTATATCCGACGAAAAACCAAGACGGCGCAGCGGATACAGCTTTGTAAGTTTCTCACGATTTGCGTTAACCCACGCAATGTCATGAGGTGTCTCGACCAAGCCCAGCGAAATGGTATTCGCCGTTGTCCCGACGCGGCCGAGTTCTCTTGCGAGAGACTTCATCAGTGCGATAACGCCGCCACGCGCCGCCGCAACGATGCTGAGCCCGGATTCTCCGACGCGGGACGAATCGCCCACAAGCGCGATAATCCGGCCGTCGCCGGATTTCTCCAAATGCGGCGCGGTCGCTCTGCAAACGTGAAGCGCGCCGTACAGACATACGTCGATCTGCTTCTTCCATTCATCCTGCGTCGTGTCGCTGAAGCGATTTCGCAGCGCTACGCCCGCATTGTTGACGACAATATTGAGACCGCCGAAATCCGCGACGATCTTCGAAACCATGTCGTTGACTTCCGCGAAATTGGCGACATCGGCCTTATAGGCGATGGCTTTTCCGCCGGCCTTCTCGATGTCCGCAACAACAGCCGCGGCCTTCTCTCGGGAGCCGTTGTAGTTGACGGCGACTGCCGCACCTTCAGCGGCAAGACTTAGAGCAATGTCGCGCCCCACATCTCGTCCAGCGCCCGTGACCAGTGCCACCTTGCCCTTCAGAACCATATCCATGTTTTCGTCCTCTTCGCTTTATGTTTGTTAGATGCCCTTGGGAATGTCTAGTGGCCGATCTAGTCGTACGCATCCATGCCTTTTCGGAGAGCGCTCCATTGCGCGGCGTCATGACCGCAGATAACAGACGCGCCCGCCTTCTCAAGCTTTCGCACCTCGGCAAAAGATTTCAAAAACTGATCGACGTTCCATGTGTTTCGCGGGGCATGGTCCGTATCCAGGTTGGCACGAATGCTTACTGCATCCGACGTGAGCAGGAATTCACCGGATCGATCCAGCTTCACGAGCGCACCAACGGTTCCTGGCGTGTGACCCGGCAACTCGATAACCGTCAGCCGTCCGTCGCCGAAGACATCTTCCGCGCTCTCAATGATTTTCAGCGGATTTTCCGTTTTCCAGTCAGCGGCAAAGTATCCGCTGTTGGACGAATCAGATGCCTGCGCGGCGCTGAGTTCGCGCGCGTGCACGATCATCGTTGCCTTCTTGAAAAACTCATTGCATCCGCAGTGGTCCGTATGGAAGTGCGAACAAATGACCACATCAATGTCGTCCGGTCCCAGCCCAACAGCCCGGAGACCGCTCAGAACATTATCGTCCGGCGACATAACCGGTGTCATGAACTTGGCGAGATTCCCCCAACGAGCCTCGGCGTTCTCAGCTATCGTTGGATGACAGCCCGTGTCGAACAACACATTCCCTTGCGCATGCCGCATCAAAATGCAGGAAACGGGAAGATCGACCGTCTCTTCCCGGCCGGCATCCGGATAATAAATCGCCTTCTTCATCCTCAGACGACCGCCCGATAACACATGCATTTTCATAGCCGCTACCTCCCGCGAAATTCAGCAGACCGTTTTTCAACGAAGGCAGCCCGGCCTTCCCGATAGTCGTCGCTGTCGGATACCCGATCGATAAACGCATTGGCGGCGTCCTCATCGAGACATCCAGGACCCATCGAAAGGCCGGTCAGGATCTGCTTTGCGCCCTGAACCGAGAGCGGCGCGACGGCCGCAAGACGTTGCGAGAATGCAGCGGCTTCGGTCATCGGATCGGGCGAAACGTGATCGATCAAGCCAATCTGGTGTGCATGCTCTGCAGAAAGCCGTTCAGCCGAGTAAAGAATGCGCTTCGTATTTGACAGACCAACCAGCGACAAAAGCCGCTGTGTGCTTCGAACGCCGTAGACGATAGATAGCTTCGCGGCAGGAATTCCGATGGAGGAATCCCGATGAGCGTAACGGAAATCGCACGCCATCGATAAATGACAACCTCCTCCGAGGCAGTATCCTTCCAGCACGGCGATCACTGGCTGTGGCACGCTCGAGATTGCGTCGGAGGCGGCGTCCACCGCGACCTCATACGCTTTGCTTTCCGCAAGATTAGACCTCACCTTGCCGAATTCCGATACGTCCGCACCGACGCTGAAATTGCCTCCGGCTCCTGTCAGAATTATCGTGCGTACGTCACGCTGCCTGCCCAGTTCCTCGAAGATCGCGGCGATCTCTCGCCACATCGACAGCGTCATGGAATTTCGCTGCGATGGACGATTGATCGTTACGGTTACGGTGGAGCCAGAACTCCTGGTCTCGATATCCGCCATATCAACCTCCCTTCGCATCGAGCCGCTGCGCGCGGAAAGCGGCGACGGCAGCGGCGATCTCCCCCACTATTCCGCGTCGGAACAGCAGGACACACATCATGAATATGAGGCCGATGATGGTTGGCACCTTGCTCGACAAATCGATTGCGAGAGGACCGAGCTGAACCACACCAAGACTGGCCAGCCGGCTTTCCAGCGTCACGATCAGGACGGCGCCGACAATCGGACCCAACGCCGTTCCGAGCCCGCCCAACAAACACATGAGAATCACATTTCCGGATTGCGTCCAGTGCGCATCAGGCAATCCAGCAAACCCAAGAGTGAGAGCCTTGATGCCGCCAGCAAGACCGGCAACGGCCGCCGAGATTGCGAATGCGCTCAGTTTGTAGCTTTGAACATCGTAGCCAAGTGAAATTGCACGCGGCTCGTTGTCACGAATGGCGAGCAGAACCTGTCCAAAAGGCGCTTCCATCAACCGCTGAAGCCCCCAGACGACGCCAACAAGCAGAACAAGGACAAAAGCGTACATCACATAGTCGTTGGACAGATCGAGCATCCCAAAGACAGCACGACGCGGAATGCGCTGCAGTCCGTCTTCGGCGCCGGTAAACGGGGCTTGAACGAAGAAGAAGTAGACCATCTGCGCTAATGCCAGCGTAATCATCGCGAAGTAAATTCCCTGACGGCGAATGGCCATGCCGCCCATCAACAGTCCCAGCACCGCGCCTGCAAGAGCGCTTCCCCCGAGCGCCAGCTCCGGCGTGAAATTCCATTCCTTGACGGCATATCCAGCCAGATACGCGCCTATGCCGAAAAACGCGGCGTGGCCAATCGAGAGCAGGCCGACGTTGCCGGTGAAAAAATTAAACGCCACCGCGAAAAGTGCGAGGGAGACGCACTTCATGAGAAACTGCACGTAAAGGCCAGTGAACGGAAGGACGATACCAACGATCGCAAGTCCGAGCAGAATCGCCGTAGATGCCCGCATTGTCGTCATCATGCTTCCCGTCCAAACAAACCGGCAGGCCGCAGCAAAAGCACCAGCATCATGACGATGAAAACGATCGTCGAGGAAACTTCAGGGTAAACCACTTTCGCAAGCCCCTCTATCAAGCCCAGACCCAGACCGGTGATGATGGCACCTGCTGTGGACCCCAGACCTCCGATCACGACGACTGCGAACGTCACGATCAGAATGTTCGACCCCATCAACGGTTGCACCTGATAGATCGGCGCCGCCAGAACGCCGGCGAACGCCGCCAATCCCGCTCCGAGCGCATAGACAAACGTGACCATCAGCGGAATATTTATTCCAAGCGCCTGGACGATGCGCGCGTTTTCCGTTCCGGCGCGCAAATAGGATCCAAGGCGGGTGCGCTCGATCAGAAGCCAGATCGCCAAACACACCACGAGCGAGATCCCGACGATCCAAATGCGATAGAGCGGCAATCTCATGAAGCCGAGATCGATCAGTCCGCGCAGCTCGGACGGCGTCGGATACGGCAAGCCGCCGGAGCCATAGATATCGCGGAAGATACTTTCGATGACGAGCGCGAGGCCAAACGTCAGCAGCAAGCTATAAAGATGATCCAGGCCCGCCAGCCTGCGGAGCAAGTATCGTTCAACCAGCGCGCCGAATACTCCGACCACGATTGGAACCGCGACCAACGACCACCAATAGTTCACGCCGAGCTTATGCATCGCAAGATAGACGCCGAACGCCCCGAGCATATAAAGCGCCCCGTGCGCAAAATTGATGATGTTCAGCAGTCCGAAGATTAGCGCCAAGCCAAGACTCAGAATGGCGTAAAAGCAGCCGTTTACGAGACCGATGGTGACCTGTCCGAGCAAGACCTGGATGGGGAAATCGAACATCGTTTCTCAAACCCCAAGGCGTCGGTCGACCAGATCGCTCTGGGATTCAAGTTCGTCGGCCGTCAAATGCATGACGATCTGGCCGTGCTCGACGACAAGAAAGCGATCCGCGAGCAGCTCCGCGAAATGCTTGTTCTGCTCGACCAGCAAAATCGTGTAACCACGGCTGCGCAAAGTGACGACAAGATCAAATAACCTGTCCACCACAACCGGTGCCAGGCCTTCGGAGATTTCATCGAGCAGAAGCAAATGAGCACCTGTTCGAAGAATTCGCGCAATCGCGAGCATTTGCTGCTCACCTCCGGAAAGGCGCGTTCCCGGCGTACTGCGCCGCTCGGCGAGATTCGGGAGAAGCTGATAGATTTCTTCCACCGACATCCCGCCCTCCGATTGCTTTGGAGGGAGCAATAGATTTTCTTCGCACGACAATGACGCGAAAATGCCTCGCTCTTCCGGGCAATAGCCGACGCCGAGACGCGCGATCTGATGTGGAGGAAGGTTACTTGCTTCTTTGCCGTCTATCTGGATGGCGCCCGTGCAGCGATCCATGAGACCCATGATTGCGCGCAGCGTGGTCGTGCGGCCGCTTCCGTTGCGGCCGAGCAAGGCGACAACCTCCCCTCGCTGCAAGGCGAATGTCATACCGTGAAGAACGTGGGACTCGCCGTACCAAGCCTCGAGATGCTCCACTGCAAGGACCGCGTCCGCATTCCCAAGCGCAGCGGCTGTCATTGTGCACGCTTTCGGCGAGAGCCGAGATAGGACTCTATGACCTGCGGATCGCAAGATACCTCGTCATACGTCCCCTCCGCGATAATCTGCCCCCGGCGTAAAACACTAATGCGGTCCGCGATGCGAGCTACTATCTTCATGTTGTGCTCGACCATCACAACCGTACGGCCGACCGCCGCTCGCTTGATGAGGCCGGTGACGCGGTCGACGTCCTCCTGGCCAAGCCCTTGTGTCGGCTCGTCCAAAAGCATGACTTTTGGCTCAGCGGCAAGCGTCGTCGCAAGCTCGAGTGCGCGCTTTCGTCCGTATGGCAGATCGCCAGCGCGCGTATTCGCAAAACTCAACAGATCAACCTGTGTCAGAAGATTTGCGATGCGATCGGAAACATCGCCCAGTTTTCCACGCCCGCGCCAAAATGCCACGGGTGACACATAACTCCGCTGCAGCGCAGTCATCAGATTCTCGGCGACAGTCAGGCTTGGAAATACTGCGGATATCTGGAAGGACCGCACCAGACCGCGGCGGGCTACTTCTGCAGCTTTTTGATTTGATATATCAACGCCATCAAGAAATATCTGGCCTGACGTCGGCCGCATAAATCGTGTCAGTAAGTTGAACACGGTGGTCTTGCCCGCGCCGTTGGGACCGATCAACGCATGAATTTCGCCCCGGCGAACGTCGAAATCGACGCCTGATACAGCGACATAGCCACGAAAATCTTTTCGCAGGCCCCGCGCCTGCAATACCGCGTCGGTTGCAATGCGAGGCGTGACCGCGTGCATCCAGACCCCCATTTGGCTTTTTTGCTCCGCGCGAGAAGCACGGCATTATTGACATCGTCATAGCAAAGATAGTCTAGTTACGCAAGCTTGCGGAATAGTTTCGTCGCGGGCCAATCAAACAAGAGAAGGGGAGGAATTCATGAGAACTGCAATTCTAGCTCTGGCTGCGTTGGCAACTTTTACCGGCTACACGCACGCTCAGACGACGATTTCAGATGATGTGGTCCGCATCGGCGTGCTGACGGATTTATCGGGACAGTTTTCTCACGAATCCGGAGAAGGCGCTGTCACCGCCGTTAAAATGGCTGTCGAGGATTTTGGCGGAAAAGTTTTAGGCAAGCCTGTTGAAGTCATCGCAGCCGATCATCAGAACCGGAATGAAGTCGCGATTGCCAAAGCGCGCGAATGGTACGATGTCGGAAAGGTTGACCTCATCGCCAACCTCGTCAATTCATCGATTGCGCTTGCAGTCACGAATATCGCGCAGGAAAAGAACCGGATCGCGGTCGTCACGACCTCCGGATCTTCAAGGCTGACAAACGATTCCTGCACCACGAACAGCATTCACTACGTTTATGACACGTACGCCTTGGCTCAGGGTACGGCCAAGGCTCTCATGAAAGAGAAGCTGGACAGCTGGTATTTCCTGACGGCCGATTACGCGTTTGGGCACGCGCTCGAAATCGACACGTCGGCGATCGTGAAAGCGAACGGAGGAACGGTTTCGGGTGCATTGCGGTATCCGATGGATACCTCAGACCACTCCTCTTTTCTGCTTCAGGCACAGGCTTCAAAAGCAAAGGTCGTCGCAATTGCGGGATCAGGCACCGTATTCATCAATGCGGTGAAATCCGCCAAGGAATTCGGGTTGACGGATGGCGGCAAGCAAACCATCGCAGGGCTTCTTGTCTGGATCAACGACGTCCATGCGATGGGCCTGCCGCTTGCGCAAGGACTCGTTCTCACCAACGGATTCTATTGGGACCGCGACGATGATACACGCGCGTTCGCAAAGCGTTTCTATGAGCGGCTGAAGCGTATGCCCAACATGGGCGACGCAGGCGATTACTCTTCAACCATGCACTACCTGAACGCCATCAAAGCTGCCGGAACCGATGAAGCAAAGTCCGTCATGGCAAAGATGCGCGAACTGCCTGTGAACGACTTTTTTGCCAAGAACGGCCGCCTCCGCGAAGATGGGCGATTCGTTCACGACATGTATCTCTATGAGGTGAAGAAGCCGTCAGAGTCGAAGTACGCGTGGGACTACTACAAGCTTCGCGCGGTCATTCCCGAGAATGAAGCTTTCCGCCCGCTTTCGGAAAGCAAGTGCGCATTGGTCAAGAAGTGATCGAACATTGAGACGTCAGATGCGGCCGGGCACTGCCCGGCTGCTCTTGCGCCCTCCGAATTTCTCCGGGTTGTAGCGCATCCGGTACTTCATCGAGAACGCACTGATCGCCTCGCCGCAGCGGTTGCAGACGACGACCGGCGTAAAAATCTTTTCGCAAGCGTCGTGACGAAGCAGCATCGGCGGCCTGCCCTGTGACCGCCAGCGGTCGCCCCACGCCATGATCATCAAGAGAGGCCCGTGCAGGTCGGCTCCCATCGGCGTGAGAAGATACTCATAGCGTTCCGGAGCATCCTGATACATTTCCTTCCGGAACACTCCGTGATCAACAAGACGCGCTAACCGATCGGTCAGAATATTGGTGGCGATACCAAGTTCCGAATGGACCTGATCGAATCGCGTGTGACCGTAAAACGCCTCGCGAAGAATAAGGAAGCTCCAGCGGTCTCCAATAACTTCGAGTGTGCGTGAAACCGAACTTGGGCGGCCGCGCATGAAATCGTCGGCCGTGCGGCGCGATCGTCGCGGCGCCTCCGCCGGTATTCGCCCGGCACCAGGTCCGTCCACGTAACTCACATCTCGCGCCGAGAAACGCTGCTCACAGCAGGAACATGTGACGATTGGCTTGCTCACGCAATTGCAACTCTCATGAATGAGCTGAAGCGGGCCGCTTTTGGATGTCTCGAGCCAGCGATCACCGAACTGCATCATCGACATGAACATCGGATAAAGTTCGATCCCGGCCTTTGTCAGCTTGTACTCGACGCGGCTCAACGTACTGGAATATGGGAACTCCCTCATAATTCCTTCGTGTACCAGACGCCTCAGCCTGTCAGTCAGCGTCGCCCGCGTAATCTCCAGACCTGAGCGGAATTCCTCAAAACGCTTGGCACCGAAGAACGCTTCCCGAATGACCAGAAATGCCCACGCGTCCGATAAAATGCCGACCGTGCTTGCAATCGAACAGCGCCTCTCGGTCGCGATGGCTTGCTTCTGTCCTTTGCGAACCGGAGATTTTTTCTTCGATGATTTGACGGGCTTTTCTTTAGCTGCTGCTGATAGCCCCATTATATAGCTCAGGTTCGTCGATCTATGACATCAGGAAAGATCGAACGATGAATTTGTAAGCTGATGCTCGATTATACCAATACCGATCTCAGAACAAGCGACAGGTGACGGTCGACACATGGTGTCATACACCCTCTGCGTTTCGCGTCGCGGATCGAACCAACTGAAAGATACGTTCGGGCGTCGCCGGCAACGTGTGGATTTCAACCCCCAAGGGGGATAGCGCGTCCGAGATGGCATTCGCTATCGCGGCGGGCGCTCCGATAGTCCCCCCCTCGCCCATCCCCCGGAAACCTCCGATATTGTTCGGAAGGTCTGCCTCGATATGAAGAATTCCGATGTCTGGAACGTTCGTTGCAAGCGGCAGGAGATAATCGGCAAGGCTTGCCGTTACGACCTGGCCAGATTCATCATGCACGATCTCTTCCAGCAAGGCAGCGCCAATGCCCTGTGCCACGGCGCCCTGAATCTGGCCGTCGACAATCATTGGATTAATAATGCGGCCGCAGTCTTCAGCCACGACATACTTGCGGATTGTCACCCCATAGGTCTGCGGATCAATTTCAACCATGACCAGATGCGTGGACGAACAGGCCGTTCCGAAATAGGGATCGTAGGTTTCCGATGCGATGAGGTCTTCGCGCTGCTCTCGGGGAATTCTTCCCATCTGTGAATATACCGCATGCGCGACCTCCTTGAATGTCATCGAGACATTCGAATTACGCGCATAGATAAGGCCTTCCGAAGCATCGAGATCGTCGACTGGCACATTCATAAGATGAGCCGCGGCTTTCAGGACTTTTGCTTTCACCACCCTGGAAGACATCGTCGCGGCCCCGCCGGCAAGCACGGCTGACCTGCTTGCGAAGGTGCCGCTGCTCACCGGCGTCAACGCGCTGTCGCCATGCTGAATTTCCACATCTTCCAGCCTGCAACCCAATTCATCTGCTATGACCTGCGCAAGCGTGGTTTCCAGGCCCTGACCATGCGATGCAATGCCGAACGCAGCGGTAATTGC
>Ga0233440_1004451_pt1 | contig 9860 bp, 8 predicted proteins | sample SI_123_September_5_FD_182791 | JGI IMG/M metagenome (GOLD analysis project Ga0233440, IMG submission 182791) | Seawater microbial communities from Saanich Inlet, British Columbia, Canada - SI_123_September2016_120_MG | ecosystem: Environmental > Aquatic > Marine > Inlet | place: Canada: British...
CCACCTCTAGCGCTCCATACAGAGTTTATAATATTGGTAATAACAATCCAGTTGAGTTAATGGATTACATTGAAGCATTAGAAACCTCATTAGGCAAGAAGGCAGAAAAAGAACTATTGCCACTCCAACCTGGAGATGTGCCAGATACTTATGCTGATGTTGATGACTTGGTAGAAGAGTTTGGCTATAAACCGAGCATGAGTGTTAAACAGGGTGTGGAGAATTTTGCGGTTTGGTATAAGAAATATAATAATTTTAAAAAATAAATAATGACTAATTTAGCATTAAAAAAACTTTGGATTTACCTCCCTAAGCGTCGTCAGAAGCAGTTTTGGTTAATATTGATTTTGATGATTTTATCATCTTTAGTTGAAATTATTAGTATAGGCGCGGTCCTACCATTTTTGGGAGTGTTGACAGCTCCAGAGCAAGTTTACCAACATGCACTTATACAGCCTTTAATTCAAATGTTGGATATATCAACTCCTAATCAGTTAGTACTACCTGTAACAGTATTGTTTATAATTTCAGCACTAACAGCAGGTGTAATCCGCTTAACTTTGCTTTACGGGATAACTAGATTTTCATTTGCAATAGGTGCAGATCTTAGTATTGAAATCTATCGTCGTACACTCTATCAGGATTATTCGGTACACCTTTCTCGCAATAGTAGTGAAGTTATTAATGGTATTATTACTAAGACTAATACTGTTATTGGAGGGGTGTTAATCCCAATTTTAAATCTTATTAGTTCAGCCTTATTAATTATTGCCATTGTGAGCGTATTGGTAAGTGTTAATATAATTGTGGCAGTGTTATCACTTATCGGTTTCCTTGTGATTTATTTAGGAATAGTGATTTTGACCAGAGTTCGAATTCAAGAGAATAGTAGAATTATTGCAGATAATTCTACCCAGATGATTAAATCCTTGCAAGAAGGCTTGAATGGTATTCGCGATGTGCTCATTGATAATGCTCAGAAATTCTATTGTCAATTGTATCAAAATGCTGATTTACCCTTGCGTCGAGCATCGGGAAATAATCAATTTATTAACGGAAGCCCTCGTTACGCAATGGAAGCAATTGGAATGAGTTTAATTGCTAGTATTGCGTACATGCTAATCCAGAAAGAAGGGGGGGTGTCTACAGTAATTCCAGTGCTAGGGGTTTTTGCGCTAGGAGCTCAAAAATTACTACCAGCATTACAGCAAGTCTATAGTTCATATAGTCATATCAAGGGGGCAAATTCATCTTTCGAAGATGTGCTTTCCTTATTGAATCAGCCACTATCAAAATATGTGGAGCAGTCAGAAAATATCTTGATACCGTTTAAAAAGGAAATTAGATTAAAAAATTTTAGTTTTCGTTATGAAAAATCCACCCCATGGGTATTGAAAAATATTAATTTAGCCTTTAACAAAGGAGAAAGAATTGGAATTATAGGGGGAACTGGAAGTGGAAAAAGTACTTTAATTGATATTATTATGGGTTTGCTTTCTCCAGTAGAAGGGATGTTGAGTGTTGATAATCAATTAATCAATAAAAAAAATATAAACAAATGGCAAAAACATATCGCACATGTCCCGCAAAGTGTTTATCTTTCTGATAGCACTATAGAAGAGAATATTGCTTTTGGAATTCCAAAAGATGAAATTAATAGTCAGCTTGTGAAAGTGGCTGCTCAACAGGCGCAAATTTCAGATCTAATTAGTGGATGGAGAGATGGATATAAAACATTTGTTGGTGAACAGGGTGCCAGGTTGTCAGGTGGCCAGCGTCAGCGTATTGGTATTGCGAGAGCCCTTTATAAGAAGTCTGATGTTTTGATTCTCGATGAGGCAACTAGCGCATTAGATAATGCAACTGAACAGAGAATAATGAACACGGTAAAGGAGTTATCGAGTGAAATTACTATTATAATAATCTCGCATAAGTTGAGCACGCTAAAAGATTGCGACAGAATTGTAAAATTGGATAAAGATGGTGTCGTGCATGTGGGGCGTTACGAAAGTATTGTTAATAATAGGGAAAAATGATTAAGTTAAAAAAATATATGAAGTTTAATAAGGAATTAAATATAGAGGGAAAGCTAATATCTTTAAATTCACCAACTTTTGTAATAGCTGAGGCTGGAGTGAATCATGGTGGAAGTATGTCAGTTGCAAAACTATTGGTAGATTTGGCAGTAGAAGCTAAGGCAGATGCGGTCAAATTTCAAACTTTTAAGACTGAAAATTTAATATTAAATAACATACAAAAAGCACCATACCAGAAAAATACTACAGATAAAAATGAAACTCAATATGAGATGCTTAAGAGGCTAGAAATTACTCAAGAGCAAAATTTTGAACTTAAGCAATACTGCACAAGGAAGGGGATTGTTTTTTTAACTACACCATTTGATGAAGAGAGTTTAAATGAGATAGATGAGCTTGATTTACCAGCCTATAAAGTTTCATCTACAGATGCTACAAACCTACCTTTTTTAGAGAAGATTGCCAAAAAAGGCAAACCTATTTTTCTATCAACTGGCATGAGTTACCTTTTAGAGGTGGAATTAGCTCTAAAAACAATTTTTAAATATAACAAAGATGTTGTGTTGTTGCAATGTACTGCTAATTATCCTATTCAGGCTAATGAAGCAAACCTGGCAGTTATAAATACATATCGAGATAATTTTGATATATTGTTAGGGTATTCGGACCACAGTATTGGTGTTGGAGCTGCACCATTTGCCATTCCTATGGGCGCAAAAGTGATTGAAAAACATTTTACACTTGATAAGACTGCCCAAGGCCCTGATCATGCTGCCTCACTCTCTCCTAGTGAATTGATAGATTTTGTTAAAACAGTTCGCAGAGTTGATTCTTATATGGGTAGTAATATAAAAGAGCCAACCTTGACAGAGAAGGTTACTAGAAAATCATTGCAAAAATGCATGGTTGCCAGTAAAGAAATTAAGAAAGGAGATGTGTTCAGTAATACCAATATTGTTGCCAAGAGAACAGGGGGTATTGGAATATCTCCAATTAATTATATGAATGTAATTGGAAGAAAATCAAATAAATATTATAAAAATAATGAGGTAATCTCCCTTGACTAGAAAGATTGCAATTATAGGGGCTGGTAGCCATACAAGATCATCAATAAACCTATTGCTGAACTATTTTTATAGTGATGACATAGGTATTTATGATGATTCTTTTACAGGGGGTGCACAGGAGATGATAAATTCGATTCCATTAGTTGGAAATGTGAGTGATATTAAATCGAGCCAGGATATTTTTTTGTCTATTGGTGATAACGCACAAAGGAAGAGGTATTTTTTAAAATTTAAGGGGAGAGTGTTAAAAGAAAATGTTTTCCATGGTAGTATTCTGCAAGAAGATGGTGCTAAATACGGTGTTAGCAATCAATTTTTCGCACATAGCTATATCAATTCCCAGGTCGTTATTGGAGATAATAATATTATCAACACTGGTGCTATTATTGAGCATGAAGTTACAATTGGCAATCATAATCATATTTCTGTAGGGGTAAAAATATGTGGTAGAAGTTCTATTGGTAATGCTTGCTTTATTGGCGCAGGTGCAATAATTATAAATAAATTAAATATTTGTGATAATGTAACCATTGGCGCAGGATCTGTAGTCATTCAAGACATAAAGGAGGCTGGGGTCTATGTTGGCAATCCGGCAAAGAGGGTCAAATGATATACGTTTCTACTTCATGTGTTAAAAATAGAAGAATTAAAGAGTCTGTAAAAGAATTAGCTATTAACGGGTTTAAAAATATTGAGCTATCTGGCGGGACTGAATATTATGAAAATTTTGAGAATGACTTGGTTAAGCTAAAGGATAAATACAACCTTAATTATCGCTGCCATAATTATTTTCCACCACCAAAAAAACCGTTCGTACTTAATCTAGCCTCATTGAATGATGAAGTGTTTCAAATGAGTTTTAAACATCTGGAAGAAGCTATTTCCCTGTCTGGTAGATTAGGTGCAAATAAATACGCATTTCATGCAGGGTTTTTTATTAATATTAGACTTGACGAAATTGGAAAAAAATTGAGTCGAAATGATTTGTTTAATAAGAAGAAATCTATTGATCGCTTCTGTAGTGCATATAGAAATTTAAAAAATATCAATAACATAAACCTTTATATCGAAAACAATGTGTTTTCTAGTACCAATGCAAAGACCTACACAGAAAAAAAACCATTTATGATGATAAATTTTTATGAATACCAATCTTTGAAAAAAAAAATAGACTTCAATCTATTGTTAGATGTGGCCCATCTAAAGGTTAGTGCAAAAACCTTAGGGTTAGATTGGAAGGCTGAATTTGAAAAAATGATGAATGTAAGTGATTATATCCACGTTAGTGATAATGATGGACTTCATGATTTAAACCATCAATTGACCAAAAATTCAGAAATTATATCTATATTAAAAAAAAGTGATACTCAAGGTAAGGACTTTACTTTAGAAGTTTATGACGGAATGAGCGCTATCAAAAATAGTTATGATATTCTAATTGAGGCAGTGTCATGATTAAAAATCTCACTTGTAAGCATGGTAATACTTTACTGGAGGCGATGTATGTTATTAATGAAAACTCCATGGGAGTTTGTTTTGTTGTTGACGAATCTAACACTCTTAAGGGTGTTGCGACTGATGGGGATATTAGACGAGCCATATTAGACCATAAGAGTTTGCATTCTCCAATAACTGAGATATTAAACAGTGAATTTATTTATGGATGTGAAGGAGATTCAAGTGATGTGCTAATTAATAAAATTAGTAAAAAAATTAACATCATTCCCATTGTTAATGGTAGAAATCAACTTGTTGATTATTTTAAATATTCTTATAAAAGTCATTTTCCAGTAGCTATTCCAAATTTATGTGGAAATGAACTTAAGTATCTTACTGACGCCTTTTTAAGTACATGGATTTCAAGTACAGGCTCTTATATAGATAAGTTTGAAAATGCATTCTCCAGTTATACTGATTGTAAGTATGGGGTTACTATGTCAAATGGTACGGTTGCACTGCATGCCGCACTCATTGCTTTAGGTATAGGAGATGGTGATGAAGTTATTGTTCCAGACTTAACTTTTGCTGCCACCATTAATGCTGTTTTGCATGCAAATGCCACTCCTGTGATTGTTGATATTGAAGAGGATAGTTGGTGTATCAATCCAAAAGAAATTAGAAAGGCAATTACCTCAAAGACAAAGGCAATTATCCCGGTTCATTTGTATGGACAAGTGTGTGATATGGATAGCATTATGAGCCTATCTAGGCAATATAATTTAAAGGTTATTGAGGATTGTGCTCAAGCACACGGGGCAACATTTAAAGGCAAAAAAGTTGGAATTTTTGGCGACATTGGCTGCTTTTCATTTTATGGAAATAAGGTAATAACAACAGGTGAGGGTGGAATGTGCGTAACAAACTCCATTCAACTTAATGATAAGTTGAGATTGTTAAGAGATCATGGTATGAGCAAGACAAAGCGCTATTATCATGAAATAATCGGTTATAACTATAGAATGACTAATTTACAAGCAGCCATAGGTTTAGCTCAATTAGAAAGGATTGATAAAATACATAAAAATAGATTTTTATATGAGAAATTTTATCGAAAATCTATACTAAAAAATAAGTTTCAGTTTCAGAAAAGTTTGAAAAATAGAGGAAGAATAACATGGTTTGTTTGCTTGCTTGTTGATGAAAATACTGATCGAGATAGGGTTATCAAGACACTTGAACAAAATGGTATAGATGCAAGATCTTTTTTTTACCCTCTCAGTGATATGGATATTTATAAGAAATATTCTCATTCAAATAATCCTGTAGCTAAAAAAATGTCAAGCCATGGAATTAACTTGCCGACTTATGAGAGTCTAAAAAGTATAGAAGAAATAGGGATAATTATCGAAAAAATAGCAAAAGATAAGTTATGAAAATTTTAGTATTAATTCCTGCAAGAGGTGGCTCTAAGCGTCTTCACAGGAAAAACATTCGTTGTTTAGGTGGAAAGCCATTAATTGAATGGAGTGTAAATACAGCTAAATTAATACCTGAAGTGTGTGATATTTTAGTATCTACTGATGATATTGAAATTCAAAATATAGCCCAAGAGTTGGGGGTGCACACACCCTGGCTTCGACCTAAGAATCTCTCAACTGACCATTCAAATTCTGTAGATGTAGCTCTACATGCGCTTAATTGGTACGAGTCTGAACATGGCACTATTGATGGGCTTTTAATGCTTCAACCAACATCTCCGTTTAGAGATGTAGAGAAAGTAAAGGAGGGTATTAAGATATTTGAAAGACAAGGTGTTAATTCAGTTCTCGGTGTTTCACATGCGCATGCACATCCGGGATGGTTATTTAAAATTAAAGATAGTGTGCTTAACTCTTTTTTAGATAAACATGAGCTAAATACTCGATCACAGGACTTGGATCCAGTATATGCTATTAATGGTTCTTTTTATTTAATTTCCCCAAGTGCCTTAAGACGAGAAAAGTCTTTTTTTACTAAACAAACTTTGCCATTGATAATCGATTCTAGTATGGAGTCATTAGATATTGATACTGAGCAGGATTGGCAATATGCAGAATACCATCTAAATAAGATGTTATTAACAAAAAGGTAGTATGTTATGTTTATTTTCAGATCAAATCAATGTTAAAAAATAAAACTCCCAAGCTTTATATAGTGCATTGTGTGGACACAGAGGGCCCTATACACGAACCTTTAGAGGCAACTTTTGAAAGGTTGAAGATAATGTTTAATATTGATATATTGACGACAAAAGATAATTTGAGAAAAATACAGAGGCAAGAGATAGATTTTGGCGATCAAACAGAGGCTATTGCAAAGACTTTTGGAAGGCATCTGCTTACATACAATGACACCTGGGATAAGATTGACTTAATGTTAGACAAGATAATGACTAAAGAATACAGGGATAAATTTCAAGATTCTAATGGCAATGGAATTATTTATAACTGGCATTGCATGGATAATGTCGGCTTTAAAACAAACGAGCGTCGACGAGATTTGGGATTTGGACATATTTTTTCCCACTACAAAAGAAAAATTGATGAGCATAGGAGTAAAGACCATATTCATTGGCATTTTCATCCATTGTCTTTTAATAAAGACGCCCATATATGTAACACATCTTATGATAATTCATATGGGTTGTTGCATCAAATCATATGTAGAAGATTAATTGATTATGACTGGTTTCCGGTTGTAAATCGTGCAGGATTTCATGCTATACGACAAGATTCTAGCTTCTTTTTAGAGCAGTGGATTCCTTTTGACTATTCGAATCAATCCACATATAGTGATGAAGGTGGCAAGTCTGATAGTAGTCGATATGGCGATTGGCGCAGAGCGAGTAAGAGGTGGATCCCTTATCACCCCTCTCATGAAGATTATCAATTGCCTGGATATATGAATAGATTGACCACTAAATGTCTTAATGTGGGTACTCGTTTTAAACTTCTAACAGACGAAGAAATTGAGGCAGCTTTCCAAGATGCTTTGGAAAACGGGTCGGCAATATTGTCCTTTACCAATCATGATTTTAGAGATATGTCTGTTGATATTGAAGACACATATGGGCGTATAAAGCAAATACATGAAAAATATCAAAATGTATGCACTATTAACTCTGATGCGGTATCAGCAATGCGAAATACTTTTTATGATCAAGAAAATACAAAAAATCAAAAAGTAAAAATTAATTTAAAGATTGTTAGCGAATCTAATGTCGATAAAGTTATTGTCACCCTTGAACAAGGAAAGGTATTTGGCAGTCAGCCATATTTAGCAATAAAGACAAACGAAGGCAGGTACTACCATGATAATCTTAATGAAAAAGCACATCTATCCACTTGGGAGTATGTTTTGGACGGGCACTCTATACCACTCTCTGTAATCAGTGAAGTCGTTGTAGCAAGTAATGATCGTTATGGAAATCAAACCATTGCAAAGCTTAGTCTTTAGTGGTTGGTATTTTTAAAAATAGAATATTGATTAAAAATTAAAAAAAAGGAAATTATTTTGGAAAATTCATCAATTTTAATTACAGGCGGTACAGGGTCATTTGGTCATACTTTTATCCCTATGACATTAGAAAAATACAATCCTAAGAAGATTGTTATTTTCTCACGTGATGAAATGAAGCAATGGGAAATGGCTAAACTGTATAAAAACGACCCCCGCGTTCGCTTTATGATTGGTGATGTGCGTGATAGAGATCGATTATATCGTGTATTGGATGGTATTGATTACGTGGTTCATGCTGCAGCTACAAAGATTGTTCCTACAGCTGAATATGATCCATTTGAATGCGTTAAAACTAACGTAATTGGAGCAATGAATCTTATTGATGCATGCATTGATAAAGGTGTTAAAAAAATTATCGCACTTTCCACGGATAAAGCCAGTAGTCCAGCGAATTTATATGGCGCGACAAAGTTAACATCAGATAGGTTGTTTGTATCTGGAAACTCATATAGTGGCAAAGGGCATGAAACAACCTTTTCAGTTGTAAGATATGGCAATGTAATGGGCTCCAGGGGGTCTGTTATTCCATTTTTTATGTCGATACTAAAAGATGGAATATTGCCAATTACAGATAATCGTATGACGAGATTTATGATTTCATTAGAAGAGGGTGTCGAACTAGTTTGGCATGCTTTTGATGACATGAAGGGGGGTGAAATTTATGTTAAAAAAATTCCATCCATGAAAGTGACAGATGTTGCATTGGCAGTTAATGATAAAGCAAAGCAAGAAGAGGTGGGCATTAGGCCAGGTGAAAAATTACATGAGCAGATGATTGGACCAGAAGATGCTCTTTACACTTATGAATACCCAGGACATTTTAAAATCCTTCCTTCTATTAATGAATGGAGTAAAGATCCTGAAAGAATAGGAAATGGTAAAAAGGTTGACTCAGAGTTTATGTATTGCTCTGATACCAATAAAGAATGGATGGAAATTTCAGAGCTTCAAGAGTGGATTGAAAAAAATAGAAATAAGATTGGAAACATTTAAACGTGATTTATTACGGCAAGCAAAGTATTAATCAGGATGATATAAATGCGGTTGTTGATGTTTTAAAATCAGACCTCCTTACTCAAGGCCCTAAAGTTATTGAATTTGAAAATGATTTAGCACGCTATTGTGGAGTTAAATATGCAAAAGCAGTCTCTAACGCAACATCAGCTTTACATTTAGCTTATTTGGCTATCGGTTTAGGGCGAAATGATATTGTATGGACAGTGCCTAATACTTTTGTTGCAACGGCGAATGCCGCTTTATATTGTGGCGCTGAAGTTGATTTTATTGATATAGATAATAGAACTTACAACTTATCTATTAATTCTTTGAAGAAAAAGTTGATACAGGCAAAAAAAGATAACAAGCTTCCCAAGCTAGTTGTTCCAGTTCATTTTTCAGGGCAAAGTTGTGAAATGAAAGACATTTGGAATCTATCCAAAGAGTATGGCTTTAAAATAATTGAAGACGCAAGTCATGCTTTAGGCGGTGAATATCTAGAAAAAAAAATTGGTAATTGCGAATATAGTGACATGGCAGTATTTAGCTTTCATCCTGTTAAGATGATAACTACTGGAGAAGGTGGTGCAATTATGACTAATAATAAAACTTTAGATGATAAGGTGGCATTATTAAGAAGTCATGGCATTGTTAAAAATAATTTTAAAAATAAGGATGACGGTGACTGGTATTATGAACAACAGACACTTGGATTTAATTATCGATTGACAGATATCCAGGCAGCATTAGGCATTAGTCAATT
>Ga0233440_1004458_pt1 | contig 9848 bp, 12 predicted proteins | sample SI_123_September_5_FD_182791 | JGI IMG/M metagenome (GOLD analysis project Ga0233440, IMG submission 182791) | Seawater microbial communities from Saanich Inlet, British Columbia, Canada - SI_123_September2016_120_MG | ecosystem: Environmental > Aquatic > Marine > Inlet | place: Canada: British...
AGATGAATCTAAATGGGGAGATGCTTTTGAATGGTATGCTCTGATTATCGGTAAATTTAGAGAAGCTTTTGTTGAAAGAGTGAAAGCGTTCTGATTTACATGGTCTTTGGTAAAGGTTGGCTGTTAGTCTCTGACTTATAACATATTATATATATTACATATACCAATATATAGCATAACTCTAATCTTAATTGAATTCAACATTTGGATACACTTTATTGAATACCATTAAGTAAAATAATAGTTAACAACTTTTTACCCATTTTTATTGAATCGGGGATTGATATGATAGGTGACACACTATGCTCTTAAAACCGCATTCCTCGTAGTTCTTTATGGATGCATCAATGTATTTATAATTTATCTTCCTATTTTTAACGATACTCCAGTGAATGTCCGGCCATCGTGGGGATAGGAACTGTCATAATTGTAATCCACCGTGCCTCTAACCGAAACAAATAATTTAGGCTTTTCAAATCTTTTTGTCATAAGTTCTACAAACCCGTAAACACTTTGCGTATCAAAAAAGTCATTATTAATGTCTTCCCATTCCACGCCTTTAAGAGAAGTATGATATGCTCCCCAACCTAATCCAACAAATGGTCGCACGGGAAACTGTGCAGAGAGTACATCGTACCCAACTTCAAAATTAACACCTATGACGTTCAACTTAGGCGAAGGTATAACAATTTCCGAATACGGTTCGGAATAATAACCAATACCAGATGAAGTCACTACTACAAGCTCGTCAAGCATTTCATAGTTGCGCCATGATAGGTGAATGTCCACCATGGCGATATCTAAGAGCAACACACCAAGACCAATAGCATGTTCATCAACCTGCGAAATATCAATATCCTCTATTTTTATATCATTCGGAAATGTTCCTTTGGAGATGTACCAATAACCAAAATTATATTGGTTATTATGATGGTATTTAGCATTTCGCTCAACTTTACGCTTTTCAGCTTCTTCTTTTGCAAATTCGGCGTCTCGTCTGAATTTCTCTTGCGAAATTTTAATGTCTCGCAATTGTCGTGCTTTTTCCTCCAGCCTAATCTCCTTTATCTCATCTATCTCCCAAAAAACATCATCGGAAATGTAGGCATCTATCATTAACACAAGTGCTTCAGCATATCTATAGGAAATTTCATTATATTCCTTTTTGCCAATTATCTCCGCAAATGTATAGCTGACATTCGTTTTCTTCATGTATTTTTTTTCTGGAAATGAAAAGTAAACCTTGGGTTGATTTTTCTCGTATCTGTAAATGTTTGTGAAATCTGTTTTGTCTGCTGAATAAGTACCATCATATCTGATTTCATCTTTGCCGATATCATGATATTTTAAGTTACCGGTAAGCAAGATTTTGGCATAGGCAACATTGTCTTTTGACATACCAATCTCATACAGTTTACCAGTCACGCCGTAGTTACCATTCTGGTGTTTACTCTTGGTGACACCAGCTTTTGCAATTTCCGAGAATCCGCCGTAATGTTCTACCACGGAATTCCACTTTGGATAGTTCTTAAAAACTGTTTTATTCACTTCGAGGGTTCTGTCTTCATATTTCGCATCATTTGCATAGGTATATCGGGTGGATAATTGCTTTATAGCATAGATTTCAGCCGCTGTCGGAAAAGTCAGTCCACTCCGTAGGGCATTGTAAGTGTTTTCATCAAAATATTGACCTGTAGCAACTCGCTCTGTCGTGTATACTTCATGGAGATTTTCTAAACCTAATTCCTCACTCCATTCCTTGTGCATTTTGAATAGTTCTGGGGACACTTTATTAAGAACTTCCTTGGGCAATTTTTTGTAATTCTCTGGACTGTTTAAGAAATACTTCACCTTATTTTGTGGGAAAATGGTAGAGATGAACAGTACCATTAAAACAACTAATGATTTTTTCATTACTTTTCCTTCTGTAGATTTACATTCCATTTATACATATCTTGTGAGGATACAATTAAAACCCCATCAAAATGTATGGTGTTTTCTGTTTTATTAATGGTCGCAACATACGGTCTGGTCCAGTGTCGCTCTTGTCCTGGCTTAATTGTGACCCCAAATGCAGACCCTGAACCGCCCGAGTAATCGGTCTCACCCTTGAGAATAACAATTTCGTCTGTTTCCGTTTTACTGGTTATATTTGCAGAGTTGGCTTCCCACACACCATTAATACGTCCCATAACAAGTAATGATTCATTTCTAACAGTAATGCTATTTCTTCCGTCACCATACTCACCATTATAACTGGCACCACACCCAATCAATACGATAAGCAAAAACACGCCAATAATAGCTAATAGTTTTTTCATTTGACATTCTCCTTAAAATAACATTATACGTTTGTAATAAGTACCGGATAGAAAAATACCATTTTCCGATACGGCACCACTGAATACTTTTATACCATCAACAGATACATCAAATTGATTTTTGTAGGACTTTCGCCATTGTCCCATCTCCCAATAATCCACGGCTTAACATTCCATTCCAACATTACCATAGAGGTCTATATAATTGATGTTGAAAACCCGAAGTTATTCGTACCGGAATACATTCCTGGAATAGGATACGCTTTTACTTCAACTGTGACCTTGTTTGGTGTGGTGGTTACTCCGACCACATACAAAATAATTGCTATTACTCCTAACCCACTTAGTATTTTTTTATGCCAAACATCTCTTTTGAATAGCACTAAAGTCACGCATTTTAGTATCAGTTTCTCCACTGGATGAATTCAACAGAAAATACTTTTCATTCCAAAACTATCTGAAATGACACACTTTCATTGAGAGCTGACACAGTAACTCGGATACTGTCTCCCATCATTGTAAAAATAGGTGCAAAAATACTATTCACTTCTCCTTCTGCATTACTGTATGAGCAACAATTAATTGTTGGAACTTCAAAACCACTAAACCCATATATGTAGGTTGTGTCGTAGCTGATATACTGGTAGGTGTCCGACAGCCCTTGTTGGACAATATATCCAATCGTATCCCCAAGTGTCCATTGATGAGAACTCTCCCACAAGAATTTTACATTTACATACGGTTCGCCATTTTTTGTGATATTGCCGGATAGTCTATGTATGGTTTGAAGGCTTGTTCTTGAAAGCTCCAAATGATAAAAGCCATTAACATCCTGTCCTAATCTTGGCTCAAGGAGAAATTCAATTGAATCCTCTTCGGTCTCGGGCATACTACATTCTACTATAAGGATTGAGAGACTACATAAGACAATCATCTTCAGCATGCTGTTTCTCCCCAATTGATTATTTATTCTTAAGAACCCAAATATGTGCGACTTATGAAATTAAATTACTAAATTCGTCACAGTTATGGCTCGTATTTATTTAATAATGGAGCTACAGTTTATCAAGTATCACATATTTTAGGTCAATCTACAAAAGAGATTACTAAGCTATTCTATACTCACTCAAAGCATTATGATGTATCAGATACTATGGATATTCTTCACCAAACTCAACAGAATAAATAGTGTGCTGATTTCTACAATATCGTTTTAATCCCTTATTGAGTTCCTATCTCCTTTTCGTTAATCACCGCTACTGCAATTAGTAATCCTGCTCCAATAGACATGACTGGTAGACCCACTTGCCACTGGATTGCAGTGTCCATCATTGCTTTCGCCATTCCCCCAAATGGGTTATTGGCAAGAGCCGAATCCATCTGGGCCATACCTTGAGAAAGCTTAGACTGGATGCTAAAATATGTATACGCCAACATTCCTAAACTTCCAACTCCTGTAGCCCATAATCCTCTGTATCTTTTTGTGACAATCAAAACCAAAGAAACGACAGCTAATATTAAAACAATTGTGCCATCACCGTTGCCATTGTTGAAATAATTAATAGTGCCCAACATCGGAATTTTGAAAATTGGTAAGAATACTCCAATAATTAATATAACTGAACCAGCAATCCCAAGTATCATTTTAACATCAGACTTATTCACGGGAGAAACAGGCAATGTTTCGCTAATGGGATTGATTTGTTGCTTTGTATCCTCTGCTTGTGAGGGTCGCTCCTTCTTTATATTTTTGAGCCATGATTGCGATTTAAGTCGGAATGTTTGATTGTATCGCATTAATAATAAAATGACCAAAAAAGTTAACATCCCTGCTACTATCAAGATGTTTGATGGGGTTAATACGTTGTCCATATCAGAAAGAATATGGAAGGGGGTTCTTGATGTTGTTTGAGTTGATGCTCCTGCAAGTGGGTTTATTTTTTTAAGTTCCCCAATTGATTTTTCTTGACCCTGATTTTTCAAGTATTGATACGTCGCATCTCCGCCAAACCTATTTATTAATTTGGATATTTCATCATTAGTAATCAATTCTGACCTTATTTGTGAATATTGATATTCTTCTTCTACCCCAAATCCGATTGAAAGAATTAATAGAAAGCCTACAATAAGTTGAACTGTTTTTTGAAGAATCATTTTTTCTCCTATCTGTTTTCGTCTGTTTACTCACTAATGATAAAAATTTTCCCTTTACTCTTTATCCCCAATGTTCCTAAATCTGAAATGACTTTATATGATAAATGAACCTCACTCATCAATTGTTTAGGGACATTTTCATCATTGCATTTGAGAATCTTGTTGTGATATCAGAATATCGTTTCAACTGTTCGCTACTCCATTGCTCCGTGCCTTGTAATTGGGACGATTTGGCCATTAAATCCATATTGCTTTTGTTCATTTCATTAATATCATTCATTGTAAATGATTTTGAACCAGCCTTCTTTTCCCAAATTTTTACAGCCTTTTCGTATTCATTGAGGAAATCATCAACCTTTGAATTGGAGCTATTCTCTCCGCAACTTATTAGAATTATTGAGAGCATTAATACAGAAATAATTTTAACAGTGAATGATTGAGTTTGCATTTTACTTTTCTCCGTTCCACACCATTCTGGTAAGAATCGTGAATTCCACTGTAATTGAAATTAATAAAAGTACAAGCTTCATAGCATACTCCAAATACTGGAAATTACATTCTGTCTGAACGATGTCTTCTCAAATGAATTGATACCCCCTTGATATCAATTCTTGAATTCCAAATATGTGCAATTTATGGAATGAAGTTACTAATTTTGGGCATTAAGACAACTACCAATTGAGTAGAATTATTACGCCTACGCTTTTTTGTCATGAATCCGGACTCGAGATAGTTAAGTGTGTCATTTTGATATATCCCTATGCAGACGACCATGTGCATCACCCGACTTTTTTATTTTAAATAGAAACTCTACCCTTTATCTATAACATTTCGTCACCAGATTAACAAAAATCTTCTTACTTAGAAATTATAAGCCCAACCTATCCACCCACTACTCATCCGTTTTATCGTCGTTCATGTGCCTTGACCGAACTTTTTTAGAAATTCGATAACTATCCATTACAATCCGTTCATTAACCATCAAATTATGGAGTCGTACTATACAGTGCTCAGTGCAAGTTAAAACTCTACAAAATTCCCTGTACCCCTTACTCAGTACCATTGTAAGTAAAATAATCCTTGACAATAGCACCCTGGAAGTGTATATTGAGAGCAGTTAAATTAGTATTCATATTTCTACTACAGAATCACATAATCAGGCCGCTTTACACTGGCCGGCATGATGGCATCAATCACCATGCCGGCCAATGTCTATCGCATATTGCAAAAAGATATGAATTGATTTGTGATTTTAGTTGCATTAGAAAAATAAAGGGCTATTTTGCAACAAACTTGTTGCAAATCTTCATTTAATGTTGTATATTAGCTAATAAGAAAGTTAATAAGCGTTAATCATCCCAAGCCTTCAGGTGTTTGTGATATTTTTGCGTCTATTACCTTGTTATAGATTTTATTACATCCACACACTGGGTCATTAAAACCTATCAAATAAAAAATTGGAGTAGAGTATCACTCAATCTTTGCATTGGGAGATTCTGCAAACCTGTATGTGTTTAACCCATCACCACTTTCGTTGCTGTATGGTGATTGCAAACATTTCAGGCAACCATGATGACAATTGTGCATATACGGTATAGTGCACGTTAACCATAGTAAAAGGAGACTATCAAATGATAGCACCCATGTTAGGCTCAGCATTGCCTGATTTTGTATTTAAAAATGCCATAGAACGTAACAACGGAGGATTTTCGATAACCGGAATCCACCACTCAATAGAAACGACAAAAGAAAATGAAGAGGTGAGAACATGTTAGAGAAAAAGAATGTTAAAAAGGGACAAAACATGACCGCAATGGATGAAGCCACCTGGGACAGCTTCAGAATATTAACACAAAAATATATTGGCAGAATTGATAAGCTTGGAATGCCAAGAGTTAGTTGCTATCTCTGGACATTTGTTAATGACCAATTAGCTCACAGAGAATTTTACAAGAGGTTTGGAGTGGCTGAACAGTTCATTAAAGAATGTGCCCATATCCACTCGGTTATGGAGAATATGAACAACGATGAATTTGTTTTGAATTATTGTAGTTATTGTGAGATGATGACCGAAGGAGAGCAGACTTGGCTCCTTGGATTAATTGATGAAATAAAATTAAAATTCACTGAGCTGGAGCCTAATAGAAGAGCCGAATGGACTGGTACGAATGAGACAAAGAAACCTTATGTATTTGAAACCTGCAAAAATAAAAACGGTGTGGTTGTTTTTGAGGAAATTAGGAATGAAGTAGACTCATATTCATTATATGCTACCTATAGCCCAAAGGGTGTAAAAATTCTTGAACAGAGCTATTTCTATAATTTCTTGGGCGGCCCATCAACATATTATTATCCATCAGGGGTCAAACAATTGGAAGTGATGTATATGTTTGATACAATCCTTGGTCAATCAACACTTTACCATCCTAATGGTAAGGTTGATTCAAAGGGTAGTTGGATTTATGGGGAACGCTATGGGGATTGGGAATACTTCGATGAAGAAGGTCAATTAGTAGAGATAATCAATTGGGATTATGAAACTAATCAAAACGTTGACATGTGGGGAAATAGAACTTTTCCTGGTGAGAACTCTAAAACAAAAGTAGCCGATATTTCAGAGGACACAATTACTTATCCTCAACCAAATCTTATCACTTTTATGCGGACAGCCTCACAAGATAATTTAGATGTGTATATAGATAAATATGATTACTCATCATTAGTCTTAGGTAGGAATAAGCCCAATTATAAAAGCATTATGTCTGATAAAGTAACAAGGCATCTCGTGGATAGCGGGTCACAATGGGATAATAATGAACATCATTTAAAAACATTTGCTTACGATGACGGAAGTTTTTTAAATATCCATGAAAATGGATATTTCCATGAAGGTCGAAAGTGTAAGGGTATGAGCCAAGAGTATACAGCAAGTTTCAAGGATGGCATTATTAATTCAAGTACCGATACAAATTTTGGTGAACTCAGTTTATGCTATGATATTAAATACTATAAAGATGGGACAAGAGAAGCCGAGGGGCCGTCATTCTTTGGCATCAATAATATTGGTCTATGGACATACTATCATGAGGATGGTTCCATTCAATCATTTAGAACATTTTCTAATTATGACAAAACACTGTCTGGCTCAGGTGGAATAAAGGTTGGAGAGCACCACATTTTTCATGGAAACGGACAACTCGCCAGGAAAGAAGTCTTCAAAGAAGGAGAGAGACATGGGCTTTGGACATATTTCTCCGAGGATGGCGAGAAAACTATGGAAGAAACGTACAAGAACGATGAGTTGGTGAAGCTGGATAATTTTCTGATTTAACCTACTAATGAAATATTAATGCTGGAATATGCAAATATTGATAATAAAATGAAGTCTGAGGTATATTCACTCTGAAGTAGTTCGTTGAGTAGGCTACAGACCCCCTTTAGGCGTTAATCTTCCCCCCCCAATTACTCAGGGCACTGAAAACGAATTGACGCATAACAGAAATTCTGTTACTAAATGCGCAATTCTTACAAACCTCGGCCAAGATGTAATTACTGGCCAAATAGATAGACAAATAATAGGTGCCAAATCAACCCTTTTGATGAGCCGAATGGAGGGGAAGAGTGCACCAAAACCGATACAGGAGTATCAAGGAGTAAATTATGGTAAAACATGATTCAGATGTTGTATACAATCAAATAGTCAGTCAATTGAAAACTGCACGACGAACAAATCTAAATGTGGGTCAAGCACTACACATTTCATCAGCATTACTAACACGTATACTACAAAAACGGCTTGGTGATTTACAAATCCCGTTAGATAGTCCCAAATATATAGCATGAACCGATGTGTGGTACAAGGTCTTCACAATGCAAAAACGAGATAGAATAATGCTTGAGATAATTCAAGGAGAAATCACTCGTATAAGCGAGATGTCTGATGGGGAAATCATCAGGTGCTTCAGTGGGGATTCGCTTGGAGGTGAATATGAATAAAGAAGTTTATCGTCTCAAAAATGAATTGCTCAGAACAATCTACGACCGTTTGGTGAAGCTAAATGAAAACCCAAATAATAGTAAATTCATAAAGTACAAAATGTCATTGGAAATTAGATGCACCAAATATTCAAGAATGAAATCAGCCCAACGACAACGCCATTCAGATAAAATCACGATAAGATATTTATCAGATGAAATTGAAAGGGTTGTAGACTTACCAGAGATGCTATTCATGGTAGAATTTGGGAGTAGAAATAAACAACTCCCAAAAATGCTAATTGAATTGATTGATTAGCGGTTAACCAATAAATCGGATATGATGAAATTTACTGAATGGCCGGAAGTATTTTCCATCATATCCAAATAGTAGCAAATATTTTTCCGGTTGTTACTATTTATATGTATAGAAAAACATAGAGGAATAAATATGGATAATGAAATTTCAAAATTGGAAAGAACACTGTTCCACAAAATAGCCAACCGACTTCGCAGTTATAGCAGAAGTACTAACGAGCCGAGATTCGAAAAATACAAGAGACTATGGCACGACGAATGCCTAAAATACTCAAGGTGAAATTCAACTGATAACCCAGGTGTTTTCAAAGAAGTTATTTTACAAAAATTATCTAAAGAAATTGAAGATGTCGGAAATCTACCAAAGAAAGTATTTACTGGTAAGTTTGGTCCAAAGAGAGTCTGGAGCACAAAAAAAATGACTCCTGGCGACTGGCTCAATTATAATAGGACAAAAAGAAATGAGAAACGGTCAAAGGAGATGCATAAGCCAACCATTTAATTGTTAAAAAGCTCTATGAGTGATACAAGGCGAAATACGATACGAAGTAGCATAACTTAAACAATCATAGAGGATATATCTTGCTTTATAACGCCCTGAGTAGGTAAGCAACATTCGGAGCACGCAAAGAGTAAAAGAGCAAGAGTTGAGATAGAGTCACCATGGTTCACTAAAAAGTGGCAACCAGTAGGCGGAGTGCATCTAAATTTTAGTGTGATTGTGAAGACTAAAAAGCCTGTAAATCACTTGTAGAAATGGTTGAGAAAATTACGGAGGTGGAATCTCTGATTTCACTGACGTTGAAGACCCTTTGTAGAAGGGGCTTCTTAGTAGATAGTTGAAGCTGATACTTGAAAGAACCGGACACAATTACAATAGCAGAATTGGAATTCAAGTTGGAACTGTTGAGTAAGAGGTCGGATTAAAATCCTCCCTGCCAGAATCAAGATTCTGGATTTCACTTCAACTCTTAAAAGTTTTGAAATAATTAAGCAGTTACCACTTAACAGTATCAGGTTTTAGTTGAAGTGCAATAAAAGTAGTAGTCTCTCAACTTGAGTAAAAGCCACAGAATAATT
>Ga0233440_1004487_pt1 | contig 9799 bp, 9 predicted proteins | sample SI_123_September_5_FD_182791 | JGI IMG/M metagenome (GOLD analysis project Ga0233440, IMG submission 182791) | Seawater microbial communities from Saanich Inlet, British Columbia, Canada - SI_123_September2016_120_MG | ecosystem: Environmental > Aquatic > Marine > Inlet | place: Canada: British...
TGAGGCCAGGCATTCTCTTTTTTTTTTCGTTATTTATCAATAAAGACGCTTACTTTCAGACTTTTGCATCTACCTCAATAGTATTAATACGGTATTAATTTAAGCTTTTAGGGCAACGCAAAAGACAGATATCATTCAAAAGTAAAGCTCAATGAACTTATCTGTCTACTCACTGGTTGGGTTGATGACACAATTAGACATCATATCTTAAGATTCTAAGAGAACAATGACGCCCCAATTTACAGCAAAAAGCAGAATTGTGACGTAACACCCAGTTTTTTATCCGCACAAACCCCATACTGTACCTAACAGCTTGGCCATGTGATCCAACGAACTCCCTACATCCCCAAGGGGTTGGTAAGCAGTCCAAGTTTTTAATACCGAACAACCACCCCAGCCGGAGTTGTTCGGTTTTTTTTGCCCAAAAACCCCATATTTAGAACGTGCTAAAATTGTGACCAAGGACACAGTTTTACCCGGCACCATCGCCCATACTTAATTTAACAGCTTGGCCAAGTTAGCCAGCAGACTCCCTACCTCCCCAAGGGGTTGGCGATCTTACCAAGCTTTTAATGCCGAACGATCACCCCAGCCGGAGTCGTTCGGCTTTTTTTATGCCTGATAATTGGTTATGATCATCTAATAATAAAAAATAACTATTAAATCAGCAGACTACCGTGACAAATACTCCTGAACTTAGCGCTCTCATTCAAGATCTCTGCTTAAATATCGAGTTGCTCAATGAGAGCACCGATAATGTCAATGAAAATGCAAACCAGAGCTTAATGCTCTCTACCCGCGCCAAAAACACCGCCAAAGAATGCAGTGACAGCATTCGGCAAATGGTTAATTTTATTGATCAAATCAGCCTAAACAAAGATGACACCAGCGACATCACCACCATCATCACCAACATTATCCAAAAAACCCGAATACTCTCTACCAATGCAAAAATTGAAGCCGCAAGACTCGGTGATCAAGGTCGACGCTTCAACATTGTTGCAGAAGAAATGAACAATCTATCGAGCAAAACAGAGCGCGTGGTAGAGCAAATTCACAGCGTACTTGATCAAACCATCGATTATGTGACCGACGCGGCAGCACATGCACACATCGCTTCAGACAAATTAGATCTTTTAGAGACCAGTGAAGATCTGGTCTTTACCTTTCTCAACGAGCTGACAGAGTCTGTCACCCAACAGCGCCAGCAAATGTCCACCTTCACCCAACATACTGATGGTTTTTTAAACAAAGAAATTCAACAAGATGAGATCTATCACCTCATCTCAGATATCATCAAAACATTGTCGTTTTTTAAAACTAAAACACTGACTGTCAAAGAAAATACCCAACAAGTCCACCGACTCGTCGATAACGTCAGTGAATCAGCACATGATTGCATCGAACAACTCCATGAGATGATTGCCTCAGTAAAACAAATCAACGCCTCATCGACCAGCATCAACAACCTCATTAGAGACATTCACATCGTCACCGATGACACCATTTTACTCTCCCTTAACGCCAAAATCGAAGCTGCCCGTATCGGCGTTCATGGTGGAGCATTTATGGTCATTGCCGATGAAATGAGAAAATTAGTCATCACTACCGACACCGCCATCAGTAAAATCCACACCGTACTGCAAGACACCATTGACCACGCCGCGCTAGCCATCGAAATGTCTGGTCAGTCAGAAGAGTTTATTGAAATGCTAGAAATGAGCGACCAACTTATTTCTAGCCTAATGGAGAGCTTTGCCCCTTCCGTCAATAACCAATTAAAATGCGTGCAACAAGTCTCCACCTCACTTAAGAAATATGACCGCCCTAGCGACAGCAACCCCAGCAGACCCAGCTTAAGTGACCAACGAAACTATATTCGTTATAAGCTCAATGGCAACGCCACCATTTCAGCAGAAAGCAACCTCTCTGGCACCATTGGTGACATTAGTCTCGGCGGCCTCTTTGTCTTAACCTCCTCTCCACCCAATAAAACCTGGATGAACAAACACGGTGAAGTCTCCATGACCACCACGCTCGCAGGCTCACCACTGAGCATCGACCTCATTGCCGCAGTGACTTTTGTTACAGACAAAGGGGTTGGGTTACAATTTGGAGAACAAACGAATGAATCGAAGATCAAACTTAGCCGACTCATCGCAGAACTCCGCACCCAGCAATCTTAAAAAACACCAGAGCAGCACATAATTTATGTCAAAACCCACACCGGTACACAAGCCCCGCCCAATGATCGACATGCTGATGAGCATTGTCTTACCCTCACTCATCTTAATGAAACTCAGTGACGACCAATATCTCGGTGCCACTTGGGCGCTCATCATCGCCTTAATCTTCCCCATTGGCTGGGGTTTATTTGAACTACTCAAATACAAAAAATACAACTTCATTGCGATTTTAGGTTTGGTCAGCGTATTACTCACAGGTGGCATAGGGCTGCTTGAGCTAGACACTAAATGGCTCGCCATTAAAGAAGCGCTCATACCAGCCCTAATTGGCATCGCCGTGTTAATCTCAACGCGAACCAAACACCCGTTGGTGAGAACCTTACTCTACAACCCAACCATCATTGACGTCGATACAGTGCATCAACGTCTGGTCGAGAATAATAATGAAAAGCCCTTTGAAGCCAGACTTCACAAAGCCAACTACTTACTCAGCAGCACTTTTGCCTTCTCAGCCGTCATGAATTACATTCTCGCGAAATGGATTGTGACCAGTCCTGCAGGCAGTGCTGCATTCAATGAAGAACTAGGACAACTCACGATTGTGAGTTACCCGGTCATTGCACTGCCGTCATTAATTATGATGTTTGCGATTTTTTATTATATTTGGAAGACCATACATGGCTTAACCGGCCTCACGTTGGATGAAATATTACAGACACCACCGGATCAAAAAGACACACCAGACAATAAAACCAAGCAGGAATAACCTAAACCCTTTCCAGGCCTCTATAAAAAAGATACAGTAACAGTCGCTAACGACAGCAAAACGCATACCGAGCAAATGGGTATGACTCACTTTAAACCCGCCATAGAATCCGGGTACCAAAACGATGCGACAGCACCTAAAATGGCTAGCCTTACTACGCCAAGCACGCCTTCAACTGACAGTGATGCATGTTTTGATCAGCGTCACAATTTTAGCTGCACTCACACTGCTGGCAATCCAACAAGAAAGCAAAGCGCTAGACAAAGCGCTGATTTTGTCACACACAGCTACCCTCACCCAATTAAAACAAAACACGCTAGTTGAATACGCTTTAACAGGCACGTGGCCAACCACACAACTCCGCAGCATTGATGGAGCTGTCGCCAACCAACGCTACCAACTCGACCACATTAAGACCCAAAACGGCCATTTCACAGCGACCTATCAACAGACTAAAGCAGACAACAACATCATCATCCACTACCAGAGAGTGACGGGTAACTACCCAGACATGATCAGCCAATGGGTGTGCGGTTATCGACTCCCAAGACAAGATGAAGCCACCCTTGGCCCCAACCAAACTAACATAGACCCAAACTTGCTTAGCCAACACTGCAAAAGGATCAAACCGTGAATGCCAATATCGCATTACTAAACCAACAAATGATCACCCTTATTGAACAAGGCGATAGCTCAGAGCAAGCCTTAGATAAAGTCAACCAAAGCCATTTCGCTAAAGAACACAACATCCGCCTTAACCAAAACACGGAAGCGGTGATAGAGCTTAACCAGAACAAGCGCTACACAGCACTAGGCCCCGTACTTCAAGAAAATTTAGCCAGCATCACCCAGGATCGCAATGCGGTGGCGGCTGAAAATATCTTGGCACAACAAAAGCAACTCATCATTGCTGGCTGGAAAACCTTTCATAACAGCTCATTGGCCAATTTATTCTACTTAGTCCTACTCACTTTATTGGCCATTTTTTTTAGGGTCTTCATTGCACCTAGCTTTGAATTACTCTATGCCGACTTCGGCTACCTCCCCGCCATCACTCAATTTGTGCTCGGCAATGGCGGTTTATTCATGCTCATTGGTTTGTGGCTCATTGGTACTAGCTACCTGATTATTTTGCTCAGCTTATCAAGCGCGGTCAATCGCTTTCAATTTCCACCACGCTTGCTAACAATGCTACCTCTGTTCAAGCAATTTAAACAACAGATTGACAAAATAATGCTGCAGGCCATCACTGAATTTGTAGGTCGAACCACACAACATCGCTTCCCCCCTTTAAGCACATGGCAACAGTGGTACCCAGAGCAAGACGCCAAGCTTCTACTTGAAGCACATCAACTCACTGCACTTAGCCTAGAACTCAATTCTTTTGAAGCCACCATGCGAAAACAAAAAGAGCTTCTGACCGACCAATACATCATGCTCTCAACCAACGCCATTAAGAGTGCGACTTTACTTTTAAGCATATTACTAGGTATTAGCATTGCAGTGATCGTGTTTGCCATGTACACCCCAATATTTAATCTCGGGAGCATCATCTAATGCAAAAGACTCGTGGTTTTGTTTTTATTGAACTCATGTTTGTTATTGCAATCATCGGCATACTTGCCGCTGTTGCACTGCCAGCCTACCAAGACTATGTTACTCGCGCTGAAGTTGCAGAACCCATCACTGCAACTGTCGAAATGAGGTCAGCAGTCAATGAATATTACCAAGCAACAGGGCGCTACCCCATAAACAATGAAGAAGCAGGCCTTGCACCACCTACGGCCTACCGAGGCCGTTATTTCATTGCCACTTACGTTGACCAGGGGGCAATTCATATAGAGCTAGACCCCACAGTCTCTAACCGAACCCGTAACAACGGCAAGTGGTTAAGTTTACGTCCAATCAAGAACCCGCTATCTGTGACCAACCTAACCTGGAGTTGTGGCAATGCCTCACATTTTGCACCAGAGCAATTGATTGGCACGAATAAAACCGATCTACAAGATCAACTTCTCCCCAGCAACTGCCGATAAATCAAGGGACAGCCCATGTTAAACAAAAATAATCACCGCCAAACCCACACCGGTTTTACTTTAATAGAACTGATGATCGTCATCGCTATTTTAGGCGCCATGGTTTCATATAGTGTGCCCTCGTTTCACCAATACACCATTAAAACCCAGGTTCGAGAAAGCTATGTATTTGGCAGCCAATTACAAAAGGCCATTACGGATTACTATACAAAACAACAACGCTTCCCTAAGAACAACCAAGAAGCCGGATTACCGCCACCAAATAAGCTCATCGGTATTCACGTCACCCGTATTGAGGTTAACAATGGCAGCTTACAACTCACACTCGGCAATAAAGTAAACCAAAAAATTGCTGGAAAAAAACTGACATTACAACCCATGGTTGTCGATGGCAGCCCTAAATCCCCCATTTCCTGGGCATGTGGCAATGCATCAAACCCTATCGGTATGCGTAAAATTGGCAACAATCAAACAGACATTCCCGCCTACTACCTTCCCATCGAGTGCCGAATTTAACCCATAAAAAAACCCGCAGAGCTTTCGCTCTGCGGGTTTTTTTACTTGAAAATTAATGCGCCGCAGCTGGTGCTACCGCTTTTTCAAGTGCGCCTTCAGGTATCACTGAGCCATGCTCAGCACCATCCGCCTTACAAACGGCAACAGGCTTAGACTTAATCGTAAGAACCTCACCATCGAACATACTTGCATTGACCCACTGGTGAGCAAAAATACTCGCCACATACCCAAGGGCAATCACAGGCATCCACTTTAAGTGACTGAAGAAAGTATACTGACCTCGTGCAGCCCCCATAAGCGCAACACCCGCCGCAGAACCGACAGAAAGCATACTACCACCAACACCGGCGGTTAGAGTCACCAGTAACCACTGCCCCATATCCATAGCAGGTAGCATCGTCAATACCGCAAACACCACCGGAATGTTATCGACAATGGCTGAAAGCATACCAACCAAGACGTTCGCAGTTGTTGGCCCTAAATCACAATACATCAGATTAGAAGCCAGCTCTAAGTAACCTAAGAAACCCAAACCACCAACACACAAGATAACCCCGTAGAAGAATAACAACGTATCCCACTCAGCCCTTGCAACACGTTGGAACACATCAAATGGCGCAGCATGCTCTACTTTATTTTCCCCTTGGGCAAAAGGAATATCACCAACCTTAGGTGTTAATGGCTCAGGCATCCCCTTGTGCTGAGCATGCATCTCTTTCATCTTTAAGAAGTAACCAAAAAGCTGAAGAAAACCTAAGCCCGTCATCATGCCGTAAACAGGTGGCAAATGAAGCACGTTGTGGAAGCTTACCGCGGTTGCAATCGTAACGAGGAATAAGACGATAATACGCTTAGCTCCAACTTTCATCACCACATCTTCCCCACTACCCGCCGGATTTTCTTGGGGTATGGCAAAATGCATGATCGCAGCAGGTACAAGAAAGTTAACCATTGATGGTAAGAACAGCGCAAAGAAAGTACTGAACTCAACCACACCCTTCTGCCAAACCATCAGCGTTGTGATATCTCCAAATGGGCTAAACGCGCCACCTGCATTTGCAGCAACCACAATATTGATACAAGCCAGACTCACAAAACGCGGACTTGACGCACCAACGGCCAAGACCACCGCACACATTAACAAGGCAGTGGTTAAGTTATCAGCAACAGGAGAGATGAAAAATGCCAAGATACCCGTCAGCCAAAATAACTGGCGGAAACTAAACCCTTTCTTTACCAAGAACGTTCTTAGCGCATCAGACACCTGTCTTTCTTCCATGGCGTTGATGTACGTCATCGCAACCAATAAGAACATCATCAATTCGGCAAACTCTAAAAAGTTATGCCTAATTTGAGACTCAACCGAGACAGGCAGATTTTCAACCGTCGTACAATAAGCTGCAATCAGGATCCAGATGATACCTGCCGCGACAATAACCGGTTTAGATTTTCGTAAATGTGTTTGCTCTTCTGCCATGACTAAGCCATAAGCTAGAGTAAACACCCCCAAAGCAGCAAAACCGACAATATGATTTGTTAGACCTAACGTGTGCGAAACTGCATCACCAGACGCCCATGCCAGCGAGGTTGCACCCAACCCAACCAAAACCATAAAAAATTTAAACAACACTGAATTCAACACCCAACCCCCTACAAAACATCAACCACTTAATTCCAACAAGGAATATTCATAATTCCAACTCAAAATGAAATTTTCATCTATCTATAAACTACTATAGACAATACTCGAAATAAGTCACGCAATACTAGGTATTAGCTCATATTTTAAGGTTTCTTAAGTAGATCATTCAGAGTTTTCACTTGTAGAACACCAAAGAACCCATATAATGATGCAATAATAAATATTCATTTGAACAACTTTCAATTATTACGCCTAAAATTCAGGACTTTACTTTCCCTATGGAACAACTGAGCAGCTATACAAAAGAACAACTCATTGACTGCGGTCACGGCAAAATCTTTGGTGAAGGCAACGCACTCCTCCCCCTCCCTCCGATGCTGATGTTCGACAGAATCACTCAGATCACCGATGATGGCGGTGCAAACGGCAAAGGTTACATTGAAGCCGAACTCGACATAAACCCTGACCTATGGTTTTTTGCCTGCCACTTTGAGGGTGACCCGGTGATGCCTGGCTGCTTAGGCTTAGACGCCATGTGGCAATTGGTCGGCTTTTTCTTAGGCTGGAAGGGTGGCCCAGGGCGCGGGCGAGCACTAGGCTCAGGCCAAGTGAAATTTACCGGCCAAGTAACACCCAAAAATACGCGTGTTACCTATAAGATCACACTTAAGCGCGTTATTATGCGAAAACTTGTGATGGGCATTGCAGATGCTATTATGGAAGTAGACGGTAAAGAAATTTATACCGCTACCGATTTGAAAGTTGGTCTGTTTACCTCAACAGATAATTTCTAACAAAAGGATAAACGCCTTGAAACGTGTCGTAGTTACCGGATTAGGAATTGTTTCCAGCATTGGAAACAACAAAGAAGAAGTATTAAAATCCTTACAGGAAGGTAAATCAGGTATTGTCTTCCACCAAGAGTACAAAGACCTTGGCTTTCGAACAAACGTTCATGGCTCCATTGATATCGACTTAAGCCAAATCCCCAAAAAAGCCAAACGCTTTATGGGTGACGCAGCCGCTTACAACTACATCGCAATGCGTGATGCTATTGAAGATGCGGGGCTGAGCGAAGAACAAGTTTCAAACATTCGCACAGGCTTGGTAACAGGCTCTGGCGGCGCATCCACTGAAAACTCTCTGGCCTCTACCGATATCCTACGCAATAAAAGCCTAAAACGTGTCGGCCCTTATATGGTTCCACGAACCATGGCCAGCACCACGTCTGCCTGTTTAGCCACACCGTTTAAAATCAAAGGCATCAACTATTCCATTAGTTCTGCCTGCGCCACAAGCTCACACTGTATCGGTAATGGTTACGAACAAATTCAAATGGGCAAACAAGACATCGTATTTGCCGGTGGCGGTGAAGAGCTTCACTGGACAATGACTCTATTGTTTGATGCATTAGGCGCGCTGTCGTCTAAATACGCTGACAAACCTGAAACATCATCTCGCGCATATGATGCTAACCGAGATGGCTTTGTTATCTCAGGTGGCGGCGGTATTTTGGTTCTTGAAGAGCTAGAACACGCTAAAGCACGTGGTGCTAAAATTTATGCAGAACTTGTCGGGTATGGCGCAACCTCTGATGGCCACGATATGGTTCAACCTTCAGGAGAGGGAGCCGTTCGCTGTATGCGTATGGCCATGCAAGATGTAGAAGGCCCTATTGATTACATCAACACTCATGGCACAAGCACCCCTGTAGGTGACACCAAAGAATTAGAGGCCATCAAAGAAGTCTTCCAAGATACTGTCCCGACCATTTCATCCACTAAGTCACTAACAGGTCACGCCTTAGGTGCTGCAGGTGTCAATGAAGCAATTTACAGCATACTCATGATGGAAAATGACTTTATCGCAGGCTCTGCCAATATTGAAGAACTCGATGAAGCTGCTGAAGGCCTCCCTATTGCAACCGAAAAGCAAGATGCAAAACTCAACACCATCATGTCCAACAGCTTTGGTTTTGGTGGCACAAACGCAACCTTGGTTTTTTCCCGCTACAACGACTAAATCCACACACAGCCTGTCCATACAAATAATGCTTACCCATTATTTGTATGGAGCCACTGACAAGCAAAGCAAAATAGCGTAGCCCGTTTAAGCAGCCGTATTCAAGCACCTCACCCAGCCCACCTCAAAACCCTATTCTTATTACACAACATTACAACTCCCGGTAGCGCAATAAAAGCGCATTCACATACCCATGGAATACATGTATCACAATATTATAATTTTACTATACTCCAAGTAAAAGGATTTATTTGATCATGCCCTACCATTTACCACACCAAGTCTCTTCATCTGAGCGAGCTGCTCGACAAAGTGAGACCGAATCTAAACGCAGCGAATTTGCTTTTGACGCTGAATTTTCCGCCGCGGGTTTGCGCTTTATTCAGCAAAACAATGTTCCTGATAGTGAAAAACCTTCTTCAGACTGGAACACCAAATTCAACACAGGACTTGTCACCGTAGGTGCTGGTATCGCCATACACTCAGTCTCTTTCTTCAAAAACATCGCCAAAATTCGAGGAAACACATTTGATGACCTTTTTGAACTTGAGGACCGTTTTTTAGATGACCCTACCGAAGAAAATGCAGCTAACTACTATGATAGCCTGACGTCCATTGTCACTGACGACGG
>Ga0233440_1004488_pt1 | contig 9796 bp, 20 predicted proteins | sample SI_123_September_5_FD_182791 | JGI IMG/M metagenome (GOLD analysis project Ga0233440, IMG submission 182791) | Seawater microbial communities from Saanich Inlet, British Columbia, Canada - SI_123_September2016_120_MG | ecosystem: Environmental > Aquatic > Marine > Inlet | place: Canada: British...
ATTAATTCAACCTGACATATCTCTAGGTGGAAATTTTTCTTATGATATAAACGGAGAATTTTATCAAACAACAACTCTTTATGGGTATATCAAGTATCCAAAAGTAAAAGAAAGTTATAAATTCTATATGGCTATTTTTAATTCACAACTTTTGTGGTGGTTTCTTCAACAAACAGGAACAGTTTTGGCAAATGGGTATTTTAGATTCATGCCAAGATATGTTGAAACCTTCCCGTTGCCAAAAATGATAAATATTGAAGATACAAAGCCTTTTGAAGATTTAGTTGATGAAATTATTTTTACTAAAAAATCTCTTAAAAACACTGTTGACTTAGAGGCTCAAATTAATAAACTTGTTTATCAATTGTATGGCTTAACTGATGAAGAAATTGCTATTGTTGAAAAAGCATTTAGTTAAACAATGAACGTTAAAATACACAAAATGAATATAGTACTAGCAGACATCGAAGGTAATTTAATCAAAGCATGGAACGATATTGTTTCCAATAGTGCTAATGTAACCACTTATCAGGGTTCTATATTCGAGGTTGAGTGCGATGCATTAGTTAGTCCTGCCAATAGTTTTGGATTTATGGATGGAAGTCTAGATTTTGCGATTTCAGAGTTCTTTGGCTGGCATGTGCAAGATAGACTGCAAGAAGCAATAAAGTCTAAGCACAGTGGATAATTGCTCGTTGGGCAAGTGGAAATTGTATCAACAGACCATACATCAATTCCTTATGTGATTTCTGCCCCAACAATGCGAGTACCATTAGATGTTAGAGGAACGGCAAACCCTTATCTTGCAATTCGTGGTGTATTACTAGCAGTTAAAAATGGAGTATTTAAAGATGGTACGCCTGTTAAAGATAGAATTAAAACTGTTGCTTTTCCAGGTATGGGTACAGGTGTAGGGCAAATTACTCCGGCAGTATTTGCTAAACAAATGAAACAAGCAGTTGAAGACGTTATTGAAGATAAATTTGAGTTTCCAAGAACTGTTTGGGATACTGAAAAAAAGCATCGGGAGATGAATTAGAAATTACCACATAATGGAGATTTACAAAAAATGAATACAGTAAAAAAAATATTTTCTGAAAATCGTTGGATTTTTATTCTTTTAGGTGCAGCCTTTGCTATTGAAATATTTGGCATAATTCCTGGCTCATCAACAATATTACCCAGTACTTTAGTGATTGTTTATTTTCTTGGGCTATCGTCTATTATTCGTTTTACAATAGTTCGTCGCCAACTACATAAGGTGGTTGCTGTAATCATAGGTGTGATTATGTATTTTGGGTACTTTGTGATAATGGCAGTAGTTCTTGGTGTTTCAACGTATCGTCCATCACTCTTATTTTTACTATGTCTAATTGCTGCGTTTAAAATCCTAACGTATGAGCAAGAAAAAACAAATACTAATTAATAAAAATATATGAAACTCATCTGGAAAATATTAGGTTTTATTGGAATTGTTATAGTTCTTGCATCTGTACATATGCTTGGAAAAGGTATAGTAAAAATGAGTAATTACCAAGAAAACAAAGTAATTGATACAAGTTTAATTGATTGGGGTTTTGGGGTAGAGCCTAGACAATCAGTAAATACATTAAAAATAATTAAACCACTTAAACTTGCGTTTGATACTAGACTTTTTATACCGCCAAAACCTGATGACATATATTCATACTACTATGCAACAATAACTCCAAAAGGCGAAGTTGCAGCAGTTGTTGGCCTTGCTGATTTTAGTACGTGGGATGAGTGCATTAACATACAAAACAAATTAGTTAAAAAATTAGGTTTAAAACTTGGAGAGCCTGAAACAAGTAAGAGGCAAGGTAAATATGTAAAAATATTTTCTATTAATATAAGGGATTATGGAGATATTAGAGTAGTTTGCCAGCCTTTAAAATTAAAGAGTATCAAAGCAAGGCTTATAAAAATATACAATCCAAGCAATGAATTAATAAGTGAGATGATTAATTCAAATCTTAAAAAGGCTAAAGAGTTAGAGGGAAGAATAGATAGTGGTAAAAGCATTCTTTTAAAGAAATAGTTTTTTCCTTATGCTGAGTTAGTTCCACATGCACACAGTCTCTGCATAGTCCCCATCGCGAGCCTCACTTTCTGGCATGTACATTTTTTTATAATTATATTCTTGGAAAGCGTTTTTGGTTTTCCAATCTCGGTACTCATCAATTGGAAGAATTTTATCAGGCGCATGCCCACCAAGACTAACTAGGGGTGTTGTAGGTTCAGCGTTGTTCGAATACGCCATTGCGTCATTCCACGAATCAAAACCATCAGCCCTTATTGCAGGGTATCTTTCTGTATTTCTAAACGTTACAAGACACCATTTGTGTTCCAATTTCTAATAGGTTTGTAGTTGCTGTTTTCACTATAATCACCGTAGAAGATACGATACAATTTAGACTTCATCTGGCCATTCTCATGCCAATACAAGCACTCACCTTTTATGGTGTCAGTTTGCTTGTATTTCTGCCCATTTGGGTACCATTTAGTCCACACGCCAACCACTTCTCCAGATAAGTGTCTACCTTGAAACTTTACTTGTCCGTTACTGTGCCAGAAAGTGAATTCACCATCACGTTTTCCATCTTTATATTTTATCTCGGCACGCTTGTTGCCGTTTTCAAACCACAAGGTATGCAACCCAACAGGATTGCCTTTATTGAAATCACCAGCAGACTTCATCTGACTATTTTCATACCAAGTAATTTGATAGCCAGCTTTGACGCCTTTATTACAAAAATTCTGCGACTTCCAACTGCCGTTTGGATACTCAGATCCGTGGTTTTTTTGATCTGATGAAATTGCACTCATTTGATGATTATAAACGATGCAATAAAGTTTTTTTATTTATGTACGAATAGGGAATGATTCTTAAAATTGTAGCTGTAGAATAACAGTATTAATTGTTAATTTAAAAATCAGGTTATGGTTATAAAATCTAAAATTTCCTATGATGAAAATAAATGTGTTTGATGCTTATCAAATAAAGAAACTCAAAGAAAGGCTTAACAAATGGTTATTCAACATAAGACATGGAAAGATACATACAGAGTATTACCCTAGCGGAAAAAAGAAATCAAAAGGTTGTTTGGTATTTGATCAAAAGGATGGTAAGTGGAATGAGTGGCATGATAATGGCCAGAGGAAGGCACAAGGCTACTACTCACAAAATATGGCTTATGGTAAGTGGACCTATTGGCACGATAATGGCCAAAAAAGATCAAAAGGTAGCTATTTGTGGGTTGATTACGGCAAAGGACAAGGGCTTGTAAAAGATAAAGACTGGACTTATTGGCATGAAGATGGGATTAAAAAAGAATAGTGCTATATAAAGTAAATATAATTTACATTATTAATAAAACTAAAAACACACCCTTAAGACTAAAACTTTTCAGAATATCTAATTTTAGTACGGTGTTAGATAACCAAGCGGAGGTAGTTCTTGAACCTACAATACCTATGCAGCTTAAATCAAGTATGATATTAAACATATGGAAAATATCTTATTAGAATTATATTGGTACTCGGGTGTATACGCTAATGCTTATATTGTATGACGATTATTAATATGAGGACTCCAACACTTGTACAGCATGATAATTCTGGGAGCGCATCATTATGTCAAAGATCAAAGTAATGAAATTTGTTTTAAGCAGTCTTCTTGTAGTGGTCTCAAACCTAGCTTTTGCTGTAGATTATTATTGTGATAACAGTTTGTGGATATACGTAGATGCTAGGAATGTGGAAAAGCAAACATTTCGAGACACTACCTTTGGAAACGGAGGAGAGTCTTATGGGGTAGCTTATGGCAACAACTCTAGACAGGATTTTGACGTAAAGATTTCTATCAATGAAAGCGATGTTAAAGTTTTAACTGCGTATAAAGCTTTTAGTGATTTTTCAAATGATATAAGCTATTATCTAGAGATTGAAGATGAAACCAATGAGGGAGATGTGTTTGTTGCTACTGAGGTTAGTAAAAAATATAGTAATGGCTTTGGATTTGCGACTTTAAATTTTAGTAGAGAAGAAGCAAGGTTCATACTTGCTGACATTGCAGCTGGAGCCAGTGGAAAGATATTTTATGGTAAATGTACTGTGGTAAAGCCTGAGAGTAAGAATAATGGAATTTGGTAGCCCTATTATGAAGTCCATTTTGATAACTTTATCTTTATTTATTTCGTTTAATGTCAGTGCTTCTGAGTATATGTGTTCGGACTATAAAACTTTATTTTCAAATATACGCTCTGACACAAACCAGCCTAGGTACGATGAAGTGTCTCGAGATGAATTTATACAAATCACAATCAAGAGAAGAAAAGTCCAAGTAAGAATTATTAATAAAAAAGATCTTTCTTTTAAACAGCATAATCTAGAAATAAAAGATTACAACTCTAATACATACTTAGACTCTGGACCATCATTTTTAGCAACTTTAGAAAGGCCAGGTATTGCGGATGGTATGTCAAATGGAGAAGGATATACCAATCTATTATTTAACAAACCAAAAGGATATTTTCATTTAGTCTTAGGAAAAATTAACTGGGTATCAGAGTTTTATTTTGGCACTTGTAAAGAGACAAATGAGAAATCGATTTGATTGTAGACTCGGAAGGATTCTAAAATGATAATAAATAAAAAAATAATATTTTTGTCAGTATTACTGCTAACCAATGTAAATGTAAATGCTGAAGAGTGCCACTGTGTTAATGACGAAATGGGAAATTCTGGTTGTTACACTATCTCTGGATCTGCTTGTGGATCATCGGCGAGAAAGGGAAAATCTTCCCCAGGTTTTTTTAGTTCAATGTTTGATAAAATTTTTGATGATAAAGATGAGTCAGTTAAAGGTTTTAATATGAATAGTCTTCTGTGTGTTGGCAAATCTTGGCGAAGGGCATCATGCCAACAAGATATAAAAGAAGGGAAGTATATTAAAGGTTGTGAATACAATGCTCGTTGCAGACAAAGATATCCTAACAACTTGAAAAGGAATAAATAATGAATGAAGTAATAGCCACTCTTGTTGGCTTAGCTGGACTTGCGGGACTGTTATGGTTTTACGCAACTATTACAGATCGACAAGATTTGGAGATATTTGCAGAGCGTACAATAATGACTCTTGGTGCGTTAGTAATGATAATTGTTTTTTTACTTTTAAGCTCTAAACCTGGATCTAACTCTAGTACTAAAGTTAAACCTTATACATCTGGCGTGTCCTCATCGAACCAACCATTGTCCGAAGATGAAGATAAGCGACTTAGGTTGGACGCGTATCATGATTGTTTAGACTATGATACATCGTCATCATGTAGCAAAATACTTGAAGATTAAGATAGATATGGGCATTAAGTCGAAAATTATTGCACTAATATTGTCTTTTCATATTGGCATTGTTTTAGCCGCGTCAGAAATCAGAATTATTACAAACTCTCCGCTTGATTATTCTGGTCCTAGTAGCGATTGTAGTGCCGATATCTGCAAGGAATTGCTAAATCTAATCAATAATTCAAAGCGCTCAATAGACTTTGCAGTATACGGCCTAAGAGGACAAGACGAAATTCTTAATGCTCTGATTAATGCCAAAAATCGAGGCGTCTACATTAGAGGCATAATAGATAAAGACACATCTGGCAATAGTTATTATTCTGACACCCACCTTATAGAGAAAAATTTTGACAACATTAAGTCTGATTACTATCAGGATATCAGAGTGGCAAAGATGCTCAGTAAGAAGCGGAAAAAATGGAAAGATAAATGTGTAAGACCAAAAGGACATAAAGGGCCATTACAGTGCTTTGAAGGCAAAGGGTATGCGTCTAAAAAGGACATATACTTCAAAGGTGACATTATGCACAACAAGTTTTTTATTGTTGATAATCAATACATATGGACAGGATCCGCTAACTTAAGTGATACTGGTATTGGTGGATACAATGCAAACGTTGTGGCTGTTGTTAATTCAGAATATATTGCAGATAAATATCTAATTGAATTTGAACAGATGTTTGATGATGGCAAGTATCACAGAGCAAAGAAAAAACTCAAAAAAACAAAGCTTGAAACCTATATTGATGGGCAAAAAATTAATGTTTATTTTTCACCTCAAGGATATGCGGTATATCGTGGCGTCATTCCTTTAATCAAAAAAGCAGAGAATTCCATCGATATATCAATCTTTTTTCTAACTCATAAGAATATTTCTAAAGAGCTTGTGAAAGCTAAGAATAGAGGAGTATCCGTAAGAGTGATACTGGATGCTACAGCTGCAACTAATGGCTACAGTAAGCATAATTATTTAAGAGAGAATGGTATACCAGTTAAGGTCGAGAATTGGGGTGGAAAGATGCACATGAAGTCTGCCATTATCGACAAGAGGCACTTAATTGTGGGGTCAATGAATTGGACAAGCGCAGGCGAAAGTAAGAATGATGAAAATACTTTGATAATAATGAATAGCAATGACGCTTCAAAGTACCAAAGTTTTTACAATCTGATCTGGAATTCAATTCCAGATAAATGGCTCAACAATGACCCTCTGCCAGAGTCACTAGATTCAAAAGGATCTTGCTATGATGGCATTGACAATGACTTTGATAAGAAGGTTGATTCTAAAGATAATGGATGTAGATAGGATTGCTAACTCTTGAAATCAATAAAATGTAAGGGTATAGTTCTTAATGAAACACTAATAGAAAAGTGGATAATAAAATATGAAAAATTTCATAAAAGACATAAGAATCGAAGCGATTGATAAGGTCGTAAAAAAAGTTGACAATAAGATCAAGGAAAGGGAACTATTAAGTTTTAAAGCTGAGCTAGCGAAAGAGCACAAGAATATAAGTGAATATACTGAAGAAGAAATAGAGGCAATACTTGCAGACAAAAGAGAAAAATCGATTTCTAAAATTAAAGATAAGTCTCTTGTCGGCCTGGCAGTTACATTGCTGATTGGAATTTAAAAAGAGGTCTTTATGTTCAGTTTTAAGTATGCAATTATTAACATTGTTTTAGGTTATATCGCAGGTGCGTTTGGCAGTGGATACAAGTCAGCTGACTCTAATTTTATAGGTCATATTATTGTCATTGGTGCTGTTATTTATACGTGGTACAGCTTTTCATTTGTATGGGCCATTGCAACATTTATTGAGTTAATGATTGGTGCTGCAATATATGGCGCTACGGCATCTAAAAAGGATTGATAAGAATGTTAAGGGTTTTCAACAAAAGGGTGTTTTTTGCACTTGTGATTCTTATGGCTGTACAAGTTAATGCTGAATTCGTCGGCAAGTCTGAAAGGGCTGCAGTTACAGTTACAGGTCTTCTTTCCATGTATGCTTCTAAGTGCGGTGATTTAACGCCTCTTGGCGATAGAATGTTTCTTCTGGTCGCAAAAGCGCAGGAAGATAAGGGATTGTTGTTGCCAAACATTGCAGAGTTTAAAGAAGGTGTCGATAAGTTTAATGGCTTTATTCAAAGAGATGGATTATCAGAAACTTGTAGTGTGATAAGAAAAGCCTTTAAATCAATACCAATTTGGAATAAGGCCATTGAATAAAAAGAAAATAATTATTGCCGCACTTATTGCATCTATTTTTTCAGTTAGCGTGTATGCGCAAATAAGCTGGCAGAAGGCAGGTGAGATTGCTAGTGAATTTAATATCACAGAAAACGGTGTAACGCTCGATCAGGAAGCGACTTATGATATGGGTAAGAAAATGATGAAGCTTGTACCTAACCATCCTTTTGCTGATTTTGACCAGGTAGTAGTATCGCGTAACTATACTGCAAAAGATATTGAAAATGCACCTGACACCATGAAGGTTACAACAAAATATAATGGCGATGTGAAAACAGTGAAAGGCTGTATAAACATGAAGAAAATGGTCAATGGTTTAAGAAAAAACCTCACTGGTGGAAGCTCTACAGATGTGGCAAATTATTTATTTGAAATAGCTGTAACACACCACAACTCATTATCACCAAGCCATGTGCGTTATTATCAAAAAGGCTGGAATATATGTGTGAGTATGAATTATTAAATAGGAGTTAATATGAAAATTTTAATAGCAACAATAATTGCCATAACATCTATGAGCACCCAAGCATTTAGCAGCTATAAGTGCTTTGTAAAGCCATTTGATCAATATCCAGAGAATAGAGTCAATGTATTGCCAACATTTAATTCTGTAGTGGTTATGCATGTGGAATCTGATAGAAAGACCTTTAAGTCGAAACCAAAAGCTTATGATATTGTAAGAAGTAAGCAAATTGAAAATATGGAAGCTCATGGATTAGGAGTAGATGCATTTAGTGTTAGTAGCTATCCTGGCGATGATGGGTGGCATTTAGCTACCTATATAAAAGCAGAGTATAGAGGTAAGGGCGGTGTAATTTATCAGTGTAAAAAAATTAGAATTGTAAAGGATTAGTTTCACAATGAAGAAAATGCTATTAATATTTTTAATACCACTTTCTACATATAGTAAGTTGCCTGATTATGGTTCAGACCTTTACAAAAGCGACTGCTCATCGGTGTATAGTGAACACACTGATTTTTATATAAAAACCATAAACAGATGTGATTTGTTTAATAGAGTATATCAAGTTAAATCTGATTGTCGTAAGCAGACAGATGAAATCATGAAAAAAAAGATTAAAGAGTGTGTAAAAAAATATCAAGACAGAACTTGGTGGGATAAATTATAAAAGGAGTGGCGTGAGAAAATTTACTAAAACTTTGGTAGGTGTAATGCTAACTCTAGCTAATGGAGTAATGGCTTATGTTCCGGATCGTTGCGATTGGCAAGATTGTGGAGCGTTAGCAAGAGGTGAGTCTGATGGCGGAGGATGGGGTCTGCTTATATTGTTTGCAATAGTGTTTTTTATCATAGCAAAAAGTAAATAATCAATATCATGAAAATAAATATCTTAGCCCTATTTACTCTAATCTCACTTTCTGCAACATCTGGCTGGTTTGGAGGTAATAGTATTGAAGGTGCATTTGGTTACACATTAGGCGAAAAGATTAAGCCTAATACGTGGAGTCGAGAATTTACACCTGATAAAAAGATACCGCTATTTGATGAATATAGCTACCTTGATACAAAAATAACTAAAAAAATTAGAGCGATTAGTGCATCAGGAAGTAATCGCGGATTAAAAAATCTATGCTTAGACAAGAGCTATGACTTTTATAAGCTTTTAAAAGTATTAGAGAGAAAATATGGAAAATTCTCCAAGAAGTCAATCGGAAATGGGGGCAGGTCTGATCACGGCTTTCCTGCAGACGAATATAGATATACTGAGGGAGATAGGAGAATTATCTTCTCATGCGCCCCTATCCTGCTTAAAGACGGGAGATACAATACAGTTTCAGAAATAGTTTATTATGCTAATGATATATTCAATGAGAATGAAAAATTGGAAAATCCAAAGATGAATTATAGTGATTATGATATTTAATATTTTTCCTTCGAAAACTCCAAATCAAACCCAGTTTCTTGCTTAACAATATCGCTTAGCCAGTTAGGGCTAACCTTGTTATAAAACACAACACAGTCATGTAGCAATAAAGCAATATTGTTTCGATCAGAGTGCTTGATAACTACATCAAGTACCTGACGTTCATAGCCTTGAAGTATGTGTGCCATCCTTTGTGAGTCTTTGTTTTTAACAAACTTAATACCCACGGCATTGATTGAGCCAACACCTTTATCTTCTAATGCGACACCTGCAAGCTTAAATGCTTCCATATATC